>CDZQ01029953.1_pt1 | contig 11072 bp, 9 predicted proteins | sample 554831 | NCBI WGS metagenome assembly CDZQ01 (sample SAMEA3182112, study PRJEB8094) | gut metagenome | biome: human; feature: gut; material: Stool; isolation source: human stools | place: Canada | collected 2013-05-06
CTGGACAAGGACGTGGCTCTCATCACCGACGGTCGCTTCTCCGGGGCCACCCGGGGCGCCTCCATCGGCCATGTCTCGCCGGAGGCGGCCTCCGGCGGCCCCATCGCCCTGGTGGAGGAGGGGGACACCATCTCCATCGACATTCCCCGCTGCACCATCACCCTGGACGTGCCAGAGGCGGAGCTCGCCGCCCGGCGGGAAAAGTGGGTCTGCCCCGCCCCCAAGGTCACAACAGGTTATCTGGCCCGGTATGCCCGGCTGGTGTCCTCCGCGGACCGGGGCGCTGTGCTGGACTGAAAATCAACGGGGAAATGAGGGAACACGATGTACCGAGAGATATCCCACCTGCTGCTCTACAGCGATCTGGGGGAGGACAGCATCCTCCTGCGCCTGGGCGAAATCATCCGGGACTGGCAGACCGGCGGCTTTGACCGGGACGCACTGGTCCGCCGCTGCTATGCCCAGGTCAAGCGTATCCTGGACCTGAGCACCGACTGCGGCTTTGACGAAAACCTGTGGAACTGTTACCTCACCTGGGTACTGATGACCAATTGCAATTCCTTCACCCGTACCTGCGAGCGGGTGGGGGCCATGGAGGGGAGCGTCAACCGCTTCGCCAAAAGCGACTTTGCCGTGTTCCGCCGGCTGATGGACTACGATTTCGGCCCGCTGGAGCGGGATCTGGACATCGACTGCTTTTCCACACTGCTCCGCTACAAGGCCATCCCCAAGCGGGAGCGCACCTATAACCGCGACGTCAGCCGCCAGGTCCTCACCCTGAGCCGGGCCCTGGCTCACGCGGACGTGGACGAGATGTTTTCCCTGCTCACGGGCTATTACCGGCAGTATGGCTTCGGCAGCTTTGCCATGAACCGGGCCTTCCGCATTCTGGCGGAGCAGCCCGGGCAGCTGGAGTTCCTACCCATCAGCAACCTGGACGCCGTGATCCTCGACGATCTGGTGGGGTATGAGCAGCAGAAAAATGAGCTGCGCCGGAACACCGAGGCCTTCCTCCAGCACCGCCCGGCCAACAACGTGCTCCTCTATGGCGACGCGGGCACCGGGAAATCCACCAGCGTCAAGGCCCTTATCAACGAGTACTATGACCAAGGCCTGCGGATGATCGAGATTTACAAGCACCAGTTCGGCGTCCTCTCCGCCATCCTGGGCCAGGTGAAAAACCGGAACTACCGCTTTATCATCTTCATCGACGACCTCTCCTTTGAGGAAAACGAGGTGGAGTACAAATACCTCAAGGCAGTCATCGAGGGGGGCGTGGAGACCAAGCCGGACAACGTCCTGATCTACGCCACCTCCAACCGCCGCCACCTGGTCCGGGAAACCTGGAATGACCGCACGGATATGGAACACATCGGAGACATCCACCGCTCCGACACCATGGAGGAAAAGCTCTCCCTGGCGGGCCGCTTCGGCGTGGCCATCCACTACGGCGCGCCCACCCCCAAGGAGTACCAGGCCATCGTCCGAAGCCTGGCCCGCCGCCAGGGGATACCCCTGGCGGATGGGGAGCTCATGGCCCGGGCCAATACCTGGGAGATCCGCCACGGAGGTTATTCCGGCCGGGCCGCCCAGCAGTTCATCCACTACCTGGAAGGGGAAAGCAAAGGCTGAAGCATAGCCCCTTGCTGTTGATGAGACTGTAAAAAACCTTCGAAGAATTCGCGGTCGTAGCCGTGAACAGAATAAAATCTGTTTTTTCCGAGGACATGTACCTCGGAAAAAACACTTTTCACAAAGTGTGCGTGGGCTTTGTCCGCTATTGGCGGACAAAGTCTGCGCGAAGCGGAATGCCATCCCCTTTGTCAAAGAAGGCTCTGCCTTCTTTGGCAAGCCGTGTTGACAAGGGCGGAAAAAGCGGGTATAGTGAAGTACACATACCGCAAAGGCAGAGAAGAGGAGAGTAGGCGCTGTGCCGGGCAGTCCAGAGAGCCCCTGTACGCTGCGAGGGGGCATGGCCGCCGGCGCTGAACATGGCCTCGGAGCCGCGCCGCCCACTGGCCGGGCCGTGTTTGCCACGGCGCCGGGTACAAGCCGCGCCGGGTGCGCCCGTGAACGCGCAGGAGTGTGCTGGCACTCCGTGAGGCGGCCTTTCGCGAGGGGGCCGCAAAGCAAGGTGGTACCACGGCCAAGCCGTCCTTGACATGTGCAGGGACGGCTTTTCTCGTCCCCAAAGGAGGGATTTAACCCCATACCTTTCGCTCAAATCGCTCAAATACTTAGAACCGCAAGTGATTCTTGTGCAAAGAGAGGAAACATGATATGGAAGAAAAAAAGAGCTTCGCGGCATTGCTTCCCATTGGGGTATTCCTGGTGTTTTACCTGGGCGCCGGCATCCTGTTCCAGGATTTTTACGCCATGCCCGCCATCGTCGGTTTTCTCATCGCCCTGTTCGTGGCCTTCCTCCAGAACCGGAGCCTGGGCTTCCAGGAGAAGGTGGGCGTCATCGCCCGGGGGCTTGCCGATGAGAACATCATCACCATGTGCCTGATTTTCCTGGTGGCCGGGGCTTTCTCCGGCATTGTGAAGGCCGCAGGGGGCGCGGACAGCACCGTGACCCTGGCCCTCCACGCCCTGCCTCCCTCCCTGGCAGTGGTGGGCTTATTTCTCATCGGCTGCTTCATCTCCACGGCCATGGGTACCTCCGTGGGCACCGTCACTGTGCTGGTCCCCTTCGCAGTGGGGATTTCCGAGGCGACAGGCTACGCCCTGGCCTTGTGTATCGGCGCGTGCGTGTCCGGGGCCATGTTCGGGGACAACCTCTCCATGATCTCCGACACCACCATTGCCGCCGTGCGGACCCAGGGCTGCGAAATGAAAGACAAGTTCCGCATGAACTTCTTCATCGTCCTCCCCGCCGCCATTCTGGCCGCTGTGCTTTACTATGCACTCGCCGCAAACGCCACCCCCGCGCCTCTGGACCTCGCCCCTATTACCACCGCCACGGTGATCCAGGTGATCCCCTATCTCCTGGTGCTCGTCGGAGCGCTGCTGGGCTTTAACATTTTCCTGGTGCTGGTGGCCGGGATCGTGGCCTCCATTGCCGTGGGCCTGGGTACGGGGATGTTTGCCTTCGCCGACTGCTTCTCCCTGATGGGCGAGGGCGTCACGGGCATGTATGACATCACCGTCATCTCCATTGTCGTGAGCTGCATCGGCTCCCTGGTAAAGGAGGGCGGCGGTATCGCCGCGGTACTGGATCTGGTGCGCCGGCATGTCAGGAGCAAAAAGGGAGCCCAGCTGGGCATCGCCGCCCTGGTGGCCGGCGTGGATGTGGCCACGGCCAACAACACCATCGCCATCGTCATGACCGGCTCCCTGGCCAAGGACATCAGCGAAGAATTCCACATCGATCCCCGGCGTACCGCCTCTCTGCTGGATATTTTCGCCTCCGTGGTCCAGGGCGTCATCCCCTACGGCGCCCAGCTTCTGTACGCCGCCTCCGGTGCCACGGCTCTCATGGCCGCCGGGCAAATCGCCAGTGTGGAGATTGTGCCTTACACCATCTATCCCATCCTCATGGGCATCAGCGCCCTGGGCTTTATCCTCTTTGTCGGCGACAAGGAAAAAAGTGGAAAAGATGAAGCTTTCGGGAAAAAGCGTCCCTCTCCTAAAAGTTGCAAATAATGCTTCTTTCGCAACAGATACCCCCTGATGCATTTTCGGCATCAGGGGGGTGTTGTTTTTTCTATATCTTTTGGTCTGTATCGCCTCACGATTTCTTTTCCGTAAAAGTACAAAACCTCACTTTATCCACGAGGAAAATGGAATAAACGATTTTAAAACTTACCGAATCACTCCAGCCTTGCGCAGTGTAGCAATCTCTTTCAAAGAATAGCCCAGTTCCTGAAAGACTTCGTCTGTATCCGCGCCAACCGGACCTGTGTTTGCGTAGTCACGCCGGCCATATTCCGAAAAATGGATGGGCGGACAGGGCATCATGACTTTCAATCCATCGGCGAACTCCATTTCCTCCACATACCCGTTGGCAAGCGCCTGAGGGTCCCGGCATACATCGCAGGTACGGCGCATTACCTCACAGGAAATGTTATCCGCACTGAGCTGCTCCCGCCAAGCATATGCACTTTTTGTGCGGAACACTGCCGCAACGCGTTCTACAGCTTGTGGGAGAAAATCGTCTTCTTCCAAAGACTGCGGCGTTGCCCAACGGGGATCCTCTAAAATATCCAGCATTCCCAAATGCCGGGCAAATTTGGCTAGATCCCGCTCATACTGATTACAGTACACTGCGATCCAGTTCCCATCGCCGCACTCATAAAATGTGTCAAAAGGATCCAGCGGGTGCGTGTAATCCGGGTTCAAGCGCTTGTTTTCAAACTGCGTAGAAACAACGCCGTTGGCATTGCACCAAATCCCACTGGCCAGCAGAGAGGTGTTGACCATGGTACCCAGTCCTGTTCGCTCCCGGGCGTAAAGCGCTATAAGTATACCGGAAAGAAGTACGGAGCTCGTCGCCATGTCTCCGAACGCGTAGGTGGGATAGAACGGGTGCTCTCCGCGCACCGTCCAATCCGCCAGAGGGCCAGAACGCATCCAAAACGCCGTGCTGTCAAAACCGGGGTCATTGGCAGAAGGCCCTTCCGGGCCGTAGCCGTAAAACTGCCCATAAATCAGCGAAGGGAACTCCTCCGAAACAGAAGCATAGTCCAGCCCCAGGCGCCGCAGAGAGGCTTCCCGGATATTGGTCACCACCACATCCGTATTCGCCAAAAGCTTCCATATTGCAGCTTTTCCTTCCGGTGCTTTCAGGTTGATGGATGTTAGGCGTTTGTTGCTGTTGGACACCGTAAAGATCGGGTTCTTATAATCCGCATATGGTGCTTTTTTTAGTCTTCCAATACCACGAAGCTCATCTCCATGAAGAGCTTCCACTTTAATCACATCTGCACCGTAAGCACAGAGCATGCGCGCTGTTGTAGGTGCCGCTACCACCGTGGACAGCTCCAGCACGCGGATTCCCTTCAATGGCAGTACAGTCTTATCATCTTTCATATCTCAACTCCTAGATCTCTTTGAAGCTCAACAGCTTCCGTCAAACGGTCGGTTCTGGCTCGTCCTTTTTCGCCACAGCATAAAAGTGCTCCGCTTTGCTGCGCTCCAGATCGCTTTGCTTGCCCGTCAGGCTGCAAACGATGAACAGAATTGAAGATATCGCCAGTGAGGGCCAGAGTGAGTCTATCTGGAAAATCGGCCAGTCGGTCAGCCCGGCACCCAAAAACCATATTGCGATCACGACAACAGAAGACAGAATGGATACATACGCGCCTTTGGAGCTGCCGCGGCGCCAGAAGAACACACTCAGAATAGGTAAGATCATGCCCGCTGTGGTAATGGTATTGGTCAGGAGCACAACATCCATGATATCCTGGTTAAACCACCCCAAAAGCGCGCCAAGCACACCCACGCCGAAAGACGCCGCCGCACCCAGACGCAGAATGGTCTTCTGGCTGGCGTTGGGGTTGATAAAGCGCAGATAGATATCCTTTGTAATATTGGTGGAACCAATGACCAGGGAAACGTCTGCCGTGGACATAATGGCGCTGAGAATGCCCACCAGGACAAAGCCTTTCACCCCGTGCGGGAACACGTCTACGATCAGCTCCGCCATAGCGTTGTTGCTATCCGAGAGGTTGGGCACCAGGACGCGGGCCGCCATGCCCAGGAACGTGGCTGCAAATGCCAGGACTACAACAATAAGCGCAGAGTACAGCGTTGCATTCCTTGCGGATTTTGCGCTGCGTGCGGTGATAATACGGGTATAGCTCGTCATAAAGGCAAAGAACGACAGAATCGATGAAACACTGAAGGCAATGATATGGCCCCAATCTCCATTCCCGGAGCTGAAAAACTCAGGCGGCAGAGAACTCTGCAAACTGACTCCCTGTTCCGCCATGGCGTGCCCGGCAATGGGCACAGCCACAAACACGATGCCGGCAATCAGAAGAATCATCTGGGCAAGGTCTGTATAAGTAACCGCCAGAAGACCGCCAAGAGAGACGTACAACGTGATGATAGCTGCCGTAATCAAATAACAAGCTCCCAGGCTCCAGCCGGTAAGCACATTCATTATTGCGGCGGCTGCAATAAACTGAGAAGCAGTATTTCCAATGGAGGAAAGAAGAATACAAATCGTGGCAATAGATCCGGTTTTACGGTCGTAGCGAGCTTCCAGAAAGTCCGTGATTGTAATAAAGTCAAAACGATCGCTGATTCGCTTGACCGGTTTAGACATGGTCACGCCAAACAGCACCAGGCCGATGGAGGTATTCAGAACATACCAAGCCGATACAATACCGATATCATAGGCGTAAGCAGCTGTACCGATGATAGAAGAGCCTCCAATCCAAGCACAGACCCAAAGACAGGTGAGGCTGAAAGTGCTTAGATTTCTTCCTCCCAAAAAGTAGTCGTCCATCGTGTTCTGCTTCCTGCTGGCATAAACTCCCAACAGCAGCATACCGACAAAATAGATAAGGATAAGTGCTACGTCCAATGTATTCAAAGATAACACCCCCTTCGATATCCAAGCTTGCTTTCAGATCCCACGCAGAAAACGCCGCCGAAGGAGAATATTCCAGCCGGCGGCGTATCCGCGTCCGGTCATCAAAAGAACAACAGGTTCAATTATCTGTAAGTGGATTTTCGTTTTGAATGGCAGCCGCCTCAGCCCGCTGGCGCTTTTTGACAATCCGGCGAACCAGGAAGGTTACAATCAGGGCCAGCAAAGCAAAGATAACCGCATACATAAAGACAAACTTGTATGCCTCTTCGCCGGGAGAATTATCCAGCCGGTTTCCAATCAGCAGAGAGACAAAAATATCCGGCGTATACCCAATCATACAAATGATGCCGACCGCAGTGGCAGACACCTTTTGCGGGATCTTCACTTCCTCAAGCAGCGTCCACTGGGTAGAAGTAAAGCCGTAAATTCCAACCGCCGCCAACATGGTCAACGCAATGCCAAGCGCGACGAAGGCTGGATCACAGGGGGTGCAGATAAACGCGATGCCCACTGCGGCCTGCAGGACAAAGATGAAAAGCAGTGTACGGGAATAGCTCTTATATTTGTCATTGATAAAGCCAAAGACTGGTCCGCAGAACAGAGACAGGCCAAAAGAGCGGATCGTGGCAAGGACACCGGCAATGACCGTGGACATACCCATGATATTGGTGAGATAAGGCGTGGTATAGTCAATGCAAACCTCAAAGGCATAGGCAGTCATTGTGAGCATAGCCAGCAACCATACAACTGGATGTTTCAAGGTGTCCAAATAATCCCGCAGGGTAGGAGGCACTTCGTCATCAGAGACCTTCTTGGGACAAACAATAAAGGTAAATATGGCAAATACCGCATAGACGCACCCATAGAAAATGAGAACGGGGCGCAGAGGCGTATCAGAAGTGTGCTCCACTGCGGAGAACAGGCCCAAGGCTACAAAGTTCACCAGCAATGAGGCGCAGCCACGCATCAGCTCGGACATGCCCATGGCACGGCCCTGACCGTCTGTAGATCCGATGGAACGGATGATTTTCAATGCAGCCCCCAACTGCATACAGTTGGCTACCGCCAAGCCCGCATTAATCAGGCAGAGCATCCAGAACTCATGGGCAAAGGCATAGCCGAAAGTCAGCACAGTCAACAGCGTCGTGGCAAAGGTAAGAGACTTTCGAGCACCGAGTCGATCGCTGATCAAGCCGCAGGGTACATAAACAAAAATCTTTGTGGTGGAGTAAAATGCCGTCATTGTGGCCAGCTGCGTGTTTGTGATCCCAAAGGCGCTGATCATGGGATCATAAAACACATTCTTCATGTAGGAAACGCGGAACATGATGCCGTAAGACAGCGTGATAATCAAAAAGGTGAAAATTTGCTTTCCCGTTAATTTTTTCATTCTCGCCATCCTTCCTGGTTTATGTTTCTCGCAAAGTATTACTTTTGTGTTTGTACCGCTTCATAGCCTGCGCGAAGAACTGCCAGATTGGGCTCATGATTCTTGACTTTGGAGAAATAACCGCATACCCCCTTTTCTGCGTCTTCCAAGGATAACATGTTTCCACAAGCTGCTACGGCCGCCCCCAGCGCGCAGAGATTAGCGCTACGTGCATTATTATGCGCTACGGCGATGTCGTTCGCCGCAACTGGCCAAATCTTCACGCCGTCCAATTCCGGAAGCTGATGAATGATAGAGCTGTTCACAATGATGGCGCCGCCTTTTTTCACACTGTGCATAAACTTCAGCAAGGACGGCTCATTCATAGCAATCAGCACATCATGCCGTTTGGGGAAAGGACTGGCAATCTCCTCATCCGCCAGCTTTACCGTGCAGTTTGCGGTGCCGCCGCGCATTTCCGTGCCGTAGGCCGGGATCCATGTCACATCATAATCCAGCATCGCGCCGGCATAGGCAAGAACCATACCCGCTGTGAGCACGCCCTGGCCTCCAAATCCAGCGAAGACAAATTCCTTTGTCATTTCACTTCCCCTCCCTTCTGAATCTCTCCTAACGGATAGTAGGCACAGACCGCTTCCGCGATCCGCTGTACAGACTGTTCCGGCGTCATATGCCAGTTGGTGGGGCAAGGGGAAAGGATCTCCACACAGGAGTAGCCCGTGTTGGCCATCTGTGCGTCAAAAGCTTTCCGGATATACTTCTTCGTTTTGAGGATATTGGAAGCGTCATGGACCGAACCGCGCGCCAAGTACGCAACAGTGTCAATCTGGCTGAGCAGCCGCATGATGTCCACAGGCATACCGCTGGCTTCCACAGTCTTTCCGTTGACAGAAGTCGTGGTCTTCTGCCCCACCAGAGTGCAAGGGGAGGCCTGTCCGCCAGTCATGCCGAAGACGCCGTTGTTGATAATAATCTGTGTGATGCGCTCATTGCGCTGTGCGGCATACATCGTCTCTGAAAAGCCGATGGAAATGGCGTCGCCGTCTCCCTGATAGGTCAGCACAAGTTTATCGGGGCGGCAGCGCTTGATTCCAGAGGCACATGCTGCAGCCCGCCCATGCGGGCAGCCCAGCCGGTCCACGCCGAGGGAATAATTTGTCAGACAGGAGCATCCCACTGCCAACGCGCAAATCGGATCGTGCTCCATATGCATTTCTTCCAGAACCTCTGCGATCAGGCGCACAATGATACCATGCCCGCAGCCCGGGCAGAAACGGCTGGGCCCAATGATGGTCCGCGGCACTTTTTTGGTAATCGCCATAACTCAGTACACCTCCCGTTTGCCTGAAAGAATCGCCTTTACCTCTTCCAAGATTTTTTCACTGTCGGGGATATCGCGTCCAGTCGCCATAGCGTACACGGGAACAGAACCTCTGGCCGCCAGGAACACGTCCTCCGCCAGCTGCGGCACAGCAGCCATTTCCACCGTCATGTAGCCCTTGGCAGTGGCATTGCATTTCTGGAAGGCCTTGACCGGGAAGGGCCACAGGCTGATGGGGCGGATCAACCCCAAGCGGATTCCTTCCTCCCGCGCCATTTTGACGGCTTCCTTGCAGATCCGGGAGCTGATGCCATAAGAGACCAGGATCACTTCCGCATCATTCGTAGTCACTTCTTCCCAGCGCTGCTCATTTTCCTGCATTTCACGATACCGCTCCACCAAGTGGGGAACATACTCTTCCTGCGTAAAATCAAGGTACTGCCGGTCGGTAACAGAGCGTCCGCCCGCTTTGGGCTGATTGGAGCTGCCCAAAGCCCAGCTGAAACGGTTCGGATCATAGGTCTGCTGCTCCTGCAACTCCACGGAACCGCACATCTGGCCGATAGAAGCGTCTGTAAGCAGAATCACAGGTGTGCGATATTTCTCTGCGGTCTCAAATGCCAGGGAGACGAAATCCGCATTTTCCTGAATAGAAGACGGCGCAAATACCGGCAGCCGATATCCGCCATGTCCGCCGCCTTTTACCGCCTGAAAATAATCCCCCTGGCCAACAGTAATATCGCCGAGGCCGATGCCGAAGCGGGCCACGTCTACGATGACCGCAGGCAATTCAAGAGAAGCAAGATAGGAAATGCCCTCCTGTTTCAGAGAAAAGCCGGGTCCGGAAGAGCTGGTCAGCACACGCTGGCCTGTGGCCGCGCCGCCAAGAATCACATTGATTCCCGCCAGCTCAGATTCTGTCTGGATGAATTGGCCGCCCGCCTCCGGAAGCCTCCAGGACAGATATTCCAGTATTTCAGACTGCGGTGTAATGGGATATCCTGCAAACAGGCGGCAGCCGGCGCGGATGGCGGCCTCTCCCAGGGCAATGTTGCCCTTCATAAGCTGTTTCATTGGCTGGATCTACCCTCCTTAGTCTGCAATGTTATAAACGAAGTCAGGACACACCGTATAGCACATCCCGCATCCGATACACTTACTTTCATCTACATCTACCATCCAGTATCCATTCTCATTGCTCTCCTGAGAAATGAACAAGGCCTGCTGCTTGCATGCGGCAACGCAGTAGCCGCACGATTTGCAGTAGTGCCGGTTGAGCGTGATCTTGCTCATGCTTTTTAGCTCCTTTCACAGCGCCGGGTTGGATATCCCCCGCAGCGGCTCTATCCTGTTATGGAGTTGATAAAACGCCGCACACCTGACACACTGCCGTGCCGCAAAGAGCCCTGTCAGAAACAGGGCCCTTTGCAGAGAGAACGGCTTGCTTATAGGTTGGAGGTGAACTCGAATTCTGTCTGAATCGTGGGGGCAAACTTTTCCCAAGCCACATCCCGCTGGAATTTCTTAGTCTCATCCGCAGTAGCAAACAGGGACTTCACATTTGCGCGGTTGCATTCTTCAATATCCGCGATAGCCGCTTCCGCGGTGTAATCGATCTTACCCAGACGGCAACGGGAGAAGAAACGGATCGCGCCGACATTGGCCACAAAGTCAGGCACCACATCGATGCCCTTGGCTTTCAGCACCTCATCAGCTTCAGGGGTAGTGGGGATATTCGCGGCCTCCACAAGCAGGCTGCACTTGACCTTATCTGCATTTTTGCCGTTGATCACGTCCTCCAGAGCAGCGGGAATCAAAAT
>CDZQ01037903.1_pt1 | contig 11046 bp, 5 predicted proteins | sample 554831 | NCBI WGS metagenome assembly CDZQ01 (sample SAMEA3182112, study PRJEB8094) | gut metagenome | biome: human; feature: gut; material: Stool; isolation source: human stools | place: Canada | collected 2013-05-06
CGGGCTCTTAGCCTGGCTCTGGCTTCCGTCATGGTCATGGGCCTGATGGTAGTCGGCACCGGCGCGAGCTACGTCGATGTGTCTTCCGAGCAGAATCAGGAAGCCATCGAAGTTCTCCAGGCCGTCGGTGTTATGACCGGCGACGAGAACGGCAAGTTCAACCCCGACGCAAAGGTCACCCGTAACGAGATGGCCGTCATCATGTCCAACATGCTGGACTACAAGGTGTCCAACTATGCTGGCACCGCCCCCTTTACCGATGTGCCCGCCTGGGCCGAGCCCTATGTGGCCGCCTGCTGGACCCACGGTATTATTTCCGGCTATGACGCCAAGACCTTCGGCGGCAGCGACTCCGTCACCGCCGCTCAGGCCGCTCTGATGATGCTGAAGGCTCTGGGCTACTTCCAGTATCAGTCCGATTTCGGCGACAGCTGGGAGCTGTCCACCATCCGCAAGGCCAACCAGATCGACCTTTACAGCGATGTTAAGGCCGCCGCTCTGGAGGCTATGACCCGCAACGACGTGGCCCAGCTGGCTCTGAACACTCTGGAGGCCACCGTGGTCGACGCCTCCGGCGAGCCCAACAAGGTCATCACTCCCGACGGCACCACCGTTCTGGTCGGCGCGGTTGAGTACTTCGAGCTGGAGAAGTCCGGCAACCAGTACACCACCATCTTCGAGGGCAACAACGACAACGGCAAGTACACCGTCCAGCTGGGCGAGGAGCTGTACGACGGCGATCTGGAGAAGCGCGACAGCACCGACGAGTTCAATCGTCCTGCTTCCGTGTGGAGCTACCAGAGCCGCGAGATCGGCAAGTACGCCGACGCCGCCAAGTACGCCTACACTGCCGCTGTGTCTAACAAGACTCTGGCCAACGACATTGGCAAGACCGCTCTGGACAACTACAGCTGGTCCGTTTCCGTGGATGGCAACTATCAGACCGCTGCCAAGCCCGACAAGAATGCCTCCGGCGACTGGTATCAGACCGGCAAGGGCGTTCTGACCCAGGTCTTTGTGGACAACAAGACCGAGTCCGTGGACGTGGTTCTGGTCAACTCCTACGTGGCCGAGATCACTAAGGTGGTCGAGGACGACGGCGAGTACACCCTGACCCTGAAGCCCTACGCTCCCAATGGCGGCAGCAACCCCGCCGCCGGTGACCGCACCTTCGAGACCGACGTTGTCGGCTTTGAGAAGGAGGACATCGTGGTCTACACCGCCGCTCAGAGCGAGATCCAGTCTGTTGCTAAGGCCGAGATCGTCAGCGGCGACGTGACCTCCGTCAAGATCGGCAAGAACGCCAGCCTGGACGGCACTCAGTACGACTACTCCAAGATGATCGCCAAGAATCTGGACGACAACACCGCCACCGATCCCTCTCTGAACGATGGCTATGAGTTCTATCTGGATACCTATGGCTACATGATCGCCTTCAAGGGCGTGGAAACCATCGACGACTATCTGTTCGTCACCAAGGCTCTGCCCAGCGTGACTGGCGTAGACGCCAAGGTCGTGCTGGTTGACGGCACTGAGAAGACCATTGCTGTCGACGAGGTCGAGGGCAACGGTGCCTCCGCCAAGGCCGAGGACGCTGTGATCGGCACTTACGGTGCTGACGGCGCTGTTGCTACTAACAACATCTACTCCTACACCGAGGACGACGGTGTCTATACTCTGACCGCTCTGAAGAGCGGCACCGGCGACGGCCAGTATAAAGCTATCCTGACCCTGGGCACCTCCAATAACGAGTACAACGACACCACCCCCGCAAACTCCAAGGTGTATTACACCATCGAGCGGGACATCGCCAAGATGGTCGGTAAGGCCGCCGTCGGCAGCACCGCTCCCTCCGATGTCCGTCTGACCACCGACACTGTGTTCGTGGACGTGAAGGACAACGTGATCTACAACGGCTACACCGAGGTTGTGGACTATGAGCACGCCAACGCCGCTGTGGTCTTTGACAAGAACGGCAAGGCTGAGATCATCTTTGTCACCAACTGCTCCGTCAGCGGTGTGGACGCCGACTACTTCTTTGTGAAGGACGGCAAGCCCGTCATCACCAAGGACGGCTCCACCAAGTACTACACCTATGACGCCTTCATCGACGGCGAGGCCGTGAAGGTCACCACTAAGGGTATGCTGTCCGAGGCTGACGCCAGCGGCGTGCTGCCCAAGAACTCCCTGTACAAGATCACCAAGCAGAACGCCGACAACGAGGTCACCGCTGTTGACCTGGTCGCCACCTGGGACGAGACCAGCATCTTCACCAGCAACTACGCCACCCTGGCCGACGGCTACACTCTGGGCCTGCACAACGCCTCCAGCGACTTGGCTGATGGTCAGACCAACGACACCTTCCGCTATGACGACGAGACTGTCTTCGTGGTGATCGAGCCCAAGAACAAGAAGGGCACCGTGGTCGACGCTGACAAGGTCTATCTGGGCACCGACGCCGACATCGAGACCGAGGACGACGTGACCGCCGTCTATGTCATCGATGCCGACGACAAGACCGACGCCACTCCTTACGCCACTCTGGTCTATGTGATCAAGCAGGCTAACATCGGCGGGACCACCACCCCCGAAACTCCCGATTACACCGGCGTGTTTGTGGACATCAGCGATCCCACTGATGTGACCGTCACCTACAACGGCGATGCTGCGCCCGAGCTGGAGACCATTCTGGCCGCTGTTGAGGCTGAGATCGTAAAGGCCGGCTACACCGTCAATGAGATCACCGAGAGCAGCACTCCTGGCAGTTATGTGTTCAGCGCCACTAAGGGGAAGATTACTCGGAATTATACCTATAATTCCACCGCTGCTCCCAGTCCGGTGTATGCTATCGGCAAGGTAGAGCTGACCAACAACAACTTTGGTAAGTCCTCCAAAGTTGTGGAATTCACCGAGTATGTTGCGAGCAGTGGAACCGTAACCATCGTTCTGGAAAAGAAGGACGGCTCTGCTTTCACCGACGATTTTAGCGGCACTACCACCACTCTCAGTGGATCTGTTTCTACCGCTCTGAGCAACAGCGACAAGACTCTGACTATCACTGTGTCCAGCGTTTCTATTTCCGGAGATGCTGAAACTGTCACTGTGACTATGGCGAAGTAAATCTGTCTAATAGGCACAGATCTAACTAAGGATACCCCCGGACTTCGGTCCGGGGGTGTTCTTTCCCCTTTATTTTATCCCAAAGAGCCGGAAAGAGGACCCGGACTTGATGGCGCTGCCCGGTCCGGAGCTGGTGCTGGAGGAGTACAGGTTGATGGTTTTCAGCTGTCCCAGTCCCAGCGCGGAACAGTGCCCGCCGCTCCGCTCGTACAGGTCCATGCTGATCGACAGGCCCTCCATCCCATAGCACAGCGCCCCGTTTGACTCCCAGAGGTCCAGAAAGCGTGTCGTCCAGCCGCTGCTGATCCCCAGGGAATACTCGGCATACCGGGTGGTGTTAGAGGACACGGTGTTTAGGGAGGAGTAGACCTTGTCGCTGATCCCGTTGAAGCGCATCCATATGGAATAACCGTTTGTGGCGGCCACAGCGGCCCGGACCACCAGAAACAGCTTGAGATAGGACCCCATGTCGAGCTGGCTCACATCCAGAGCCACCTTCTCCGTGTTCTGTGTCAGCGTCCTGTCCAGCAGCAATTCCAAGCGGTTGGCGGCCTGGACTGACTGGAGCGCTCCGCTCAGGGCGGTCAACTGCTCCACAGTTGCCGCTCCCTCCAGACCCGCCGAGAGCGCCGACAGCGCCCCGTCTATCTTCTGATTGTCCTCATTGAACTCTGTGCGGAGCACCGCATCCTCCGCCTCCCATTGGTTGAGCTGGTAATGCTGCGTCTTATTCGTTGACATAATGGTTCTTCCTTTAATGAGTAAGGTTAAGAGTGTGGCTTTTGCGGGGTACGCCTTTTTTACACACTTTGACAGGATTGTCTAAAGGGGGCCTGTAAACACGGCGCACCTAGTTGTCACGCCCTACACATAGGTCCCCCTCTGTCTAACACAAAAAACCGCCCCGGAGTAGGACGGTTTCATACATTTTTTGGAAATTATAAGCGAACTTTATTCCTTTTCAAAAAAGCTCCCCTGTCCAAGACAGGGGAGCTTTTTATTAGGCCGGTTCAGCCCACTTCAGCGGGGACAGGGGGCTCGGCCTCCTTCTTTTTCCGGCGGAAGGTATGGCTCAAGTCGTCGATGACTGAGTAATACACTGGAGTAAATACCAGGGTTATCACCGTAGATATGACCATGCCTGAGATCATCGTGACGCCCATATCGGTCATCATCTCGTTGGTCTCCCCAATACCAAGGGCCATGGGGATCATGGCAATCACCGTAGTCAGGGTGGTCATCAGAATGGGCCGGACGCGCAGAGGGCAGGCGTGGAGGATGGCCTCCTCCCGGCTTTCTCCCTTGGAGCGGCGGATCTTGATGTACTCCACGAGGATGATAGAGGAGTTGACCACCGTACCGGCCAGCATAATAATAGACACCAGCGCCAGGATGGACAGGTCCCGCCCAGTGAGGGGCAGGGCGAACAGAGCGCCAGTAAAGGCCACCGGGAGGATCAGCATGACCATGACCGGCATGGCAAAGGACTCGAACTGGACCGCCAGCACAAAGTAGACCAGCAGCAACGCAACCACCAGAGCAAAGCCCAAGTCAGCAAAGCTTTCCATCATATCCTCATAGGAGCCGGCGGTCTGGGCCTCATAGCCCTGGGGCATGGCATACCCGTCCAGGATCTCATTGATGGCGGCGGTCATCGCTGTCGTATCGCCGCTGATGGTATCACCGGTGATGGTGACCTGTCTGGTCTGGTTGCTGCGTGTGATGCTCTGGGGCGCCTGCTCCACAGTCACCTCCGCTACCGAGGACAGGGGGATGGTCCCCCCGTAGCTGGAAGGAACCGGCATGGACTTCAGGGCATCCAGACTGGCGGAGGCGGCCCCGTCGCCCTTGACCACTACATCATACTCCTTGTTGTCAATGGTAACTGTGGTGGCGGTGACGCCGGTCAGCTCCGACCGGACCGCGGAGCCAATAGACGCGGCGGTCAGGCCATATTGGGCGGCCGCCTCCCTCCGAATGGATACCTTGACCTGATCCACAGCCTCGGACAGAGAACTCTCCACATCCACGGCGTCAGGCAGGGCGGCAATTTGGTCCTTCAGATCGTTCGCGATCATCTCCAGCGTATCATAGTCATCGCCAGAGACCTCTACGTTGATATCGTTGCCGCTCATCATAGTCATGGAGCTGGAGGCGCTGACCGTGATCTCGCAGCCCGCGATATCCTGCAGGGCCAGACGCAGATCGTCCTCAATATCAAAGGCGCTGCGCTCCCGCTCACTCTTTCCCACAAGGTTGACACCCATGGTCACAGAGTTTCCGGAGGACATCATGGAGGAGCCGCCTCCCTGGGCGATGTAATACATATCTTCCATCTCCGGGACCTCCCGCTCCACAATGGCGGCGACACGATCGGAGATAGCGGTGGCCTCCTCCACAGAGGAGCCGATAGGCATTCCAATACTGATGGAAACGCTGTTCTGATCCATTTCCGGGATCATGACCATCTTGGTGTTGGCCAGGGTGAGAACAAATATTGCCACCAGACCAAGGGAGGCCAGCATTCCCATCTTCAGATGGCGGACAAAATAGCCCAGAAGGCCCATATAGCCGTGATAGATCCGCTGGAACAGGCGGGTGGAGAAGGTAGCTCCACCGCTCCTCTTCAGGGCCCGGGCGGCCTGCTTCTCCCTGCGGCGACGGACCTTCTCCTCATCCAGGGTAAAGTAGCACAGAAGGGGCACCAGTGTGAGAGAGATAATCAAAGAAGCCGCGATCAACGACGCGATGGTCAGACAGAAGTCGCGGAACATATCCCCCGCCATACCTTCCACCAGTCCCAAGGGGACGAACACGGCCAGAGTGGTGAGGGTGGAGGCTACCACAGAGGAGGTGACCTCCTGGGTTCCATCGACACAGGCACTCAACCGATCGTGTCCTTCGTCAGAAAAACGGTTGATGTTTTCCAGTACGACGATGGAGTTGTCCACAATCATACCTACGCCCATGGCGATGCCGCCCAGACTCATCATGTTTAAGGTCAGGTCCAGCACGCTCATCAGAACGAACACAGACAGGATGCACACGGGCATGGAGATACAAATAGTTAGGGTAGAGCCTCCCCGGCGCAGGAACAGCAGCACCACGACAGCGGCCAGCAGGACGCCCTGCCAGATGTTGCTGAAGGCAGAGTTCACCGACTGGTCAATGTAATCACTGGCGATATAGGGGACAGAGTAACGAATATTTGGGTTCTCCGCCGCCAGCTCCTGGAGCCGTGTTTCCACAGCCCGCGCCACGGCCATTTCATTTCCGCCCGCCTGCTTGGATACCTGAAGAATAACGCAGGAGGTTCCCCCTACTTTAGCGACCGCGTCCAGGTCCTCCGCCTCCATCCTGACATCGGCCACCTCGGACAGACGGACTGTCCCGCCGGCCGGCAGCGTAATCAGGGTGTTGGCAACATCCTCCAGTGAGGTGTATTTGGCGTCGGTGGACACCGTCAGCTTCTTCGAGCCGCTCTGTAGATCGCCGCCGGGGTACAGCAGGTTCTGTCCTGCCAAGAACTGACTGATATAGCTGTTAGACAGGCCAAAGCCCGCCGCCTTGGCCGGGTCAATCTCCACGGCGATCTGTTGCGCGTTTCCGCCGCCGACGGATACCTGTGCCACTCCGTCGATGCGCTCCAGGGCGGGAGCAATCTCATCCTCCGCCAGAGTCTGGAGCTGGGACAGGTCCTCGCCCATCAGGGCAATCATAGCTGTGGGCATCAGTTCACTGGCGTTGATGTTGATGATCATGGGGTCTGCGGCATCCTCCGGCAGGGAAACCATGTCAAATTTCTCCCGCAGCTTGGTAGCCGCAATGTCTAGGTCGGTTCCTTCCTCGTAAGTAATTTGAATGGTACTGACGCTCTCTGACGAAGTGGATTGGATCTCATCCACACCGGAAACCGACATAATAGCGGATTCCAATGGAGCGGTCACCAGATCCTCAATGTCGCTGGGGTTGGCACCCACATAGGTAGTCATCACCACAGCCATGGGCATTTCCATATTAGGCATCAGAGCCATTTGCAGGCGGGCGCTGAAAAGGACACCGAAGATGACCACCATGATGACCGCCAACAATGTCGCTACTTTATGGCGGATACAGGCTTTTGCAGTATTCATCAGGGCTCAATCCTCCCCGGATACGATCCGCACCGCAGTGCCGTCAGCCAGATAGGACTGGCCCACAGTTACGAGCTGCTGCCCTTCGCTCAGGCCAGAGGTCACCTCGGTTACACCGTTTCCGGTCAGCCCAATCGTCACCTCGGTGTACTTGGCCACGCCATCCTCCACTACAAAGGCATATTGGGTCGAACCGCTGGTCAGGATGGCCTCAGTGGGAACTACCACAGCGTCCGCGGAGGTGTCCGTATGGAAGGTCACATCGGCGAACATACCAGACAGCAGGCCCTCGATGTCCTCGTCCAAGGCTACAGTGACGGTATATAGCTTGGTCTGCGCATTGGCCGCCTTTTCGATGCCCCGGATGGTCCCCACCGTGGATACGCCCAGGGAACTGATGGTCACGTCGGCTTCATCTCCCTGGCCAAGCTTGGGTACCAGAGCCTCCGACACAGACACCTGGACCTTCATGGTGTCCACTCCCTCCACCACGGCTACCGGCATAGAGGCAGATACATAGCCACCCTCTGTGGCATTTAAAGTAACCACAGTCCCGGCAACGGGGGAAATCACATTTCCACCACTGTCTACATTCTCTAAAACAGTGGCCAGCTGCTCCACATTAGATTTATAGCTCTGCATCCCAGCCTCTAACTGGGAGAGCGTGGAGTTACGGGTTGCAACGGCGCTCTCCAGCTGGAGTTCAGCCTGATCGATCTCCAGCTGAGAAGCCGCCCCAATCTCCTTCAGCGCCTTCAGGTCGCTGAGGTTTTTCTCATATAAGGCGATCTGGCTGTCAAAGACTGCCTTCTGATCCTGGTAGCTTTGAACAGCGGAACTGTAACTAATGTTGGCGGCGTTGTAAGAGGAGAGGGTGCTGGCCATATCCAGTGTGCAGATTTTCTCCCCGGCAGATACGGTATCACCCGCCTCCACATAGACAGCGGTACACTGGGCATTGACAGCCACAAAAATGGACTCTTGTCCGTCAGCGACCACCTTGCCAGACACCTTGTTCTCTGTGGAGATGGTCTGGCGGGATACCTCCTCCACCTGAACCGCCACGCCGGCGGGGACATCTGTCTGGGAGCTGTCCTCCTCCCCAGACTGGCAGGCGGCAAGGGACAAGATCATGGCGGCCGCCAGGACAGTGGAAATCGTACGAGTGTGCTTCATGGTGCTCTCCTTCAATTCAAAATGCCGTAGTCCACGGCCCAGCGGTAATTGTGATAAGCGGTAAACAGGTCGACCTCAGCGCCCTCCACCGTTTCCTGGGCGCTCTTCACCTTGTCCTCCGCCTCCAACAGCCCGTTGTCGGACAAGCTGCCCTGGCTATGCTTCAGTTGGGCCACGGAGTAATTGTCCTGCTCCACCGCCAAGGCGGTCCTGGCGGCGTCCAGTACCTGCTTATAGTCCTTCACTTGGAGGTACAGGGAGCGGAAGCTGTTTTCAAAGCTCTGTAATGTCGCCTGATAAGTATATTGGGCAGATTCCCAGGTGTGCTGGGCGGAAACATACTGATACTTTTTCTCGTTGTAATTGTAATCCTTTCCAGCGTCCTTAAAGTCCTCTTGGGCGTCTTCCAAGGTGCGCTGGGCGGCAAACAGATCGTAGCTGACCTCCTTGGCGGCAGCCAAATCCGCCTCCAGGTCCATTTCCTCCAGCTGTTGGCTGGTGACCTGGGGCAGCCCCTGAAGCTGGATGTTCCCGGTCTGCTCCGCTCCGATCAGCATCTCAAGCTGTGCCTTGTAGTTGGAGATATTCATCTCCAGTGTTTGCTGACCGCTGACCAGGGCCGTGCGGCTGGCCTGTGTCTGACGCAGTGTCTGGGAAGAAATATGGCCCAGCTCATAGCGCAGCTCCATTTCCTGGATAGTGCGGTCCAAGGCAGTCAACTGGCGGTCCAGGGCGCTGTCATTCAACTCCAAATCCACCAAAGCCACATATAGGGATTCAGCTGCCATTATAATCTGCTCCTGGGCGTTTTCCAACTGGCGGATGACAGCGGCGTTGTCCTCCTGGATCTTTCCATCTTTCAAATCGTCAAAGGTATCCCGAAGGGAATCGTAGGCGGCATCCATAGAGGAGGCGGCGATAGAGCCCACAGCACCTCCTGTGACAATCATTCCCCACTGGGCCTGGGCAATCTGGTTAATCTGCTTGCGGATATCGTCGGTCATTTTTTCATAATCTATGGCCTCGATGGCCTGGATACTCTCCTCCAAGGCTAACAGATTCAGATTGTTCTCCCGCAGGCGGTGCTCCAAGTTGGTAAAACTGATAGAGCCCACCGGATCAGGTATGTATTCCTCCGCGGGCGGCTGTTCCTCCTGTTCCTCCTCCGCTTCCCCAGCGTCCGCTCCATAGACGGCGCTCTCCATCTCCTCGGCGCCTTCCGTATTTTCCGGGGAAACATCCGGTTCTCCAGAGGTTGGGGCCCCGTCAGTCTGGGCAGCGGTGCTCCCGGAGGACACAGCGTCGTCCTCCACAGCCAGAGCCGCCCCGCCAATCAGGGACAGCCCCAGCGCCGCCGCCAGCAGCAGCGCGATGGTCCTATGTTTCATGTGGTTTCCTCCTCATGTGTCCGGGCTGCGCAGCCATAGCGCAGCAAATCGATTCTTGCTTGCAAGATATCACGTTGTATCTCCCGCTGACTATATTCCTGTAGAGTTTCCACGACAGCACCGCCTAAAATAGCCATGCCCAGGAAAAAGATATGTTCCGCATACTCTCTATTCTGTTGCCGCAGCCCGGTCATATCCGTCTCATCCCATAAAGGTTCTGGCATCAATCCTGGTCGTTCTGTCAAAAAGCTCTGGGTCTCTATCCCCGGATTGAGGCGCAGGACCTGAATAAAACGTGCCAGCACTGGGTCAGCGACTCCTCTTTGTTGAACTAAACGGTCAAACGCCCCAAGAGGAAGGGATAATAAATCACCTTCATGGGTATGCAAAATATCCCGCAGGCTTTGGATAAAATATTCCCGTACACCTTTTAGTAAGTAACGGATCATGTCCTCCTTATCGGTAAAGTATTGGTAGAAGCTACCCCTTGGAATGTGGGCAGCCGCAATGATACGGTTGATAGATACATCAGTGAATCTGACCCGGGTACATTCCTCCCAGCAGGCGTCCATCAGCCGCAGCCGTTTTTCTTCCGGCAGGCGAAAAAATGTACTGGTTGGCATATGCGTCCTCCCTTATGACGACCTGTCGCTTATGACAGCCTGTCGCATATTATACACACCATCTCCCCCTGTGTCAACTCAAAGACCTGTTACGATTTTGTGAATTTTTTGAGGCCCTATTTGGTAGACATTCCAAATTGTTTCTCTCTTCTATGTCTACCAAATGTCTACCAAAAAAAGCGGGAAAGCGCTGGGAAACAGGGCTTTCCCGCTTTTCCATTTTCTGGGTGTCTACCAGATGTCTACCAAGGGCACTTTTTCTTTGGAAAAGCGCCCTTTTTTATTTGCTCTTAGCGGGTTTTCCTCACCTTTTTTGCTGTGCAAGGGGCGTTATACAGGGCTGATGCCATAAAAAGTCCTCAAAGCCTCGAAAAAATGGGGATTTTGTCAGAAAAGTCCCCGAAAAAATTTAAGGAGGAATCCCGAATGAGAAACCTGAAACGGGCTCTTAGCCTGGCTCTGGCTTCCGTCATGGTCATGGGCCTGATGGTAGTCGGCACCGGCGCGAGCTACGTCGATGTGTCTTCCGAGCAGAATCAGGAAGCCATCGAAGTTCTCCAGGCCGTTGGTGTTATGACCGGCGACGAGAACGGCAACTTCAACCCC
>CDZQ01010553.1_pt1 | contig 11034 bp, 10 predicted proteins | sample 554831 | NCBI WGS metagenome assembly CDZQ01 (sample SAMEA3182112, study PRJEB8094) | gut metagenome | biome: human; feature: gut; material: Stool; isolation source: human stools | place: Canada | collected 2013-05-06
GTTCGGCTCCGAGCGGGTCATGGGCATGATGGAGACCATGGGCGTGGACGAAGACACGCCGCTGGACTTCAAGATCCTCTCCAACGCCATCGAGCAGGCCCAGAAAACCGTGGAGAGCCAGAACTTCCAGGCCCGGAAAAACACTCTGGAGTACGATGACGTGATGAACGTGCAGCGGAACGTCATCTATGAACAGCGCCGGAAAGTCCTGGACGGCGAGGACATCCAAGAGAACATCCGGCGGATGCTGGAGGAGACCGTCCGGGAGGGCGTCCTCTCCGGCGTGGCGGGGGAGCTGCAGGACCGCTCCCAGCTGGAGGAAACCCTGGCCCCCTTTGAAAAGCTCTTCCTGAAAAAGGGCGACATTGTCCTCTCCGACGAAGGACTCCGGCACATCTCCGGGGAGCAGCTTGCAGACATGGTCCTGGAGAAGGCCGTCGCCGCCTATGACGCCAAGGAGGCTGAGCTGGGCCTCACTCCCGCGGGCACGCCCTTGATGCGGGAGCTGGAGCGGGTGGTGCTGCTCCGGGTGGTGGACGAGTACTGGATGGAGCACATTGACGCCATGCAGGAGTTCCGCCGGGGCATCGGGCTGCGGGCCTTTGGCAACGTCCAGCCCATCGACGCCTACAAGAAAGAGGGCTTCGAGATGTTCGAGGCCATGATCCACGGCATCCGGGAAGAAGTGGTCCGGCGGCTGTTCATCGTCCGGGTCCGGAAGGAGCAGCCCCTGGAGCGCAAAAGCGTGTCCAAAAATGCCGCGGCGGTGTCCGGGGACGGCACAGTGAAAAAGCAGCCCGTGCGCAAGGAGCAGAAGATTGGGCGCAACGACCCCTGCCCCTGCGGGAAGATGAAGGCCGACGGCTCCCGCCGGCTGAAATACAAGGAGTGCTGCGGCCGGAACAAGTGACCGCAGCGCCAGCGCGAAAAAACAAGACGCCCGCCCCGGAGAGGGGACGGGACGGGAAGGAAATACGAGCATGTATCAGGGCTTTACCCAGCACAAAACCGGAGAACTGGTCTACCTCACCGGGGACACCATCCCCCTCCGCCACGCCTTTACCACCCGCCTGGGCGGGGTAAGCGAGAGTTCTCTGGCCTCCCTGAACCTGGGAGAACACCGGGGAGACAGGGAAGAAAACGTCCGGGAAAACTACCGGCGGCTCACCGCCGCCCTGGGACTTTCGGATCAAAGGCTGGTTTTCACCCGCCAGGTTCACGGCGCGGCGGTGAAAACGGTGACGGCGGCGGACATCCACACCCTCTTCACGCCCGTGCCCTATGAGGCTGACGGCATCGTCACGGCGGAGAGGGGTCTGGTCCTCACCTGCTTTACCGCGGACTGCGTGCCGGTGCTCCTGGCGGACCCTCAGGCCGGGGTGGCCGGGGCGGTACACTGCGGCTGGCGCAGCTCCGTTGCGGACATTCTGGGCCGGGCTGTGGCGGCCATGGCCGCCCTGGGCGCGCAGCCGGCGCGCATGCGCGCCGCCATCGGCCCTGCCATCGGGGCGTGCTGCTTCGAGACGGGGCCGGAGGTGCCGGAGGCCGTCCTCGCCTGGCTGGGCAGGGACGGGGAGGCCTGCATCGCCCCCATGGCAGACAAGCCGGGGAAATTCCTGGTGGATCTCAAGGCCGCCAACGCCCGGCGGCTTACGCAGCTGGGTCTCCCGGCGGGGCAGATCGCCGTCTCGGAGGCGTGCACCAGGTGTAACCATGAAACATTCTGGTCCCACCGCTACACCCGGGGAGACCGGGGCAGCCAGGCGGCGGTGATCGCCCTGTGAACGCCAAGGAAGGGAGGCACGGTATGGCGCGGAAAATACGGGCGCTGGCCCTGGCTCTGTGTCTGAGCGTGGCCCTGGGGGGCTGCAGCACCCTGGGTATCGACTTTGAGGCCCTGGCCCAGGAGGAGGATGAGGGCACCTATGTGGGGGACCGGCTGGGCCTGGGCTACGCCGCGGACGCTGTCTTTTCCCTGAACTACGACTCCAGCTACAGCTTCAACCCCATCACCGGCACCAGCACGGACAATCGTCTGATCATGCCCCTCATCTATGACAGCATGGTCGTTCTGGATGAGAACTTTTCCCCCCAGCCGGGGCTGATCACCGCCTGGGAAAGCGAGGACGGGCAGAATTGGACCCTCACCGTGGCGGAGGGGCGCACCTTCCACGACGGCAGCGCCGTCACCGCCGCAGACGTATATGAATCCCTGCTCCGCTGCCGGGGTCAGGGGATTTACGTCTCCCGGCTCTCGGGCATCGCGGGGATCTCCATCACGGGAGATTACACTCTGGCTGTGGCACTCTACAGCGCCAATTACGACTTCCCCACACTTCTGGGGGACGTGCCCGTGGTAAAAAGCGGCACCAGCTATGACAACGCGCCCGTGGGCTGCGGCATGTACCAGTTGATCCTCCCCCAGGAGGAGCAGCCGGAGGGGGACGCCCCGGAAACGGAGCCACCTGAGACAGAAGCCCCGGAAACCGAGGTTCCGGCCTCCGAGACCCCGGCGGCGGAGGAAGCCCTGGACGCGGGGCCGCGCCTTGTGGCCTATTCCGGGCATCCGGACTATGGCCGCCTGCCGGTGGACACCATATATCTGAAGGAATACCGCCAGGCGGCGGACATCATCTCCGCCTTTGAGGACAGTCTGGTGGATCTGGTGCTCAACGATCCCCTGGGCATGGACAACCTGGGCTACGGCAGTTCCAACGAGATCCGTTACTTCAACACCACCAACATGCACTACCTGGGCTTCAACGCCCTGGGGGCCTTCACCCAATATCCCAGCCTCCGCCAGGCTCTCACCTATGCCGTCCACCGCAGCGCCATTGTCACAGACATCATGAACGGCTGCGCCACGGCGGCGACCCTGCCTCTGAGTCCCTTAAGCACCCGCTACAACGCCAGCTACGCCCAGTACTTTGACTACTCCCTGGAAAACTGCCGCACGGCCCTGGAGCTGGCCAACGTGCAGGATTACGACGGGGACGGGCTTTTGGAGCAGATGCTGGGCGGGGAGCCCGTGGACATCACGCTGCGCTTCCTGGTCAACAGCGACTCCGCCGTCAAGGTGGCCGCCGCCCGGAAAATCGCGGAGGATCTGGAAAGCGTCGGCATCACCGTGGAGCTTCAGGAACTCACCTGGGAGGCCTACCTCACCGCTCTCCAGGAGGGGAATTTCGACATATACTACGCCGAGGTGAAGCTTGCCCCGGATTTTGACATCGCCTCCCTGATCCTGGAAGACGGCGCTCTCAATTACGGCAATATCTACGATCCCAACTACAGCCTCTATCGGGACGCCATGCGCGCCGCCCCGGAAAATGAGCGGCAGATGCAGGCGGACCTCTATTACCAGTATCTGGCCCAGACCGCCCCCATCATTCCCATCTGCTTTGAGCGGCAGCAGGTCCTCACCCACCGGAACGTCATCGCTGACATGAGCCCTACCCAGGGCAATGTCTTTTACAACTTTACGGAATGGACGATGAACCTCTCCGGGGAGTGAAGCCGGAGAGAACAGGATTGTAGCGATCAGGAGGGAAAAACCATGAACGACCGGGATCTTCTGAATCTGGCGGTGGAGGCCGCCGAAAACGCCTATGTCCCCTATTCCCATTTCCCTGTAGGGGCGGCTCTGGAGTGCGAAGACGGCACCGTGTTCACCGGCTGCAACGTGGAAAACTGCGCCTATGGACAGGCCATCTGCGCCGAGCGCACCGCTGTGTGCAAGGCCGTGAGCGAGGGGTACCGCGCCTTCCGGCGCATCGCCATCGCCGGGCAGGGGGACAGCTACTGCGTGCCCTGCGGGGCCTGCCGCCAGGTGTTGGCGGAGTTCAACTATGACATGGAAATCCTGGCCGGAAGGAAAGACGGGCGTTACATCAGCTGCAAGCTCTCCGAGCTCATGCCCCGGGCCTTCCTGCCGGAGGACCTCAACGGGTAATCACGCGGCCTTTTCAAAAAAGACATTGATCCAGCGGTATCAGCCAGCCGCCGGCCAAAGAGAGAGAAAGGAGGCAGGCCGAGCATGAATTTTGAGCAGCTGCGGATCTTCCTGGCCGTGGTGGAGTACAAGAGCTTCACCAAGGCCGCGGAGTCCATGTACATCAGCCACTCCACCACCAGCCGCAATGTGGCGGCCCTGGAGGAGGAGCTTGGGGTGCGGCTCCTGCGCCGGGACAACCGCTCCGTCCACCTGACCCCTGCGGGGGAGGTGCTCTACCGGGAGGGTCAGCGCCTGCTCAAGAAGGTGGAGGCCATCGAGACCGCCGTGCGGGACGCGGCCCTGGGCCGGGTGGGCAAGCTCACCGTGGCCAGCGTGGAGCTGCGCCTTTCCGTGCTCCACACCGGGCTCCAGGAGTTCTGCCGCCAGTACCCGGAGGTGGCCCTGGGGGTCTATCACCGGAGCGCCGGGGAAATCTGGGACCAGGTCCTCTCCGGGGAGGCGGACGTGGGCCTCACCTACTCCTTCGCCCTGGCCCCGGACCAGAAGGACATCTGCCTGCGCCTGGTGAGCCGGGAGCGCTTCTGCCTGGTTGCGCCGCCGGAGTTTGCCCAGGGGCGGGCCCGCCGCCCCATCCAGGGCCAGGAGCTCCACGGGATCACCCTCATCGGCGTCAGCGGAGAGTCCCAGCTGGGCACAGAGGGTCTGACGGAATACATCCGCCAGCTCCGCGTCCGGAACGAGACCATGATGGTGCCCACCCTGGAATCCCTGTTCCTCCAGGTGCGCAGCGGCAACGGCGTGGCTATCCTCCCCCAGCCTCTGGCCCGGGAGTACGCCGAGGACTGCACCCTGGTGGAGCTGGAAGACCTGGACGAGAGCTTCCATCTGGTGATGATCTGGCGCCGGGACAACCACAATCCCTCCATTCAGCGCCTGGCCAACCTCTGGCGGGGGGAACGGGCATGAGGGACGGCATGATTCTGCGTCGCGCCCGCCGGCCATTGGCGGCGCTGCTGCTGTTGGCGGCGCTCCTGTCCGTGCCTGCCGGGGCCTATACGGACCTGGAGGAACACTGGAGCGCCCAGGCTGTGGAAACCCTCAGCGCCGCCGGGCTGATCAACGGCTTTCCCGACGGCAGCTTCCGCCCGGACGGCACCCTCCGCCGGGGGGAGTATATCAAAATGCTCTGCCTGGCCGCGGAACTCCAGCCCGTAGGCAACGCCAGCGTCCACTGGGCCGCTCCCTACTGGACGGCGCTCCAGGCCCTGGGCCTGATCGACGCCGGGGCCATCCCCTGCACGCCGGCGGCCCTGGACCAGGAGATCACCCGCTATGAGATGGCCTCCCTCACCTCCGCCGTGCTGTTTGGCTGCCTGGAAGAGGCTCTGGCCATTGTGACGGACCCGGCAAGCCTCATCCCCGACTACGACCAGGTGCCTGACAGTCTGCTGGACGCGGTGGTCCAGGTGTATGCCAAGGGCATCATCACCGGCTATGAGGACGGCAGCTTCCAGGGCGCGCGCACTCTCACCCGGGGGGAGGCGGCCACGGTGATCTGGCGCGTGCTGGACGAGGACCAGCGCCGTCCCCCGGACTTGGGCCCCACAGAGCCGGAGGAAAACCGGGTCTCCTTTGCCATCCGCTATCAGTCCATGAGCACCACGGAACGGCGCACCACCCTCTTCGGGGACCCCAACAAGACCTACTTCGCCAATGCGGAGGAGGGAGACCCCTATATGGCGGAGGTCACTGTCCCTGTCTGGCGCCTCAACGAGAGCACCGGGGAAAAGACCGCGGGCGAAATCACTCTCACGGTCCACCGGGAGGTGGCCTGGGAGGTGGAGCAGATTTTTGAGACCATTTTCCACGACCCGGAGCGCTTCCCCATCAAGTCCGCCGGTGGCACCCGCTATGGGGACACCATGCGCCACGCCTGGGGCTGCGCCATCGACATCAACTACAACGAAAACGCCTATGGCCGCTATGACGGCGAGGGGAATTTCATCTGCTCCACCGGCGCCGGCTGGTGGCCCGGGGAAAATCCCTATTCCATCACCCCCACGGGCAGCGTCATCCGGGCCTTTGCCAAGTACGGCTGGGGCTGGGGCGGCCAGGGCTACAGCGGCGGCACCTATGACTACATGCACTTTTCCATCCTCCCCTCAGGGGGTTGATTGGCAAAGGAGGTGTTCCGGTTTGCGCACGCTTTATATCGTCACCGGGGCCGAGGGGCACCTGGGCTGCACCGTGGTCCGCCGTCTTCTGGAGCGGGGCGCCGCCGTGCGCTGCCTCACCTACGGGCCAGATAACGGCGCCCTGGCGGGTCTGGAGGTGGAGCGCATCCCCGGGGACCTGCGAGATCCCGAGAGCCTGGATGCCCTTTTTGCCGGTACGGCGGGACAGGACGTCCGGGTGCTCCATGCCGCGGGCCTGGTGTCCATTGCCGGCAAGATGGACCCTCGCCTCTACGACACCAACGTCCTGGGGACCAAACATCTTCTGGAGGCCTGTCTCCGCCACGGGGCGCGGCGCTTTGTGTATGCCAGCTCCGTCCACGCCATCCCGGAAAAGCCTGCGCCTCAGGTAATCGCCGAGCCGGAAGCCCTGGATCCCCAGGGGGTGGCGGGGGCCTATGCCAAGACCAAGGCCCGGGCCACTCAGCTGGTGTTTCAGAGCGGGCATATGGGCCTGGAGCCGGTGGTGGTGTACCCCTCCGGGCTGCTGGGGCCCAATGATTTCAGCCTCCGGGGCCACATGACCCAGCTGGTGCTGGAATACCTCCGGGGCCGGCTGCCCGCCGGCGTCCGGGGCGGTTATGACTTTGTGGACGTCCGGGACGTGGCCGCCGGCATGGTGGCCGCGGCGGAGCGGGGGCGCCCTGGGGAGGGCTATCTCCTCACCGGGCATTACGCCGCCATTTCCCAGCTCCTGGAGCTGCTGCATCAGGCCAGCGGACAGGCGCCGGTGCGCCTCACGGCGCCCCGGTGGCTGGCCCTGGGGGCGGTGCCCTTTCTGGAAGGGCGCAGCCGCCGCCGGGGGGAGCCGCCCCTCTACACGGCCTATTCCCTCTACACCCTGGGCACCAACGCCCGCTTCTCCCACGAAAAAGCCGCGTCGGAGCTGGGTTACCAGCCCCGCCCTCTGGAGGAGACCGCGGCGGCAGCCGTGGCCTGGTGCCGGAAATATATCTGAACATCAAAAACGTGGGGCCGCCGCGGAAACTGGTTTCCGCGGCGGCCCCGTGTTTGTCAAAGGGCCGGTCCTCTCGCCCTATGCGCACACGCCCTTACCCCAAGTGCAGCTTTTCCGGTGGGGAGCGTGGGCTTATGCGCTGTTTGGACGCAAAAGCCCCGGCATCTTCCCTTTGTCAAAAAGTCAAAGAAGTGGTTTTTTACTGGACGGAGGGATGGAGGGTCTGGAGCAGGCTCCGGCAGCCCAGGAGGATATCGTCCCAGGCGGCGGAGAAGTCCCCGGTGTACCAGGGGTCGGCCACCTCCCCGGGGCGGGAGGTGCCGTCCAGGAGCAGCCGGAACTTCCCCTCCGGGTCCCCGCCGCAGATCCGCGCCATGTTCCGGAGATTCATCCGGTCCATGGCGACCAGGAGGTCATAGGCCCCGTAATCGGCCCGGGTGAGCTGCCGGGCGGCATGGCCGGCGCAGGAGATGCCATGCCGGGCGAGGATCTCCCGGGCAGGGGGATAGACAGGGTTGCCGATCTCCTCCCGGCTGGTGGCGGCGGAGGCGATGGAAAACTCCCCCGCCAGCCCCGCCTTCTGGACCAAATCCTTCATGATGAACTCGGCCATGGGGCTCCGGCAGATATTGCCGTGACAGACAAACAAGATGTGGGTCATGGTGTTTCTTATTTCCTTTCCGGGCGGTATTTCGCCGTATGATTATACCATGGCGCGCCCGGGATTGACACGGTCAATTTGCCCAAAAGACGGAGCGGCGCGTATATGCGCCGCCCCTCTTGCCCGCCCGCTGGCTCGGCTGGCTTTGCTATTTCAGTAAATCTGCCATTTCCCTCATATAGAGAGGGATATCCAGTGCCTGTGGACAGTGCGCTGTACAGTTTCCACAGCCAATACAAGCCGCAGGCGTTTTTTCTTCTGGTAATGCTTTCAAACGGAACAGCCGCCATGTTGCCATATCGCTGTTTCCTAATGCGGCGGCTTCATCACGATAGTCATTGTAAGCAGACAGGAGCGAAGGTATATCCAATCCTTGTGGGCAATTATCACAGCAATACCGGCAGCCGGTACAGGGAACCGCTATCTTTTTGCGGAGTATACTGCTGATTTCTTCTAACTTTGACAATTCTTCGTCGGTCAACTGATATTCTAAAGCCGCAGTGTTTACGTTTTCTTCTGTCTGCCGCATATTGGACATACCACTTAAAACTACCGCTACGCCCGGCAGATTCATTACAAATCGAAGTGCCCATGTAGCCGGGGAAACACCTGTTTCCGGGAGAAGCTGCAAACATTCTTCGGGTAAATTTGCCAGCATGCCGCCATGGACAGGCTCCATAACCATAACCGGGATGCCATGCTCTCTTAAGATTCCGTACTGCTGCTTTGCGGTTCCCTGATACCAGTCATAGTAATTCAATTGGATCTGCACAAAATCCCAGCAGTTATGTTTGAGCAGTTCCCGCAGGCAGTTCGGCGTACCGTGGAATGAAAATCCTAAATATTTGATTTTCCCCATGCGCTTCTGTTCTTGAAAATAGGGGATACAGCCGCAGGCTTCATAATCTCTGGCTGTTAAGTCGGTGATTCCATGCAACAAATAGAAGTCGATATATTCTGTTTGGAGCCGGTTCAGCTGTTCCGAGAACTGGGCTTCATAATCGGGATTTGCCTGTACATTGAATTTATCCGCTATATAGAAACTATCCCGTGGATATTGAGAAAGCGCCCGTCCTAAAACCACTTCGGATTTGCCGCTGTGATAAATGTAAGCCGTATCGTAGTAGTTTACGCCATGTGCCATACAATAGCCGATTACTTCTTGCGCTTTTGGTTCGTCAATGGGGCCAGCAAATCCCGGTTCTGTCTGCGGCAACCGCATAGCACCCAATCCCAGTTTGGAAAGTTTTACATTATCTTTGAATCCCGTATATCTCATTTTTATGTCCTCATGTCCCATATATTTGTTTTTCAGACCGATAAATGCCGCTTTGCTTTGCCGACACCTTTGATATAACAGACCAGCAGTTTCCAGCAGCCGCGTCCAGCGAGATACAACAGTATTCCAATGACAAGGCTGCATGCAAATTCTGCAATGGGGTTCAATTCCACTATGCCCGTAAATACTCCCATGCTATCCACATAAGGCAAACCAAGGTGAAACATGTAATCCACCACTTTTATTGCCATGAAAACCGGACTTACGACGCCGCAAATGATAAATACCGGAGCACAAATTGCCAGAACTGGAATGACAACCAGGCCGGACAGACTCGCCAGACTATAATAGGCGCAAATTGCCAGCACCCTATTCCAGCCAAAAGAACTGCTTTTTGCAATCAAATCCTCCAGATAGGCTTTTGCCAATTCTTTGGGATTGCCCAGCCGTTCCACAATTTCTTCTGCGGTTTTCCCGTCACCCTGCAATTCGAGGATTTCACTTTTAATTTCTTTCACAATATCAACACGCTCGGATGCCGGCAATGGCTTCAGATATCTTTCAATCTTTTCAAGATAGTCATTCAAAATCTTTTCCATGGTCTTACTCTCCTTTAATCTCATCGATTGCGTTTAACAAATTATCCCATTCTTCAGACATGGCAGAAATATACGCAAGCCCTTTGTCTGTAACGGCATAATACTTTCTCGGCGGCAGGCCCTCGGCACTTTCCTGCCACGAGGACGAAACATAATCTTCTTTCATTAGCCGCCTGAGCAGAGGATAAATTGTATTTTCCTTCGCGGCCAGAATCGGATATTTCTCTAACGTGCTGATAATTTCATATCCATAGGACGGCCGCTGTTTTATCATGAGCAGAATACAAAATTCAAGGGTCCCCCGCTTGATTTGGGATTTCCAATCATCAATGTTCATGTACTGTACCTCCTGTAGTTATATCGTACCACACAGTATATCTTATGTCAATAGTATATCAGAAAAATATGACACAGGAGCATTTCCACAAAGCACATATATTGATCCATATCCATATACGGCAAGAAGCGGTATTCCGGAATTCGGAATACCGCCCCTTTGCGCACAGCATGTAAAAATAAAAAATCCACGCATCCCGGCGTGGCACAAAACATGTCGGTTTGGCTTTCAGCGCTGGCTGACCGTGTACTCAGAGTCCTCTCCGAAAATCAGATCATCCACATCAAAGCCGATCAAATTATGCTTGTACATGTTCGTCTCTCACCTCCTTTATAGATTCCATTTCTCTTTCTATCCCTACTATAGCAGCGAAATGCCCAAAAGTCAAGTTAACATTTTGTGAACTTAGACGGAGCTATACTTGATTTTCCCTTAACATGCCCCGTCGGCAGGCGGGGGCCGTGCGCTTGCCCAGCCCCCGCAAATCGCGCGCGAACCCAGGCCATAAGAGGCCGCTTCTCCCCTACAAGGGCTGCTTTTGGATCTTGGCAAAGCGCCGGGGATATTGGGCCGGCGTGGGGGCGGTTTTGCAGATCTCCAGGACGCAGTGGCGCAGTTCCGTGCCGGGAACGGCGTACCGGTGCGCCGCGACGAACTCGCCTCCCAGGAGAGTGATGGCCCGCTCCGCCTCCCGGAGCTCCTCCGCGGCTCCCGGGCCCTTCATGGCCAGGAAGCTGCCCCCCACCTTTACAAAGGGCAGGCACAGCTCGCACAGCACGTTCAGCCGGGCCACCGCCCGGGACACGGCAAAGTCAAACTGCTCCCGGAGCTCCGGCGCCTCCTCCGCCCGGCGGTGAAGGCACGTCACATCCCCCAGATCCAGGGCCGCGCAGGTCCGCCGCAGGAACTCCACCCGCTTGTTCAGGCTGTCCAGGAGGGTGAGGCGGATGGAGGGTTCCGCGATTTTCAGCACCAAGCCCGGGAAGCCCGCCCCGGTGCCCACGTCGATGA
>CDZQ01027402.1_pt1 | contig 11024 bp, 8 predicted proteins | sample 554831 | NCBI WGS metagenome assembly CDZQ01 (sample SAMEA3182112, study PRJEB8094) | gut metagenome | biome: human; feature: gut; material: Stool; isolation source: human stools | place: Canada | collected 2013-05-06
CCCCTGTTCAACTATAGATTTTTGACTGAGTTAAAACTTTCAATATGAAATATTGCATTACAAATATGCATGCAAAAATCTTTCTGGCCAAACCAAAACCTTTTTTTTACAGACAATTTACCCATTGACCTCTCAATATTTTCTTATTTCTTTCACTATAACTATGGCCTAAGCGCTTACGTACTCTGCTTAAGCACGGAACGATTTGAACTAAAAACTTTTCCTGAAATATATTGCCCCATTTTGATTCAAATACCATAATTTTGCATTATAATACCGATACTCACGTTTTGTCAAAAAAAATGTATTGAATTTTTTAAATTTATATGATATACTTAAATGAATTACGGCAAAGGGGCGATTATTTTTATGAGATATATCAGTACTCGCGGCGGCCTGGAAGAAAAATTGAGCGCCGAAGCGATTAAGCAAGGTCTTGCCGCAGACGGCGGATTGTTTGTTCCCGATACAATCCCGGAACTGAGCATGACAGAAATACAAGAACTTGTAAACATGGATTATGCGACCCGGGCAGCGCGGATTTTGTCAAAGTTTCTTACAGACTATACCTATGAAGAACTGCTGCAAGCTTCACAAGAAGCTTATTCCGAACAACGATTCGGCAATGCCGCAGCTCCCTTGTACTCTTTAGATGAGCAAAATAGTGTATTAGAGTTGTGGCATGGTCCAACTTGTGCATTTAAAGATATGGCATTACAAATCATGCCAAGACTGTTATCGATGGCTCTGCGCAAAACCGGAGAGGCTCGGACAGCTTTGATTTTGGTTGCCACCTCCGGGGACACCGGAAAAGCCGCATTGGAAGGATACAAAGATGTTGACCAAGTTAAAATCATGGTCTTTTATCCGCAAGACGGCGTCAGCGATATGCAAAAATTACAAATGGCCTCGCAAGAAGGAGATAATGTAAATGTTTGCGCAATCAAGGGCAATTTTGATGATGCGCAAACGGGCGTAAAGCGAATCTTTTCGGATGAAGCTATCGCACAGGAGTTAAATCAAAAAGGATATTTCCTGTCCAGCGCAAACTCCATTAACTGGGGAAGATTAGCGCCGCAAATTGTTTATTATGTATCGGCATACTGTGATTTACTGAGTGCAAAAAAAATCACAGCCGGCCAAGAAATAGACGTCTGTGTACCAACAGGAAATTTCGGCAATATCTTTGCCGCTTATTTGGCAAAAAAGATGGGGTTGCCGATTCGGAAGTTAATCTGTGCATCCAATCGCAATAACATTTTAACTGATTTCATCCGTACCGGAATCTATGATCGTAATCGTCCGTTCTACACCACGATGTCTCCCTCGATGGATATTTTAATTTCGTCGAATTTGGAGCGTTTACTATATCTGCTTCAGGGCCCGCAAAAAACGGCAGAATGCATGAAGCAGTTGGCTCAAACAGGCAGATATGAAGTCAGTGAAGAAATTAAAAAGTTAATCCAGCAGGATTTTGAAGCCTACTTTGCAAGCGAAGAAGATACGGCAAAAACCATTCATCAGGTCTTTAACCAACAAAAGTATCTCATTGATCCTCACACTGCGGTCGCCCTGTTTGCAGCACAACAATCCAAGCATGAGGGTAGAATTACTGTAACCGCATCAACCGCAAGTCCTTATAAATTCTCGGCAGATGTACTTGCGGCACTTGGAGGAAAGATAGACACCGAAGATTTCTTCCAAATTCAACGGGAATTGTTCCGAATCAGTTCAGCGCCTGTTCCAGCACCGCTTTCCGCATTGGAAAACAAAACATATCGTTTTACGGTATCAACCGGAAAAAGTGCAGAAGAAATGTTTCAACAGGTTCAAGCATTTATCCAATAACGCATTTAGCGAAAATCAAAACAATCATTATCCCATCAATATACATAAAGGGGAAAGTTCCACGGAACTTTCCCCTTTTCTTTTCACTTAAAATTACTGAATCTTTTCCAACAAATCTTTCAGCGAAACCTCAACCATTTTCATTCCCAATTCCTGCGAAGCTTCATAAGCAGACTGAATAAACCAAGCGTCGCTTTCTTTGAGCCGCTCCAACTTAACAGCTTCCGGATACAGCGCAGACAAAATGGAAGTTTCATATTTGCCGGCATGATCATATCCCGTTGCATTCTGAGCAGCCGTACTCATGCAGGAAAGAACTTTAATCATACTGAACGGATCATCGCCGCCGCCCAGATTATCATAGTAAGAGGCGAAATCGTTAGATCCCCACCATCCCTTGCCGCGGGTTTCTTCCAAATATTCCATGATCAGTTTCTTTGCAGCTTTAGCGCAAGCCAACGTCATAGGCATGTAATTTTCCTGTTCAAACTGATGATGAATCAACAAATAAATATTTTTAAATCCGCCATATAACATGGATTTCAAAATATTATAAATATACTGCTCATAAACATCCACATCAATATGTACCGTTCCGTTTTCCGGACCGCCAACAGCATAACTTGCTACGCCGTACCAAACCGGAGGCGCAACAACAACCTCTTTTTGTTCAGCAATTTTATCAGCAAGACCGGTGCAGACAAACGTGTCACACCCTAACGCACAATGCGGACCATGCCATTCAATCGTTCCGATCGGAATAATTACGGGCAGATTTTTTTCCTTTGCTTCCTGCACGTCTCTTGTCATCATATATTCCAGTCTCATACTAACATCTCCTATCTATTTCATTCAGTAAATCGTCCCCCACAAAAATGTGGGGGAATCCATTTCTTAAAAATCAAGTTCGTAAATCACGTTATCAATCGGTGCGCAGTTGCTCTCAAAACCGTCTTTGGTAATCGTAACGCCTTTTTCCCAGCGCAAACCGAATTTCGGGCCAGATACAAAGGTATCGATCTGGAACGTCATATTCGGCTGAAGCAGATAATCAGAAGTGGTCTCCATCCAAGGAGCTTCAACCTCGATCATACCGGTTCCGTGGCAAGGTCCGTAAACATAGTTTTCCAAACGGCCGTTATCTTTAAAGAACTGATAAAAGCCCTTTGCAACATCAGATGCCAAAACGCCTGCTTTTAAATGCTGCTCAGTCCACTTATGTGCCTGCAAACAGAAGTCAACCAAATCTCTCTTTTCCGGAGAGAATTTGCCCATACCAACCGGGATACCGATTGCCGGAGAGTAACCGTCGATCTTTGCAGAAAGGTTCAACTGAACCAGGTCACCTTTTTCGATCACGCGATAAGAAGAACGAGAGATGGCATGCGAGGTGCTCTTCTCGCTGAACACATACATCGGCAAACCTTCATACTCAGCACCGTTTTCATAAATGGTCTTCTGAGCCACGCCAACCATCTGCAACTCGGTAACACCCGGATGCAAAGCTTTGATAACTTCCTGTGTAGCAATTTCAACAATCCGGAATCCTTCGCGGATACAAGCAATTTCATTTTCAGATTTAATACTTCTAAGCGAAACCATAATGTTATCTGCATTGACAATCTCTGCTTCCGGATAGCATTCCTTCAATCCGTCCATCATGATAACGGTTGTTTCCATATAACCACCGATACCGATGCGGATGTGCTTGCCTTTTACGCCCAAATCCTCCAATACATCATTATAAGTATTGGTCTTAATTTCAGGATAAGACGGATTTGCGCCTTCTCTGTAATACAAGCAGGGATAGATCTTTTTAATCCGGCTAACGTCTCCTGCAAAAATAACACTCTCAGGTCCTACCATAACGGCGGCGTTGCCATTTGCAGCAATCGCTACACCAACCCGCTCAAATAGCGGCCAGAAGCCACAAAAATAACGGGGATTTGCGTAGTCGGACTCTGTTCCGTTTACAATCATAACGTCAAGATTCTGCTCCTGCATCATTTTGACGCATTTTTTTAATCTCTCAGCGTACTCGCTGTCGGGAATACAAACTCTGCTCATTGATTTGTCTCCTTTATTTTTATCTTTACTATGTGATATTTTACCATACTTTCATGGATTTTGCAACAGGTAAAAAATTATTTTATCATTTCTTCAATTTTTTGCGCCCACGCTTTAGTCTGCTGCGGATCTCCAACGCCTACGTCAAATTCCAGCACTACATCCTCATCGGCCGGCATATAGCGGATAAATCCTTTTTCCACACAATCTTTATAGCCATTGTGCTCACCGGTTGCCGGAAGCAGCATCCCTAACGCATCCTCATTTTCCATCCGGCTGATCCAGCGAATGCCATACGGCAACTGATCCGGATAATGAGATACACAAAATGAATATCCATCCGGCAACTGCTGCATGCAATACCCGCGTCCCTGTTCGTCTTTTTGATACTTCACCGTAAACACAATTTCCGGCTGATAAAACTGATCTTTTCCGCCAATCGTATCATGTGCATGAACATCCTTCTCTAAAATATCAAAGTACCGACGCAACTTTTCCTGATCTGCCGCAGCCAAATTATCGGGAATCAAGACATGCGTATAAATATCTTCCGTTTTTGCAGAATAAACTAGCTTAGAACCGTCTATAGGCCGGAAATTGATATGACACAAATACAAATATTCCTGTTCCACCCCGCGCAAGTTCACTATGCGGTTTTTTACATGAAAATGCGTGTCATCCTCATACAACCGATATGTTGGAATAAACCGATACCCCACTTCAAAACCGATACAATACTGAAATTGTCCCTGCAATTCAATATATTTTCCGCGTTCATCCTCGCCGACAATCACAAAACTTTTTTGATACCGGGCATTAGGTAATTCACCATGCAGCGGATGGGTATCTTCCGCAGACGGATTTCCGATCGCGGTCAATCCGCAATGAATCAAAAAAGCTCCGTAAGTTTTTAAAAACTCATCCGTTTGCTGCGGCTCGTCAAACAACGTTTTCATCACCATCGGATGATCCAAAAATTCAGCCCGCCAAATCTGATGACCTTTATACGGCAGAACCGTGATGTAACCGTGACGTCCGCGCAAAGTCAACCCCTCAACACCGGTAGAATAACGAAACGTACTGACGCTTAATGCACCATGTTCTACCAGCAGCTGTTCCTTATCCGTAAAAAATTCTTTACGCAGCGTAATCTTGGTCTCAAACATCTTTACAACCTCCTACTCAATGATGAATGAATACAAATCACAATCAGACAGCATAAAAGACAATCGAATCGTTCGACCGGCCAAATCAGCCAGTTTCCCATTTTCAAAATCAATAATTCGATCTACTTTATCCCCGTAGATCTCACACGTTTCAAAACCGTCGATCTCATTAAAATCTTCATCCAACACTTTAATATACATCCCGCCTCTGGCTGAAGAAGCAAAATTTACTTTCAAAGTATCGCCCGTAAATGTAAAGGGACGAGTCACGACTGTTTGTCCCGGATATTTACCATAATAAGAAGCAAATCCGTCAAGACGAATCGTGTATCGATACAATTTAGACGGCTTGGTAGACCATTTCCCCTCAAAATTGTACATAGAAATCTCATCATCCGCACCCAACTCGGCATACTCGCTGGGGGTCTGAATCATCCCATACGCAGGGTAGCAGTCGCCGTAGACCCAATTATCCATATGTTCCGGTCCGGGGGTCAACCACGCTTCGTCAAAACGATGCCAGTTCTTTCCATCCCGGCTGGACATAAATACGGCATCTGTGACAGTCAATCCCAAACGATCTTCCAGTGCACACCGCTGTTTCCGTTTCTCAGCCCCGGCCAATCTATCCGTATTTTTTGTCCACTCTGTCCTTTGTACATACCGAGTAGGAAAGCCGGTCCAAATGTGATCTGCCCGATAATAAGGACCAACGTTATTTGTATACAAAGCATAATCTGCTCCGCCCATATACTCTAACCTTGTCGGATCGCTCCAATGCCAAAAATCATCGGATGTAATAAACCGAACATCACGAATCCCGTATTCGTATGTCTCTTCATTATCGTGAAAATCACGAATATAGCAGTAATACTTTCCAGAACGATGATCCCAGAACGCCGTATTCAACGAGTCGAATTTTCCTTTTGTAGAGATTTGCGCAACCCGGTTCCAATGAATGGCATCTTCGGAAGTATAGCCCCATAAAGACCCATCGCGGCCGCATTCCGCAACCCCTTTATACTTTTCTTCAGGTTTACAGTTCGGATTGGTATCCTTAAAGGCAAAAAAGTTATCATAAATATCTGTTTCATGCCCTAAAATAATATTATTTTCTTTAGAGCCTTTCCACTCTACAATCCCCAAATTCGGGCGAGTCCAATGAATGCCGTCCCGGCTTTCTGCGTAACAAACTTTAATATCACTACCCGTATGCTCCGTTTCCCCCGGATTGATCATATACCAACCCAAATAGTACATCCGATACAAGCCATCGTCATTCATAATATTATAATAATCGCAACCATCGCCTTCCCAAGGCATATCCAGATGCATTACCATTTCTTTTTTCACCGGTTTATGTAACCGAAGTTCTGCCTCTGTTTTTTCTGGCTCAATCATAAAATCGTCCCAAAAGACTTCTCTCTTTCCGCTCAAATCAACTACTGGTTTACTCATACTGTTCCATCCTTTATTTCATTATTTCAGCGCTATATAAAGCGCGTCATTTATTAACTAATTCAACTGCTCGTCTGCCCACATATTGACCTCGTTTTCAAACACAGACATATAAGAATATACACTTCCGCTTGCATGTAAAGCAACCGTACAAGCCTGTTGTAGTCGAGTCTGAACTCCACAAGCAGCCAATTCATTAGACCAATCATAACACATTTGCTCACATTGCTGTCGATAAACCTCATAATCTAATTCAGACCGGAAGTAATTTCGTTTTAAATACTCTGCATACCCATTTTTGCCCCAAACACTCGTCGGCTCAAACAATGCGTTTACCACAATTCCCACTTGCTGCTGACGTGTCGGATCAACCTGCTTTAAAATGGCAGTCCCTTGTTCCTCAAAACCAAATGTTGCACTACAGGCATCTCCATATTCAACATCCGGTCCATACGGAAACGGAAGCCACTCTAAATTTTCCAAACTTGACCGTATAATCAATTCCGGACGAGTTAAACAAAACGTAGCTGTTCCTTTCTCAAATTCCTCATATTTTCCAACTAAACCATAAATCCGACTCAGCCTCTTTGCCCATTCTAAGGCATGTAAAGATCTCTCCTGCGTATAACCAAAAACATATTGACCTTTTACTTTCATAATAACATTACCGCCATTTACACAAACAGCAGCTGATGCAATTCCATCATGGGAAACAATCCCACTTACAGGATCCACTTCCGACGGATCGTAGACACTTTTCAATAAGTCTAAAAATTGATCAAAAGTCCATTTCCCTTGTTCAATCAATTGACGAGGGGTCGTGTCTACAGAGAAACGATCATATACTTCTCGATTACAAACTAAAACTCCAGAATAAGTCTGCATCACAGGCATATATCGAGAGCCTTTTTGCGGGAATGCATATAAGACACCATCTCTTGATGTCCCTACTCTCTGCGATTCAGTACCCCATTTTTCTTCATCCGACAAATCAATCGCTTCAATTGTACTCAAATCCACTAACAAATCAGCGTCATATAAATCAGATAACACATTAAAATCTGCACAAAGAAAGTCCGCACAAACAGATCCGGATGCATAAGCTGAAGCAAAAGCAGCAGGAGTTTGCCCAGGAAGCTCGGATTGACAAACAATTTCACAATGATAACGCTGCTCCGTCATTTGGCAGTGTTCTAATAAAACTTCCGTTTCAATCAAAGAAATATCCGAGTCTAACCTGTTCGCAGAAACCCCATCTTTCGCATCAGAAGGGAAAAAGGAGCCTACAAAATAAAATTTCTCCCCGGAAAAGTCCTCTATCGGGTCTCTCTCTATTTCTATGAACCCTTCCTGAGATGAAGAACAGCAACTTAAACTGACTACTCCACATACAAATAAAACAACACAGAGAAAAAAGTATCGAACCTTCACAAAAGTCCCACTCCCTTCTATCCCTGTGCTGTTCCAAAGTCAAATTATACTATGATTTAGCCTAATTCCTCATTAGCAATCTGTTCAACGGCATCCGAATAAGCACTCAAATACGGCAAAATCGCATTTGAAGACACCAGCATAGCATCACAAGAAGCACTCAGCGTTCGCAAAATGCCGCTTGCACTAAACTCTTTAGACCAGTCATAATGCATATGGTCTGATCCTGCTTTATAAGCATCATAATCTTCTCGTGAATTAAAGAAATTACGCTCAATATACTGATCGTAACCGTCTTTTCCCCACTTCTCCGTGGGCTCGAATAAAGCATTAAAAATCACACCCGTGCGCTGGTCGTTCTCTGGATCATCCTCATGTTTCAAAATGGCTGTTGCGCCTTCGGAATATCCAAAATAAGAAATATAAGTCGTTCCTTGCTCCACATCAGGACCATACGGAAACGGAACCCAAGAAACCGTTTTAATCTGGGACTGAATCCCCATATTAGACGGAGCTAGTGCAAAAACTGCTTTTCCATTCTCAAAATCGCCGAAAGTTCCAATTAATCCAGTCGTCTTACTTAACTTTCTGGCCCACTCTAATGCCGTAATGGCATTTTCTTGCGTATAGCCAAAAACATACTCGCCTTTTTTCTTAGTAATAATATCTCCACCATTAGCATAAATGGTCGCATTTACAATACTGTTATACAAAGCAAGGCCATACACCGGACTACCTTCATCAGGAACGTAGGTTTGCGTCACGACCGAGTAAAAATTATCAAACGTCCACATTCCCTGCTCTACCATTTCCTTAGGTGTCATATCCATGTCAAATGTGTCATACAGTTCTGAATTATAGAAAAACGCACCGTTATAGGATTTAAAAATCGGCATATATCGAGAGCCCTGCATGGGTATAGCATATAAAACGCCACGGCTTGTTGTCGCCGTTCGAAGGCTGTAAACACCCCATTTTTCAGTATCTTCTAAATTTAAAGCTTCTATCGAGTCCAAATCAACAAGAAGCCCCGATTGATACAAATCCAAAAGAGTGTTATTATCTGTACTTATAAAATCCCCTTGCTGAATACCAGCCGCGTAAGCTGCAGCGAACTGAGCATTTGTAGAATACGGACCAAATCCAGCTTGACAGACAATCCGACAATTATAGTTCTCCTCTACCTTTTTGCATTGAGCAAACATGACCTCTTCTTCGATACCCTCTACACTGACCGTTTCAGAAGAAATCTCATCCGTAATCAAATCAGCATCACGAGCATCACTGGGAATAAACGATCCTAAAAAATAAAAGATCTCTCCCCCAAAGCCTTCATTCTGAGATACATTTTCTTGTGGAATATTTTTCTGACTGCATGCAGTAAACAAGAGAAAAGCAAAACAAACAGCAAGCATACACAACAGTGGCCTGATATATTTCATACCCGGTGCTCCTTCGCTTTATCAGTCGTTCAATTCTTCGTCCAGTTTATCATTTACAGCGTCTTTAACACTTTCCATCACATTTGATACAGAACCAGAAGACTTCATTGCAGCACTGATTCGAGAAATAATCTCATCGTTCACAGAGCCCAACTCTAATGAATAGTCATAATGCATATTTCTACCCATATCTAAATATACTTCAAAGCTGGATTCATCTCCGGAATCAAAAAAGCTGCGATACAAATAATTTTGATAACCGTCTTTTCCAAAATGCGGAGTCGCATCAAACAACAAATTAACAATATACCCCGTATCTTGAACTTTTTGAGCATCCTGACCTTTCATAATAGAAATAATCCCATCCTGAGCCGTCGTATAAGATGCACAGGTAGAACCGTATTCTACATCAGGCCCATACGGGAACGGAAGCCAACTAAAATTGGATGTATTATATGTAATATCTCCAAACATACGATATCCGTTTGTCATTAAGAACACAATCTTACCATCATAAAAATCTGACAAAGCCTTCTCATCAGATTCCTTTGCACAATCTGTTAATCCATAGATCGATTTTGCCCACTCCAGAGCACGCAACGCTGCGGGTTGTGTATATCCAAAAACATACTCGCCCTTTTCCTTAACGACCTTATTTCCGCCGTTTGCATAAACAGCACACATCGGCAGACCTGAATGAGCAAAAGCCCAAACCTTATCATTTTCAGTTCCGCTATCATCGTACAAATTGGGCAACAAATCCGCAAAATTAGAAAATGTCCATTTTTTATTCTCAATCATCTCTTGAGGAGTTGAGTCTAAGCCAAAAGACTCATAAACATCGTTCTTACAAACCAAAATTCCATAATAATAATACGGATAGGGATAATAATTGGAACCGACACAAGGTAATCCAAACAACGTTCCTTTATAGGAGGTCGCCATTTGCTTCTCAGCATTTCCCCACTTTTCGTAATCCGTATTATCTATCGCTTCAATGTCGGTAATCGGCTGAATATACCCAGAAACATACAATTCTCTTGCAAACCGAATTTCACCATAAAAGAAATCCGTAGGAGATTGCCCTGCAGCATAAGCCGCTGCAAAAGAACTGGAAGTAAAACCTTCATCAAATTGCTTCCGGACGATTCGACAGTTTGTGTTTTCCTCAACAACCGCACATGCCTCCAGCATCGCTTCCTGTTCCAACGAAACAGTTTCCACTTCAGCACGCGCCGCCTCCGCAGCCTCTTCATCAGTATAATCTCGAGGATCCGGATTTATAAAAGACCCCCGGAAAATGAATTCTTGACCATTCATCTCCCGAAACCCTTCTTTTGCCCCCTGTTGATCTTCTTCTGGCCCGTTACCGGGAGTACACGCCGAAAGGACTGCACAAACCAAAATAACGAATAACAACATCACATAACACTTGCCCATGCGCATAATGTTTCCTCCTGCGTTTTATCAAACGATAGAATATCAGTATATACGGTCATTATAATATAATACTCTACATATGTAAATAAACAAAACAGACTTATTTTTATTTTTAAGTCTATTTTGTGATAATTTGTTTTTTGTTTACAAATGATTTAAAAATCCGAAAAAA
>CDZQ01046184.1_pt1 | contig 11007 bp, 8 predicted proteins | sample 554831 | NCBI WGS metagenome assembly CDZQ01 (sample SAMEA3182112, study PRJEB8094) | gut metagenome | biome: human; feature: gut; material: Stool; isolation source: human stools | place: Canada | collected 2013-05-06
TTGTTTTTCTGTCCGGCAAATCGGGTATGGGGGCACAACAAAATATATTTTTGTGGCCCCGCGGCGCATACCAGTCCGCGGGGATGGACAAGGGAATCGGGTGAGAATCCCGAACGGTACCGCCGCTGTATGCGTAGAGTTCCATATCCGTTGATGAAAATCAGTCACTGGGAAACCGGGAAGGCAGGATATGCGGGTGCAGGAGCAATGCTCCTTATACGTGAGTCAGAAGACCTACAAAAAGAAAACATCTTTGCCAGAGTTGAAATGTGGCGGAGTTGTTTGGGCATGCAGAAAAACGGCTGCAGCGAAGAAATTCGCTGCAGTCGTTTTATTTTTCATATTGGGGGAAATAAAGTGAAGACAACGTATCGGTACTTGTTCCGACAGATTACGTTTTATCTAATTGTTTTTCTTGTTATTATATCAGTCAACTTCGTTATTATTCACTCAATGCCCGGCGATCCGTTATTGAATATTCTTGGTGAAAATGAGTACACATATCTCTTACAAAAGCGCCCTGAAACATTACAACAGATGTATGTCGAATACGGATTAGACGGCTCTTTTTTTCAGCAGTATTTGCGCTTTTTGAGTAAAACCCTGCGATTAGATTTTGGTTATTCTTATGTGCGCGCAGCTAGAGTAACAGATGTGGTATTTTCACATTTGGGATGGACGTTGCTACTGACAGTTCCTTCTATTCTCATTGCTGCTGTTACAGGAGCTGTACTTGGTGTTTTTTGTGGTTGGCGGCAGGGGAGATTGGAAAAAATTTTGACGCCGTTGTTTGTTTTCCTCAATTCAGTACCCACTTACTGCCTTGGAATTCTAGCTCTCTTTTATGTGGCGTTTCAGGCCAGACTTTTTCCTATCGGCGGTATGGCGTCCGCCTATACAACAGGATTGGCACGCATAGCAGACATCTTGTGGCATATGGTGTTGCCGGTAAGTCTTCTGGCTATCAGCAAAAGTGCGTACAATTATTTGATTATGAAAAATTCAGTGACGATGATCAAGAATGAAAATTATATGTTGGTAGCGAAGGCCAAAGGTTTAAGTGAACGCAGATTACTTTGCAAGCACTTGATGCGCAATGCTTTATTACCCTACATAACTAATGTTTTTATGCAGTTTGGTCATGCCATGGCAGGAGTTATGACACTTGAAACAGTGTTCTCGTGGAAAGGCATGGGAAAGCTGATGGCAGACAGCGCCGCCACCAAAGATTATCAGGTGCTGCAGCTAAGTTTTATGTTGCTTTGTGCCTGTGTCATGACTTTTAATATCCTTTCCGATTTGATTTGTCACATTGTAGACCCACGCATTAAGAGTGAGGATGTTGTTGCATGAATCGAACCAGAAATATAAGCTTTTATCTCGGATGTAGCTTGGTGACATTTTTTGTTGTAATTGCATTGTTTGCACCGGTTTTATCTCCCTATGATCCAGCCGTGATTGGTATTCCGTACCTGCCGCCTTCTCCGGAACACTGGCTTGGTACCAACGATATCGGACAAGATATTTTTAGCGAACTGATTTATGGTACGCGCGCCAGCGTCTTTATCGGGGTTGTCGCTGCTTTGATTATCACAGTAGTGGGTACTTGTTTGGGAATAGCGGCAGTTCTTTTCGGTGGCTTGGTCGACCGATTGATTTCTGCTATGATTGATGCGGCTCTTTCCTTGCCGGATTTACCCCTTGCTTTTGTGATTGCCGCTTATCTCTCTTCTGGAACAGGAAGCCTATTGCTTTGTATTTGTATTACCGCGTGGGCTTCTACTGCACGGCTAGTACGTTCCAGGACAATGCAGTTGATGACTATGCCGTTTGTTTTGGCTTCATTCGCCATCGGCACGGGAAAACTTCGTATTATTCGGATGCATATTATTCCTAATTTGACGGGGCTTATTTTTACCAAGGGAGCCTTAGCCATTAGTAGCGCGATGTTAATGGAATCAAGTCTGAGTTTTCTTGGCCTTGGAATGCACGCGCAGAAAAGCTGGGGAAAGATGCTATATTTTGCTTTGAATCGGAATGGTGTTATTAATGGTTATTGGTGGTGGTACTTGCCGCCTATTCTGTGCATTTCACTGTGTGTGATGGGATTTATGCTACTGTGCTATCAGAGCGAGTGACGGAGGAAGTAAATATGTTGCAATTTGATAGCGTCTCAGTTCGCTTTGGTGAGCATCACGTTCAGGCCGTGGATGATGTGACGTTTACTGTCTCAGATGGGGAACGCTGTGTTGTCGTCGGTGAGACTGGAAGTGGTAAAAGTGTGTTGTTGCTTAGCGTTCTGGGGTTGCTGCCTGAAACTGCAAAAATATCAGGTAAAATTATTTTAGAAAATCAAGAGTTGCTCACTATGGATGAGCACGAATTACAAAGGTTGCGCGGCAGAATAATCGGTTATGTACCGCAAGGCGGAGGGAATAGTCTAAACCCATTGATGAGGATAGGAGAACAAGTATCGGAACCGCTTGTCGTACACAATGAAATAAAGAAACCAATAGCGTGGCAAAGAGCAATACAATTACTGGAACAGCTACATATGGAAAGACCCGAGCGAGCGCTGTGCAGATATCCTCATCAATTCAGTGGCGGCATGCGGCAGCGCGCGTTGATTGCAATGGGAATTATAGCTGACACCAAACTTCTGTTGGCCGATGAACCAACAAAGGGGTTGGATCGAGCAAATATTGATCGAACAGCCCGAACATTTTTAGAACTTGAAGGCAAAACGTTGCTTTGTGTTACGCACGACCTGCGTTTTGCACGACAAATTGCGGATACAATCACAGTAATGTATGCTGGACAAATCGTTGAGTCATCTCCAATGGCAGATTTTTTTCAGGCACCATTGCACCCATATGGCAGAGCACTGGTGGAAGCCATGCCGGAGAATGGAATGACGATTCGAATGGGTTTTGCGCCTATGAATACCGAAGTGTCAACAATGGGATGTCGCTTTGCGCGTCGTTGTGAAAGCAGTACATCCCGTTGTATTGCAAAGGCGCCACCTCTTATTAAGACTGCTGATGGCAGGAAGGTAAGGTGTTGGCTGTATGAATCCTATATGGATTGAGTTGAGAAACATTGAAAAAAGTTATGCCGTTGGATTTCGGCAAACTAAGCAAGTTTTAAAAAACATTTCAATGGATTTCCATCGGGGAGAAATAGTTGGCCTTGTGGGAGAAAGCGGTAGCGGAAAATCGACACTCGGTATGATTTTAGCTGGGCTTTTACGATATGACGCAGGCGAATTGAGCATTGCCGGAAAGGTAGCGAATTATCCATTCGAACCCACATTGCGGCGTGATGTGCAAATTTTGTTTCAACATCCTGAATCCTCATTTGATCCGCGTCTTGTTTTGGAGAAAAGTTTGTTGGAACCATTCAAACACTATCACATTCCGTACTCAGCGGAAATATTGTCGAACATGCTGGCACCGTATGGTATGACGCTGGAGCATCTTAGGCGATTGCCGGATCAGCTCAGTGGCGGTGAACTACAGCGTTTGGCCATTATTCGGGTGTTGTCATTGAGTCCTAAGCTGATTGTTTTAGACGAACCGACTAGTATGTTGGACCCTATTTCACAGGCACAAATTTTAGGAATACTGAAAGAGCTCAATCGAACCGCCCAAATTACGTATCTGTTTATTACTCACGATATTGATGTGGCTAATAGCTTCTGCGACCGAATTTTTCAAATGAAATCGGGAATGGTCAGAGGCTTAGCATAAAAAATTAGATCTTGAAAGAGGAGAGACAATTATGAAAAGGAAAAAATTTTTAAGTCGGATTGCGGCAGCTATTCTAGCTGCATCTGTGCTCTTTACCGGATGCCAGGGCACATCCCAGGCAGAATCGTCCTCTGTGACAGTCAGTTCTACAAGTCAGGAATCAGCCGCCCAAGTGCCTCAGAAACTTGAAGAGTTGCGCATTGGAGCGGTCAAAGAGCATATGAGTTTTAACATGATTAATAACAGCACCAATGTAGGCGGTATTTTGGCAATGGTCAACTACACAGGATTTGTCATGGCCCAATTGGTTCAAAAAGATGAAACGGGTACTGTTCAGCCCGCCTTTATGCGTAGTTGGACAATTAGTGAGGACGGTAAATCGCTAACCTTCAAAATCCCTACGGATGCAAAATTTCATGATGGCGTTCCAGTTACCGCCGAAGATGTGGAATTTACTTTCAATTTTTATAAAGAAAAGATGAAAAAGAATAATCTTTCGAATATGGAAAGCATTGAAATACTAGAGCCAGACACTCTGCGTGTCACTTTTTCGACCCCCAGCGCATACAGTTTCCTTAACGATTTGAATACAATGACAACCTATGTAGTGCCGAAGCACGTGTGGGAAAATATTGAAAACCCGAAGGAATACGAGGGAGAAGATTCACGTATCGGCTGTGGACCATTTAAATTTGTTAGCTACGATGAAGCCGCACAAACGTCTTATTACGAGGCGGTAGATGATTATTTTGGCGGTGAAGTAAGCATCAAGAAGGTCAGTTTACATAGCTATGCTACTCATGAGGCGCTTGCCATGGCGTTGATTAATGGCGAGATTGATGTTGTTTATAACTATGCTATGTCATTGGATCCTTCTCTCGCGGGCTTACTAGAGAAAAGTGAAAATATCGATCTTGGACTAGGTGCAAATCCGGGTAACGAATATGTGACGTTTGGCTTGGATCGTTTGCCAGCTTGCCGTGATCTTCAGTTCCGTAAAGCATGCAGCTATGCAATCGACTACAGTACAATGGCCAAAGCCATCGGTGGTGACTATGGCGAAGTAGCGGGGCGCGGCGTTTTTGCACCTGGGAATCGAGGCTTTGATGCTTCAATCGAAAAACTGGAATTCAATGTAGAAATGGCAAATAGCATTCTGGATGAAGCGGGTTATAAAGATGTTGATGGTGACGGGTTCCGTGAAAATCCTGATGGATCCGAACTAGACATCATGATTACACCCTACGCAACTCAGGCCACAGCTCCGCTTCGTAGCCGACAGATTGAAATTATCGCAGACGGATTCAAGCAGGCAGGACTCAAAACTCATGCGGATGAAGAATGTCTGAGCAACTTCGACCTTGGCTATCAAAAGGTATTTAATACGCACGACTATGATTTGCTCATCGGCGGTGTTACTCAGGGAATCGCGTCCTACAACACGGCGTCGGCTTATTTTGCGAAAACTGACAACGGAATGGGATATGGTACTTTCGATGACCCCGATTATGTAGATACCTATCTCAGCTTGTTCACGCTTACAACAGATACTGAGTATTTGGAAAGTGTTGCAAAACTGCAGAAAATGAATGCGGAGCTGATACCGGGCATAGCGCTTTGCTGGCAGACATCTTTGTTCCCGTATCGCACAGATACGTTTTCAGGCGGTGTTTATTATCCTGGCTGGGGCATGGTTAACAACAAAACATGGTTTACCATGACCGCAAAAGCATAACCGTAGCATACGGGAAAGCATGTCTGATTATGAAGAAGAGAATCGCATTTTATGGAAAAGGCGGCATCGGTAAATCGACCGTTGCCGCTAATACGGCGGCGGCATTAGCTTTATCCGGATTGCGTGTACTATTGATAGGTTGTGATCCCAAGGCGGATTCCACCCGTACCTTGATGGGAAAACGTATTCCATCGGTTTTGGATATTTTACGCAAAAATCCTGACGCCAGCACTAACGAATATCTTCATAAAGGTTTTGCAGGGGTGACGTGCGTCGAATCGGGTGGACCGGCGGCGGGTATTGGTTGCGCTGGGCGAGGGATTGTAACGGCGTTGGAGGAACTGACTTACCATCAGGTGTTCGATATGCCGTGGGATATTATCCTTTACGATGTGTTGGGCGACGTAGTATGCGGAGGATTTTCTGTTCCAATGCGCGGTGGATTTGTAGATGAAGTTTATCTCGTTACCACCTCGGAATATATGTCGCTTTATGCCGCAAATAATATTCTTAGGGCGGTAGAACATTATGCACAATCATCCTCGGTACGCTTGGGCGGCCTGATTGCAAATGGGCGTTCTGGTTATGACTCAACGCTCGTACACACGTTTGCGCAGCAAACTCAAACCTGTGTCGTAGGTGAAATTGCACACGACCCAGCTATCGCCCGGGCCGAAATAATGGCTGCTACAGTGATTCAGCATTCACCACAATCTCTCGCCGCTCAAAATTTTAAAGTTCTGGCTCAAATGCTGGAAAGGGAAAATACGCAGAAAAAATTTCACTCTTTAAGCGAGGCAGAGATGGAACTGTTTTGTCGTAGTTCCATTGAGGAGATGATGCAATGCCCGTGAAAATGGCCGACGTTTCAGCCAGTAAAGCTTTGTTTAAATCAGATTTCTTGCTCCGTTGTCTGCCGCGCGACAATTGTGCGACAGCGATTGAGTTGTTGCTGGCCCTGCCGGAAACGGCAGTGTTGGCTATTGGTTCACGTAACTGTCTTCATTTTATGCATCAGGCGGCTGGAACAGAGCAGCGCCGTAGCCGCTTATACTATTTGCCGCAATGTTTGGAAGAATATATCGACAGCAGCCACCTGGAATCGGTGGCTGCTGTCTGTCGGACTGCGGCAGATGCGGGGGCAAAAGCAATCGTATTATATCTGTGCTGTGCGGATGTGTTGATTGGCACCGACTATGGAAGCCTTTGCGACGACCTCTCAAGGATGCTGCAGATTCATGTTCTGCCGCTTCAGCGTGGGTTTGTTGCGACTCGTCGGATTAATACGGTGACTTTGATCCTAGACGAGATAGAACGATTATTGGGCAATTCCGCAGATATTCCCAAACTATCTGTACCGGAAGTTGCGTTGCTTTCCAAACGCCCTTTAGCATCGAACGCCTCGCTATGTACATGGCTTAGCAGAAATGGGTTTGTGGTACGCACCAACCACTGCGCGACATTGGAGGAATACCGTAGATTGACCCAGTGCCGCTGCGCGATTGGACTGGACGGTTTCGGTTGTGAGCTAGGACAGCGTCTTATGCGGTTGAAAAATATTCCGCTGGTGCCGCTTCTTCACCGCTATAATATTCCGTCAATTAACAATACCTTGGCGGAGCTTGGTGGCTTGCTCGGAATTTCATTGACTCCCAAAATCGAGTCTTGGAAGACAAGACTTGAACAGGCCACTATTGTGGCGCATGAGGTTACCGAAGGGAAGAAAATAGCAGTCGGAATACAGGAGCACTCCTTTGAACTGGCTGCTGCGCTTATAGAGCTAAAGCTGCCGGTGGCCGCTGTATTCTGTGATGCCCTTACAGCCGGTGATGAACCTTATATAAAAGAATTGGAAAAGCGTACCCCAACACTTCCGGTCTATGTTAACAGCCGCGTGACACAAGAAGATCGAGATTGCCTATTGGATATACGATTTGCGATTGGTGCAAAAGCTGGCTTTTCGTGCCAAAACGCTTCGGTCATTCCATGGAATGACCGTTTCAGTTTTGGATATGAGCCGTTACTGCAAATATTGGAGGCGATGATATGAGTGTCGTGATGACGCAGATTCCGCCCATCACAAGCGATGTAGTGGGGGCCATCTGCGCCTTGTCGTCAGTTCGATCGTTGAATCTTTTATATGCTCCGGTAGGCTGCCTTGCCGCGGTACGAGCTTCATTGGATGAAAGCTATCTTCGAAACCCACTTTATGCGGCACAAATGACAGAGCTTGACGCTATTATGGGGATGGAAGATGCTTTCTGTAATTGGGTGGGAGAACTGATTCAACGTCATCCTGAACAGGAACTGATTTCACTTATTGGAGCGCCCATTCCTGCGGTTTCAGGTGTGAACTTAAAGGGGATTGCAAATCGATTGGAGAGAGAATACCAATTGCCTGTACTCACGATAGAAGTGACCGGCTTTAACAGCTGCTATGTGGGTATGCATCTTGTTTGGATGGCGTTGGCAAATCGCTTTTTTCAGCCACCTGTCCAGCATAAGGGCATTCGTGTCAATATTCTGGGTGCATCACAGTTTGTGCTGGGAAGTAATTCTATACTGGATGATCTTTTGACTGTGCTGCATAAGGCTGAAATTGAAGTAAACTGCATTCTGGATTCATGTGGAAATATTAACGCGTTAAGTGAATTTTGCGCAGTAGACTGCAATTTGGTATTATCACATGAGGCGTTCGAGACTGCAAGGTGGGTGCAGCACAGATATGGTATTCCGTATCGGTTTGGGCTGCCAACAGGAAATGCTGGTCTGCGTACATTTCGTAATGATCTGGAAGACTTAGTGCACCTATCGAATTCTGCTTACCAAGACAACAATCGCTCAGAGACGATAGAACTGGAAATTTCAGGTAAACATGTTGTGGTAGTGGCTGCGCCTACTGTGGCGGCTAGTATTCGAAACAGCCTTCTAACAGATTACGATGCTTCATCGGTAACGGCGGTGGCTCTATCGCCAAGTGAACGACATTTTAGAATTGCCATGGAACAACCTTGTCTTTCTAACTTAATCTTTACAGAGGAGCCGAGCCGTTTACGGGCACTTTTTGACGAAGCCGATCTTGTGTTAGCTGACCCTGTTTTGCAGTGTCTGGTAGAAAAAGCCGAATTTTTTCCACTCTCTTATCCACCGTTAAGTTGCGTAAGTATAAGATCTCATTGCTAAGTCTTTATATGACAAATACAACTTGCAAAAAAATATGGCGGTTTCGCAGGAAGGAAGCTGTTTTAAGCATGGACCCAGACGCCTGGCCGGGAGTGCAGTTGTGTATTCTCGGAACATGCTGCGGACCGCTGAAAAGACACAGGGAGTGACGAGATGAAGCTTGGGATTGGAATCGACACGGGTGGTACATATACGGATGCTGTTGTGTACGACTTTGAGAACAGAAAAATTTTGGGAAGTGCGAAATCACTTACAACAAGAAGTGACCTGGTGGTTGGAATTCTGGGGGCGATCGATGGACTTCCCATTGAGCTGATAAGACAAACGGAGATTATTTCACTTTCCACAACGCTTGCGACCAATGCCTGTGTTGAGGATAAGGGTGGCCGTGCAAAGCTGATTTTCTTCGGTGGGGATAAAAAGGTGATCGATCAGTATGGAAAACAATACGGATTGCCATCCTCGGACAATATGTACATTCAGGAAAGTTTCGGCCGGTTTTCGGGCGGAGCAGACAGAGAACCGGACTGGGAGCTGTTCAGCCAGCATCTTGAAAAAGAGTTTGAAGATTTAGACGGCGTGGGGATCATAGAGGTGAACGCGGCCAGAAACGGTGCGCTCACGGAGAAAAAAGCAAAAAAACTATTTCAGGAGCGGTATAAAATACCGGTCGTATGCGGGCACGAGCTGTTTTCCGAGCTGAATTGCCTACAGAGGGGCGCAAGCACACTTTTGAATGCAAAGCTTTTTCCTGTAATCAGCGAATTTTTGGTTTCTGTAAAAAAAGCGCTTGAGCTTCGGGATATCCATCCATCCGCAATCGTGATCGTCCGGAGTGACGGCAGCTTGATGTCGGAGGAGTTCGCTGCGCTGCACCCCGTGGAGACGCTCATTTGCGGGCCGGCAGCAAGCGCGATGGGGTGCACGCGGCTGACGGACGAGCCGAACATGATCGTAGTAGATATGGGAGGAACAACGACAGATATCGCTTTGGTCAGGGACAGGGAGCCCGTGACGGCGGTCGGCGGAGTTTCGATCGGCAAATGGAGAACGTTTGTAAACGGCCTGTATGTAAAAACATTTGGACTGGGAGGAGACAGCGCGGTTCATTACGCGGAAGGAAAGCTGTGCCTGGAGGAATACCGTGTAATTCCACTTTGCGTTGCAGCACACAAATATCCATCTGTTTTGGCCGACCTCAGGCAGCAGGAAAAAAGGAAGCATACAAGGTTCTTGTACGAGCATTATATGCTGATTAAGGATATCGGCGGTAATGCAAGGTATACCGAGCAGGAACGGGCGTTTTGCTCTGCGCTGAAAGAGAAGCCGCTGATGCTCGCGGAAGAGGCTGCCGCGGTGGGAAAGGATATTTATACGATCGATGCGAGCCGGCTGATAAAGGATGGCGTAGTGCAGCTCTGTGGACTAACGCCCACGGATATCATGCACATCAGGGGCGATTTCAAGGAGTACGAAGCGCAGGCCTCGCTGCTGGGCGCGGAATTTGTAGCATATAATCTGGGAATATCCGTTGAAGAACTGTGTGAACAGGTATACGATGCGGTCAAAAGAAAGCTATATGTAAATATCGTAAAGGCCTTGCTGGAAAACAAATATCCGCATTATATGAAAAACGGTGTGGACAGCGAGACGGAGCGGTTCATCTCCGAAGCCTATGAAGAAGCAAAAACAGGGAAAAAGAACAGTTTGTGCTCCGTCCGGTTCCATACGCAATATTCTTTGATCGGGGCGGGAGCGCCGATTTGCGTTTTTCTGCGTGACGTCGCTGAAATGTTGGGGACGCAGGTGGTCATTCCGGAAAACTACGAGGTGGCGAATGCACTGGGTGCAATTGTGGGAAGCGTCAGCGCCTTATGCTCAATCGAAGTCAGGCCTGACAGCGATGCAAATGGGGCATCTGGATACATGGTGTTCGGGAACGAACGCAATGTTTTTTTTGACAACCAGGAAGACGCTGTTGCTTTTGCCGCTTCAGAGGCAGAAGAACACGCCAAGGCTGAGGCGGAAAGGCGCGGTGCAAAAGGAATTATTGAGGTTTCCACTAAGATATATATAAACAGTGCGCAAGCAAGGGACAGCACGGTCTATTTGGGGACCGTCGTTACAGCCTACGCAGCTGGTGCAATGTGCTTCTAAAGTTGGGTAGTGCAAAATATAACAAACTCAAATTCTAAAAACAAGGAAGGACAAAGGCAATGTATCATTTGGGGAATGATGTGGTTGATTCAATAGAGCTGAAATGTTTTGTTGTCAGCAGAGGCGTAAAAGTAGATAAACAGGTTTACCAAAAATATGGCAAAAATACGCGTTTGAATCCAA
>CDZQ01036416.1_pt1 | contig 10976 bp, 14 predicted proteins | sample 554831 | NCBI WGS metagenome assembly CDZQ01 (sample SAMEA3182112, study PRJEB8094) | gut metagenome | biome: human; feature: gut; material: Stool; isolation source: human stools | place: Canada | collected 2013-05-06
CGACGAGGTTTAGAGGCAGCGGAGGACCACTGTCTCCTTTCTGCGACCGCTTTAAACCTCAAACGCATGATTTGGAACATAAATTGACGCCATTGGGCGTCTTTTTTCTTGCCTCGGGTACCAGGGAATGACCGTAACTATGGGGTTTGTCAACAGGTCCATAATAAAGCAAGGTGATTTTCAATGGAAAACTTTGATTGGCGGAAGATGTCAAAACTTACCTTTCCCCCTGGCGTCAATGAAACGGAATATCTGCGGTTCGAGGCAAATGGCACTTGGACGGCTTCTGATAAAGAGCAAGTCTGTACTATGACAAATAGCAATCCGGCTAACGCCGTTGCTGTGCTGAATGCGAAAATGCACCCTGTTAATGACGAAGATCGTGGGCATATGATAACTTCACTGCATGAATGGATACAGCGGTATCAAGCGTTTTTGGCGGCGTATGGCGCTTTCCCCCAGTGGAAGTCGGACATAAAGGACGCTCACAAGGGCATTGAGCGTATGGAAAAGGAAATCAAACAGGGTTTTGATAAACTGGAAGCGTTTCGGTGTTCGCTAAACGCTTTGACAAAACTACACTGCAACGAACCGGATGCTTACGACAAAGGACGGGCGGCGGCAATGCTCCAGCAACTCACGAAGGAGTGGCGCTGCGATGAGAACCACGTGGTCATGGCAGTTGCTCAGATGGCGCAGTCTGAGATAGATGCACGGCTCCGTCATCTGGTACAGCAAACAATGGAGAAGTTGCAGTTGCCACTCACGGAGGAGGAATTTAACCTTGGATACAATGCAGCCGCAATCTGCGAATCATGTGTTTTTGCAAAGAATGATTTAGCGGCGATATATAATTGCGGCAACCTGGAACTTACTGACTGTACCATAACCGAGAATTGGAGCGGAGGCATAGTTGCTTATGGAGGTCTTACCACAATAAATAATTGTCAAATTTATGGTAACATCTTAGCTGATCCGGAGCATGGCGCTGGGACGGATATCTATATTAACAGTACGCTAATCATTACCGATGAGGCAAAAGATGAAGCGGGTTTTTATGATGAAACTACCGGCAATAAAGTCGAACTCCCATATAACAACAATGGAGCTATACGGCTAATCTACTTGTCAACATAAGACGCCGCCGAATATTTTGCAACTAAATTTGAGCCGGAAGAACCAGATTACGAAGAGCAAGAACCACAACCGGAAGAGCCTGATACAGAGCCAGAAGAACCAGACAACGGACACGAACAGGAGACACCAAACGAAGATGATAACGGGGAATTGGAGCCACCACAGGAGGAAGAGAACAATCATACTGAGAATATTGATCCACCCCAGGAACCGCACACAAGCCCCTCAGAGGACAGCAACAATGACGATGATGACTTTACCCCTCCCAGATATCACAAGCCTACAACCAAGCCCACGGTGCCTACAGAGACAGTCCCGGAAGAACCCTCAAAGCCAGCAGCACCATTGTCCTGTGGTATGGCCGTCATAGACTGCTCCCGCTCGGCTAAACTACAAGGATACGGAGACGGCCAACTTCATGAGGATACCCCGCTTTCTCGTGCTCAAATGGCCGTAATAGTATATCGGTTATTGGATGATGAGAGCATGGCTGTGTTAAGTGCGCCGTCAAGCTCCTTTACCGATGTGGACGCCGACGCCTGGTATGCTCCCTCTATGCTGGCGCTGGCCGATGCTGGCGTTGTCGGAGGTACTGGAAACGGATATTTTGCACCTGACAGCCCGACAACATGGGAACAGCTCTTGACCGTGCTGGGGCGCTTTGTGGAGCAGCAGGAATGCGTCTTACAGCATATCCGATATGATGGATGGGCGAGGCCGGCCATTGAAACGGCTGTTGCTCTCGGATGGATTGATGACAGCGCCGAGATTGTCCCCGATGACGTGATAACCCGTGGAGAGGCGGTTGATCTTATTAACATGGTGCTAAAGCAATACAGATAGACCAAAATTGCAGAGCCGTAACCAAGAGTAGATCGAGCGGGTGGGTAGGAGTCCCTTTTCCTGAAAATGTAAGGTATCCCCCCCTATCTTTCCCTCTGAGCTGGTAGGACATCCGCCGTGCCTTTCGTGAGATTTTCACTGCACTCGGCCAAAAGACTATGGTATGTGAAGCGTGGTCAGCTTTGAGTAGTCATCGGAACCGGCTGTTTCTACCCTACGTGGATATTGTTAGGCCGCTACCAACTCTCAGCGTGTCCCGCGAGCGAAGCGAGCGGCCTAACTCTCGAATGTAACCTTTCATAAATTGCAGTTTTTGCAACTTTTTTGCCTATTTTGAGCGTAGCGATATTACCCCTTCCCCTTCTAAGGGACGATTTTCAAATACCCCGTTTGTTGACGGGTGTTCGGACTGTCTAAATCCGAATTTATCACCTCGAAAGTGATAATTCGATTTTCAAGATCTGAACTTTTGAACATTTTTGATGGGTACGTGATAGAAAAAAGGTACTGGGGGCTTATCTGAGATAATCAGACAGCTTGAAAATGTGAAAGCTCCCCCGGTATGGTGGGCCGCTCCTCGGTAAAGCAAAGCCCCCGGCGTAAACCGGGGGCGCTTTCCTTTTGGGGAGTTATGCCGACTCGCTGTGCCTGATATGCTGCAATACTCTTTTGATGGCGGCGGGGGAGAGTTGGGGAAGGATGTTATCAACGCCGTTTTCGTCCATGGTCAGCCGCTTCCAGTTGATGAAAGTGCCTTGATAAAGCCCCAGACTGTACCGCTCCAGGCCGGTGTCGTGTCTGGTTTTGCTGTCCGCATCAAAAAAGAACGGTTGCAAGATACTGTCAATCTCTTCCGGCGTAGCCTTGACGGGGTAACGGTGTTTTTTTCCGTCCCGCTCGACGGTCAAGAGGATATTGACGGTAAGCCCCACCTGAAGCATGATGACAATATCCGCACTGGTGGTGTCTCTGAGGTCAGCAGGCAACGGGCCGTTATAGGGTAGCACAATCTTTGTTTTGCTGGTGCTGGTGTTGCTGATGCTGGTGATGTTCAGGCTGAAGCCCTCGGCGTCAGTCATGTTTCTCTTGATATACATTTGACAATTCTCCTATGCTTTATGATGTGCGGCGGTATTGTGGCCCCGCCGCTGGCCTTGGTGTTCTTATGCGATAGCTTTAATAAGCTCGTTCCTCATTTTGACGATTCTCTTGTGTACTGCTACATTCGATATAGCAATCTCGGCGGCAATCTCGCGCTCCGTATATCCGATGGAAACAAGCTCCAGGATTCTCTGGTCGGCGGCGTCTCGGCTGTCTCTAAACCGCGCCAGATCAACCGTAGTAATGATAGCTGATTCCATATTGTAAGCGGTGCCGCAGGTGTCTGTATTGGTGTTGTAGTCCGTGGCATTGGCAATCTTGATCTCACGGTTGCAAATGGTGGTGACGGCGGCTCTCGCGCTCTTGTAGACCATGCTAACAAGGGTGATCGGCTGTTTACCTTGGGCGGCTCTCCGCTTGTTGCAAGCGGTCAGCTCGTCGGGCTGCAGGCTGTTGGTGATGCGCTCCCATGCCTCATTGACAAACTCGTTGATCTCGTGGCCGTGCTGGCTTGTGGCGTAGCTTCCTACATCCTTATTTGCGGCCTTGCGAACGCAAGCAGTTATCAGCTTGATTTGCTCCTCGGTACTCATGCTGTTCCATTCGGTAATGATGTCGTTATTCATGGTGCCCTCTCCTTTAAGTTGTTGCGTTGAGGGGCGGGTCGTGGTATACTGTATTCGACCCGCCCCCGTGGTGGTGTCTGGGCTGCTTGTCAAGTGCTTTGGTCGGCGTCTTTGACAAGCGGCCTTTCTCATGCAATAAGGAAGCGGCGGTTTGTGGTGGTCTTGGTGAAGCGTTCCACCACGTCCGGCATGGCCTTCTTCAGTGCGGCGGTATCCAGGCGGCTACTGGTGACGCTCTTCCAAGTGATCTTGTAGTCGCTCCCGGCGATGGTGTCCACCTCACGGGCGGTCATCTCGGCTTTGATGGAGTCCTGGAGGCTATCAATCTCGCCTTGCAGCTCCTCAGCCATGCGGCGAAGTTCCCGCAGTTCCTTAATCTTGCTGTCCAGTTCGATGTTTCCCATAACTCATAACTCCTTTTTGATTTATTAGGGGGAGGGCCGGGGCGTGTGTCCGTTTCGCGTCCTGCCTACTCGGGGAAAGCGTTTCCCGGTTTCCTCCCCCTTTCTGATTATAAGTATATCACTAATAATAGAGACATTCAATCGGCAAATATCACAAGAATTAGAGACACTATTTGTGCAAATTATCTCTTGATTTAGTGATATTCTTGCGCTATACTGTGTACAGTGGAGGAGAAGACCTCAAATATACGGTTTCCGCTGATTGGAGGCGTCGTAATGGGAATAGTGTATGGGAAATTGCTGCGGCTCATGGAAGAGAGAGGAATAACGTCGTACACAATGAAAAAGGATAATATTATCGGCCAAGCTACTTTTCGGAAGATCAAACAGGGCGGAGATATAGATACACGTACAATAGCAAAATTGTGTTCGCTGCTGAATTGTCAGCCTGGAGACATATTAGAATATGTTCCAGATGACAACGAATCGTGAAAACTGGTTAGCACAAAAGCTGGCTATTCCTTCTCTTGATTCCCTTGCACACAAAAGGGCGAGACTGGTCTTGCGGTGGTGGTATGTATATGGCGAATAAGTCAAAAGAACATACGGAAAATTACGAAAAGTGCTTGTTATTGTTGAAAGAGTTTAGCGAGCAGCAGCTTGCCAGAGTAGAAGTGATTCTTCGAGAAGTGAAAACCGCTATTGACGAGGCTGGAGAAGCGGCCCGGAAGAACGCATATCTATCGGGCAAGGGGGATGATTTTGCGATGAGAGCGACGAAAAAGTTTGAAAGCGGAGATAGTCAAGACAAGATTGCTGTGACTACGGAAGAATTGCAGGCCTTGCTCAGTTGCGGTCGCTACTCAGCCGTACAGATCGGCGAGGCGGCTGAGGCCCGTATCCAGATCGGCAAGCGTGTCTTTTGGAATGTGCAAAAGGTTCGGGAGTATATAAACCTTATATCTGGATAGAAAAAGAGGCCAGGGACTTTTCCCCGGCCTCTAATACTGTTTTGCACTTTTTAGATGCTCAAACTCATATTTGCAATATGAGTTGATACGCGAATAGAATTAACGGACAAAGCACAACATTAAGCAAAGTATTATAAAACAATCAGTGTTTATAATTTTTGGATAAGAGAATGATCTCCCTGAATAAGGAACATCAATTTCTTTGCTGTTGGTGTCGGTGTGCTCTTTCCGCTTTCCCATGCTTCAACTGTACGGCACGATACACCAAGCATTTCTGCAAATGCCTTTTGTGTCATCTCAAGGGATGTGCGGATTTCTACGACATTGATTGTAGGCAAAGATCTTTTTCTTGCAAAAGTATCTGCCGCAGCTTTCCCTTTGGTATATGCAAGAGCTTCCTGCAAGCCGTCCATAATACCAGAAAAGAAATCAACATCTTTGAAATTGTTTTCGATTTCCTCCATCGAGAGGGAAGATTCAAAGCGTAGTTCAGACATACGATCACTCCTTCCGAATAGCTTCGATCATCTTTTGAATGGCCTTTTTCTGGTCAGGGGTAAGATTCTCCTGCACATTCTTAGGATATGCAAAGAGCAGATACAAATTCCCCTGTTCAAAAACATCCAGATAAATTACTCTGCCTCCGCCACTTTTACCGCGCCCCTCCAGTTGAATGCGCATCTTTCTTGCTCCGCCGGTTCCTTCAATTACATCACCGAGTTGCGGATTTTCAAGAAGCGCTTTTTCCAAGGTAAGCAAGTCATTATCACTCAAACCCATTGCTTTCCAGCAACGACGAAATGGCTCCGTATAAATAAACTTCCTTGTCATACGATTACCTCTGTCTCTTCTACGATTTTATCGTACCTATATGATATACGATTTTACCGTAGTTGTCAATAGGGCATTTCAAAGTACCTTGCTATGTGAATGTGAGTGACATCCATCCACTCAGCACGAAGAAGCTACCGCAAAAAATGATGAGGTCAGGCGGCGTTGTCTCTGAGCGAGTCGCAACCAAAGTCGTAACCAGCAAGAAAAAAACGTATGTAAAAGCATACGTCAGATGTCAGCAGAAGATAGAAGAAAGTGCCCGTATCTCAAGGGCTTTCGGGCATTAAAAGGCGTAAGCATACGAAAGGTTACGATAGGGTGCATCACCCAAAAAATAATTGGTAAGGATGAGGTCGGCGGTTCGAATCCGCCCAGCAGCTCCAAATGAAAAGGCGCAGTCCTTTTGGACTGCGCCTTTTCATTTGGACTTCGAAGGCAAAGCCGTCCCGCACCATAGTATCATTTAACGGCGGAAATGAATTCCGCCTATGGCAATTTTGCGCTACGCTCCGAATTGGCGCGCCACTCGGCGCGGCTCGCTTGCACTTGCGTGTGAGGCCGGGCATCTTTTATGACCGCAGTTTCAAAAAGAAACCCACTTTCGAAGAAGTGGGTTTCTTTTTGGGTTCCGCCGCCCTTGGAGGTTCCACCCCGTGGGGATTTCACATACCCGGCCGGCAAAACCTCCTTGCTGTGGAAATGCTCAAACAGTCAATTGCGCGGCGGATAGGATATGCTATAATCATAGCAGAACCGGGATGCCTGATGGATGGGATGGTGACGGATGGAAAAATACTTTGAGTTGAAAAACGCGTTGGAATATATTGAGGACCATATCCGGGAGGGATGCACCCAGGAGGAGATTGCCCGTGCGGCCTGCGTATCGCTGTCCTCCCTGCAAAAGCTGTTTCGCTATGCCTTCGGCCACGGTGTCAACGAGCACATTAACAAGCGGAGGATGACTCTGGCGGCGGGGGAACTGCTGGCCGGTCCCATCTCCGTGGCGGAACTGGCGCGGGAATTTGGTTACAGTACCACGGAATCTTTCAGCCGGGCCTTCCGAAAGGTAAACTGCTGTCTCCCGTCGGACTACCGCAGGGGGCAGGGGGCCCAATCGCTTTTTACTTCGCCCATACTCAGCGATAGCGGCATGGTCTGGGAGGCTCCCGCCCTGGTGGAGGCGATGCGCCGCACAGAAAATTGCTTTGTGGTGTGCTTTGACATCATGGGGATGATTCCTATGAATGAGAAATCGAGAGAAGTTGGCGATCTGGCGCTGGTAAGCGCCGTGCGCACCATCCGCGCCTACACCACGGATGCGATGCGGCTCTTTCGGATCGGGGGCGACGAGTTTGCGCTGGTCACGTCTCTGACCCGGAGCGAAGACGCGGAATGCCTGACAGCGGCGGTGCTCGCCCACAACGGAGAGCCGTTTTTTTACAAGGGGCAGCCGATCCCCCTGTATCTGCGGGGCTGGTATGGAAGAAACACGGCGGTCAGGAGCTTGGCGGACCCGACGCGCGCCCTGCATGACCGGGTTAAGTACAGTGGAACCACGGAGGCGCAGCAATGAACATTAAATCGGAGGCCGCCCAAAAGGGCGTCCGCAACATTATTATGCTGGGGCTGGTCAGCTGCTTTGCCGATATCTCCAGCGAGATGGTCTATCCGCTGATCCCCCTGTACCTGACGGCGGCTTTCGGGGCCACGCCCATGCTGGTGGGTGTCATCGAGGGGATCGCCGAGAGTATTGCCAGCCTGCTGAAGGTGTTCAGCGGCTATATCAGCGACCGCTTTCAGCGCAAAAAGGCCATTGCCTTCTGCGGCTATGCCACCGGAGTCCTCTACAAGATCGCGCTGCTCTTTGCCGGCTCCTGGTCCGGCATCCTGCTGGCCCGGGTCATTGACCGTTTTGGCAAGGGGATCCGCACCGCCCCCAGGGATGTCATGGTGTCGGAGAGCGCCGACAACGACGGGATGGGCCGGGCCTTTGGTATCCACAAGATGCTGGATATGGCCGGTTCCGCCGTGGGCATCCTGCTGGCCTTTTTCCTGGTGCGGAGCATCGGAGAGGGCGGCTACAGGACCATCTTCGCCATCTCCATCATTCCCGTCGGCGTCGCCCTGTGCCTGTTTTTCTTCATCCGCGAGAAGCGGGAAAACAGAGAGGCGGTGCGGCGGGAGCGGTTCTGGAGGAATATGTCCCGGCTGGACGGGCGGCTGAAACTTTACCTGGCCGTGACCTTCCTCTTCACCCTGGGCAACTCCTCCAACAGCTTCCTGCTGCTCCGGGCCTCCGACATCGGCTTTTCCAGCAGCGGCGCCATCCTGCTGTACTTCGTCTATAACATGACCGCCTCCATCCTGGCACTCCCCTGCGGCAGGCTGTCCGACCGGGTGGGCCGGAAGGGGCTGCTGGTGGGGGGCTATCTGATCTTCTCCCTGGTGTACTTCGGCTTCGCCTTCTGCGGCAGCAAGCCGCTGATGGTACTGATCTTTGTGGTCTATGGGGTCTTTACCGCCATGACCGCCGGTGTGGAGCGCGCCTTTATTGCGGAGATTGCGCCGGCGGAACTGAAGGGCACCATGCTGGGCCTCCACTCCACCCAGGCTGGGATTGCCCTGCTGCCCGCCAGCGTCATTGCGGGGGCCCTGTGGGACGGCGTCGGGGCCTCCGCCCCCTTTGTGTACGGCGGCGCCCTGTCCCTGCTCTCCGCCGTGATCCTGGCTGCCAAATTGCGGCAGTAAGTCCCGTCCGGGCCACGAGGGGGATGTGTGTGCACACCTGAAAAACGGACGGGAGGGCCCCGAAAGCCAACCGGCTTTCGGGGCCCTCCCACTAAAAAAACGCTGAAAAGGGGGAGACGGTCAGGAGAGAATTTTTACCTGGCCAATGAGGGGAACCTCCCGCTCTATGCCGCTGATGGCGCCCACGATGCCGATGAACCAGCACACGGCGCAGAATACGCCCACAATCCAGCCCACCACCGGGAGCCAGGAGAAGATGGTGGCTGCCAGCCAGATGATGAGGGACTGGTTGAGGTGAAACCGGGAGGCCTGCCGGTCCCCCGCCACCAGGGCGATAATCAGCCCGACCCAGGTGAGATAGGCCACCACGTCGGTGGTCCGCTTATCCATCATGTGAAATCCCTCCTCCTCTTACAGCTGCCGCAGGGAGATGTCGCCGCTGACGCTGGCCATGCGGTAGGTCCGCTGGCCTCCGTCCAGGTAGATGGCATCGCCGGATTTGGCGCCCATGGGACCTACCAGGGGGAAGTCGCTGTTCAGTTCTCCGCTGATGGTCTCAAAGTGGAGGGTAAAGCCGGCCCCGGCGGGCAGCCGGGCCTCGCAGTCCCCGGACTTGGAGTTCAGTTCCAGGCTCTCCGGCACCGTCTCCGTCTCCACAGTGACGTCGCCGCTGGCGGTGGAGGCCTTCACAGCGGATACGCTGCCGGACACGTCCACATCCCCGCTCATGGAGGCCAGACGCAGGTTTTCCAGATGGCCCTGGATGGTGATTTCACCGCTCATGGTCTCCGCCTGGACGCTGCCTGTGAGGTTCTCTGCGTCCAGATCGCCGCTGGCGGACTTGAACAGAACCTCGCCGCAGACAGAATCCGAGAGGGTCAGATCGCCGCTGGCGGTTTTAACCGCCAGCCGCCCCGTCTCCAGGCCGTCGTCCACGGTAACGTCGCCGTTGACCGTGCATATCTGGATAAACTCCCAGGCCCGCCGGGGCAGGAACAGTTCAATGTCCGCCGCCGCCAGACCCCGGACAAAGAAGAAGGAGGAGGAGGCGGTCCTGCCGGGCCGGATGGACAGCACGCCGCTGTCGCTCAGGCGCAGTTCCAGCTGCTCCGTGTCGCCGGAGAGGGATACGTCCGCCTGGGGGTCATCCACCAGGTGGATGCTCACGTCGCCGTTGTTCAGCTTCACATCCACCCCCCGCAGGCCCTGGGAGGGGATGATGGTGCCGGCTACAGGCCGGCTCTGTCCCTTCTCACAGAAAAAGCCGCCCCGCTCCCGGTCGTAGCCCAGGGAGACCTGCCAGTCCCGGCTGCCGGCGGACTCCTCATGGTCCTCCCCCTGGGGATGCTCGCCGTGGTCGTCGTCCTCGTCATCGAAGTGGACACGGATGCTGCCGTCAAAGCCGTTGGGGTACTTCTCCTTCAGCTTTCCCGCTACATCCCGGACAATGACCTTGGCCTGGTCCACGGCGTCCTTGGTCTGGGATATGGTTTCCCGGACAATGTCCTCCACGCTGTGGAGAATGTCGTCAATGTTCTTGCCGAAGCCGGTGCCCTGCTGGCGGGGCAGTTCCCCGTCGGGGCCCAGGGAGTGCAGGTATTCCAGCAGTTCATCCACATCTCCCAGATCCTCCAGGGCCCGCTCATAGGCCTCCGCATCCCCCATGCCGGAGCCAACCAGATCCTGGTAGCGCTGGTACAGATTTTCGCTAAGTTCCTCAATGAGGTCCGTCTTGGCGTTGGAGTCGGCGGCGGCGGAGAGCCGGCTGGTGACGGCAATGATAAATTTGGTCCTGATACGATCCATAATTATTCCTCCTCAAAAGCAATCAGGGCGTCCAAAAGGGCCCTGGTAGTCTGCCACTCCCGGCAGTTTTCCTCCCACTGCCGTTTGCCCGCGTCGGTAATGGCGTAGTAGCGGCGCCGTGCGCCGGGTCCGTCCTCCCCCCAGTAGGCGGTGATAAGCCCGCTCTGCTCCAGCCGCTTAAAGGCGGTGTACAGGGTGGCCTCCTTGAAGCCGTACTGCCCGCCGGTCCGTTGCTGGATCGTCTTGTTGATCTCGTAGCCGTAGTTGTCGCCCCGCATTAGTTGGGTCAGAATAATGGTATCCGTGTGGCCCCGCAGGGTGTCCGCTGAGATGGACAATCGAAACACTCCCTTCCGTTATTGTATGCGCGGTGAACAGCCGCCGCAGCGGCATACCTCTTGTTGACGGGTACATCATAGCAGACCATACCTCGTCTGTCAATGTATATCTTCAAAAAAAGTATTAAGATTTTTTAAAGGCATACGGAGGGCCGCTCCTTTTCAGGG
>CDZQ01028646.1_pt1 | contig 10938 bp, 9 predicted proteins | sample 554831 | NCBI WGS metagenome assembly CDZQ01 (sample SAMEA3182112, study PRJEB8094) | gut metagenome | biome: human; feature: gut; material: Stool; isolation source: human stools | place: Canada | collected 2013-05-06
ACGCTGTTGGAACTGCAGCCCAGCGCCATATCGCAGGCCAATGCGTTCCGAATCGCCGTAGGAGTTAAAATCTGCCGCATGGTAATGTGTTTTTCTACCAAATGCATAATAGCCATACCGGCATGTTTGGCCAACTGAATGCGCTGACCGCTGACAGCCGGAATCGTTCCGTTCCCCGGCAAAGCAATGCCCAGAGATTCGCACAGGCAGTTCATGCTGTTTGCCGTATACATTCCGGCACAGCTTCCGCAGCCAGGACAGCAGCCCTCAGCACATTGCTCCAATTTTTCTTCGCTGATCAAACCGGCCTTATAAGAGCCGACGGCTTCAAACATTTTGGACAAGCTGACTTCCTGTCCTTCGAAAGTGCCCGCCAACATCGGACCGCCGCTGACAACGACGGCAGGGATATCCAGTCTGGCTGCAGCCATGACCATACCTGGAACAATTTTATCACAGTTGGGTACTAAAACCAAGCCGTCCAACTGATGCGCATTTGCCATCGTTTCTACGCTGTCACAGATCAGTTCCCTGCTGGCAAGAGAGTACTTCATGCCGATATGCCCCATGGCAATACCGTCACAGACACCTATCGCAGGAATCAAAACCGGCGTTCCGCCGGCCATCCGAACCCCGGCCTTTACGGCGTCGGCAATTTTATCCAAGTTAATATGACCGGGAACGATTTCGCTGTGCGCGCTCACCACGCCGATCAAGGGACGATCCAGTTCTTCTTTGGTGTATCCCATTGCGTAAAACAAACTCCGGTGCGGAGCATGTTCACAGCCCTTTGTCACATTTTCACTTCTGTATTTCATTCTCTACAAAACCTTTCTGTACGTAAAATACGGTTTCGGCATAGGGAACGCCGAAACCGTACCGTCTTCATTGAGGCCGAAACCAAAACGTCCCGAACGACACACAAAATCTACGGCGTTTGCTGTAAAGTCTGCCGTGCCGCCGAATCCACAAGGTCCGGTTTTCGGAGTTTTTTATTTTTTCAGCCAGCTCATCATATCCCGAAGATCTTTACCGGTGGACTCCAGTTGATGCTCGCTCTCTTTACGACGTGTAGCAAGGAATTTAGCCTTTCTGCCGGCAGAGAATTCCTGCATAAATTCAGAAGCAAACGTACCGTCCTGAATCTCGGAAAGAACTTTTTTCATTTCTTTCTTAGTATCGTCGGTGATCAACCGTTTGCCGGTTCTGTAATCGCCGTATTCGGCTGTATTGGAAATCGAATATCTCATAAAGTTGAATCCGCCGTTGTTGATCAGGTCAACAATCAGTTTCATCTCATGAATACACTCAAAATAAGCCATTTCCGGTGCATATCCGGCTTCTACCAAAGTTTCAAAACCTTTCTTCATCAACTCGGTAACACCGCCGCACAGAACGCACTGCTCACCGAACAGGTCGGTCTCGGTCTCTTCACGGAAAGTAGTTTCCAAGATACCGGCTCTGCCGGCACCGATTCCGGATGCGTAAGCCAATGCATAATCCTTAGCTCTGCCGGAATAATCCTGGTAAACGGCAATCAGGCTGGGTACGCCTTTGCCCTCTAAGTACTGGCTGCGAACCGTGTGACCGGGGCCTTTCGGTGCAACCATGATTACGTCAATATCTTTTGCCGGACGAATAAAGTTAAAGTGAATGTTGAACCCATGGGCAAACATCAAAATGTCGCCCTCTTTCATGTGCGGAGCCACCTGCTCATTGTACAGGTCTGCAGCCAACTCATCGGGAACCAACATCATTACAACGTCAGCCGCTTCGGCTGCCTGCGGAACTTCCATAACCGTTAAACCGGCGGCTTCGGCTTTTGCCCAGCTTGCGCTGCTCTTGCGAAGGCCGACAACCACTTTCATCCCGCTGTCTTTGAGGTTCTGCGCATGCGCATGCCCCTGGCTGCCGTAACCGATAACGGCAATTGTCTTATTGTCCAACAATCCGAGATTACAATCCGAATCATAGTACTTTTGAATCATATTTCATTACTCCTTTAAAAATATATTCTTTCTTTATTTCAGAACCGCTCTGTCGCAAAATACATACGGCGGCGGGTTACTGCTTGATTTGATAACTGACCGGGCCGCGCTCCAACGCCGTTACACCGGTACGACACATTTCCAATACCTCAAAAGACGCCATCATCGACAAAAAGCCGTCAATCTTATCCGGCTCTCCGGTCAACTCAAACACCATGCTGTCGGGCGATAAATCGATAATCTTTGCCCGATAAATCTCGGCAATATCGTGCAGTTCTCTGCGATTTTCCTTGTTGGATGCCACTTTAATTAAAAGCAGCTCACGCAGTAAACTTTTTTGCGGATGCAACGGGACGATCGCTTTGGTTTCATACAATTTTTCGGTTTGTTTGATAATCTGCCCAAACGTTGCTTCGTCACCGTGGGTGGCAATCGTAATTCGAGACACCTCCGGATTGTCGGTTGCGGAAACGGTCAGACTGTCAATATTGAACCCCCGCTGACAAAACAGAGAGGAAACCCGCGCCAACACACCCGCGTGATTTGCGACTAAAACACTCAAATATTTGGTCTGCATACGTCTGCCCCCTTTTTAAAATATCGCATCTTGAACGGTTTTTCCGGCCGGAATCATCGGCAATACCCGCTCTTCTCGGTCGATTCGGCAATCAATCCAAACCGGACCTGTCTGCTGCAATGCTTGGCTTAAAACCGATTCGAACTGAGCCAGGTTTTCACAACGATACCCCTTGGCGCCAAATCCTTCGGCTACCTTAACATAATCCGTTTTACGTTCCGGCTCGGAAGACGAAAACCGACGCCCGTAAAAGGCATCCTGCCACTGGCGAACCATTCCCAACACGGCATTGTTCATAATAACCGTTACGATCGGCAAACCGTAACTGACTGCCGTACAGGCTTCGTTCATATTCATATGAAACGAACCGTCACCCGTAATATGGATAACGTGTCTGCCCGGGTTTGCAATCTGAGCACCGATAGCTGCTCCGTAACCATATCCCATCGTACCTAAGCCGCCTGAGGTCAAAAAGTTTTTGGGATGAACGTGCCGCAAATACTGCGCCGCCCACATTTGATGCTGGCCGACATCTGTTACATAAATAGCATCCGGACCGGCCTGATCACAGATCGAAGCAATGACTTGATGCGGTTTGAGCACCGACGCATCATCCTGCGGATGATAGTCCTGCTTCTGCCATTGCCGCAACTGCTCAAACCATTCCGTATGCTGTGCCGGCTGAATCATCGGCAGTAATTGAGTTAAAACCTCTTTGACATCTCCGACGATACTGATATCCGTTGCTACATTTTTTCCGATTTCGCTGCTGTCAATATCAATATGAATAACCTTTGCTTTTTGCGCAAATTTTTCGGGATTCAACGCTACGCGGTCTGAAAAACGGGCTCCGATGGCAATCACCACGTCGGCAAAGCCCACTGCCCGATTGGCCGTGATGCAGCCGTGCATGCCAAGAAGACCAAAACTCTCCCGTTCTCCATAACCAAGAACACCGGCAGCCATCATTGTATGTACGGCGGGAATGTCCGCTTTTTTTACAAGCTGCCGCAACTGCTCGCCTGCATCCGAGATGCGAACGCCGCCCCCAAAATAAACAACCGGCCGTTTTGCGGAGTTGATCAATGCCGCAGCCTGCTCCAAATCAAAAGCAGATGGAGCCGGATCCGGCTGAACTTTTTCTGCCGGGGTATACTCTGCCAGAGCAGAAGTGATATCCTTAGGAACATCTACTAAAACAGGGCCCGGTCTGCCGCTGCATGCGATCCGGAATGCGGACCGAAGAGTATCGGCTAAATCCGCAACATCCCGTACGACAAAATTGTGCTTGGTAATCGGCATAGTTATGCCGGCGATATAAACTTCCTGAAAACTGTCTCGACCGATTAACGGTGTAGAGACATTGCCTGTAATGGCAACCAGCGGCACACTGTCCATATAAGCGGTGGCAATGCCTGTTACTAAATTGGTTGCCCCGGGGCCGCTTGTTGCAATGACCACTCCCGTTTTACCGGTAGAGCGCGCATAGCCGTCGGCTGCATGTGCTGCACCTTGCTCGTGCGCCGTCATATAATGCGTGATGCGATCCCGATATTCATACAACGCGTCATAGATATTTAAAACCGCGCCGCCCGGATACCCAAACACGGTATCCACGCCGTTTTCGATCAATACCTGCGCAATAATTTGTGAACCGTTTAATTTCATCCATTTCACCCAAACGCTGATCTGCGTCCCTTTCGTCTATTCTTTTTCGGCGACTACGTCAATTTCCACTAAGACGTTTTTCGGCAATGTTTTCACCGCTACACAGCTGCGCGCGGGCTTTGACGTAAAATAGTTGCCGTAAATCTCATTGAACGCCGCAAAATCCGACATATCGGCAAGAAAACAGGTGGTCTTGATCGCCTTGTCAAAGCTGGACCCGGCTGCTTTTAAAACTTGACCGATATTTTTACAAACCTGTTCCGTCTGGCCTTCGATCGTGTCGGATACCACAACGCCCGACTGGGGGTCAAGCGCAATTTGCCCCGACGTAAAGACCAGATTCCCACATACGATCGCCTGTGTATACGGCCCGATCGCCGCAGGCGCCGATGAAGTACTGATTTTTTCTAACATGCTAAAACACTCCTTGCATCAAGCCGAAACCGGTATTCTTTCCTAAAAAAGAAACCAAACGGCATTGTCTCTCTATTCTTTATCCAAATAATCTGTTTTATATTAACTCAAATCCCGCATCCGCCAACGCTTTGCGAATCTGAGCGATGTGTTCATAATTCTTGGTCTCCATTTCAATCCGCAGCAAGCAGTCGCTGACTTCGGAATCACTTCCGGCATGCTCGTGCTGTACCCCAATTACATTGCCGCCGCAGTTGGCAATGACTTCTGCAACCTGCTTTAACTGACCCGGTCGATCGGCTAATTCAATTGTCAATTTGCACATCCGACCCGAACGCAGCAAGCCGCGGTTAATTACACGGGATAAGATCGTTACGTCAATGTTACCGCCGCTGACCAGACATACGGTGTTTAGCCCCTCGATGGGCAGTTTACCAAACATCGCCGCCGCAACGGCAACAGCACCGGCGCCCTCTGCGATCAGTTTTTGCTGCTCCATCATCGCCAGAATTGCCGCAGAAATTTCATCCTCCGTGACCGTTACGATCTGATCCACATATTGACTGCAATATTCAAAGGTATATTCACCCGGCTGTTTCACCGCAATACCGTCGGCAATGGTACGCACATTGTCCAAACATTCTATCTGTCCGTCACGCACAGAATTAAACATCGAAGGCGCGCCTGCTGCCTGAACACCGAACACTTTGACATCCGGCCGCAACGCCTTAATGGTATAAGCGACCCCGGAAATCAAACCGCCGCCGCCAATCGGCACGACAACCGCCTGTACTTGAGGCAATTGCTCTAAAATCTCAAGCCCGATCGTGCCCTGACCGGCAATCACGTACTCGTCATCAAACGGATGAATAAACGTATAGCCTTTTTCATCCCGCAATCGCAACGCCTCTTGATAAGCGTCGTCATATACACCCGGAACCATACAAACTTCTGCCCCGTATTTACGGGTGGCCTCTACTTTGGAAATGGGAGCCCCGTCCGGCAGACAAATCACGGACTTAATCCCGCAGCGTGTTGCGGCAAGCGCTACGCCCTGCGCATGGTTTCCCGCCGAACAAGCAATCACGCCGTGTGCTTTTTCAGCATCCGTCAACTGCGAAATTTTAAAAGCGGAACCGCGAACCTTAAAAGAACCGGTTACCTGTAAGTTTTCGGGTTTTAAATACAGTCCCTTATACTCGGAAAGCTCGGGGGCGTGAATCAAATTGGTGGGTCGGATGATATCCTTTAATACAAAAGACGCCCGATACACCATATCCAAAGAAATCATGTGTTACGCTTCCTTTCCGATCTGTTCACAAATCAAGCGGCCCATCTGCTGGCAGCCAACTTTTTGCTGCCCTTCGCCGCCGTCATAAATATCACTCGTCCGAAAGCCCGCATCCAAAACCGCACTGACGGCACGTTCGATCGCGTCTGCTTCTGCGGAAAGTCCAAACGAATACCGCAACATCATAGCCGCAGACAAAATGGTTCCGATCGGGTTTGCAATGTCCTGTCCGGCAATATCGGGAGCAGAACCGTGAATCGGTTCATACATGCCAAGCGTACCGGAAGACAAGCTGGCAGAAGGCATCATACCGATAGAGCCTGTCAACATCGAAGCTTCATCGGACAAGATATCGCCAAACATATTTTCTGTTACAATGACATCAAAACTACCGGGATTTCGGATTAACTGCATCGCGGCGCTGTCGACCAACACATCCTGATATTCCACCGTCGGATACTCTTCCGCCAGACGGTGCATCACGCGGCGCCATAACCGGGATGAATCCAATACGTTGGCCTTATCTACAGAGGCCAGACGTCCGCCGCGCTTTAACGCAGACTCAAACGCAACCCGGCCGATCCGCTCAATTTCCGACTCGCTGTACGCCATCACGTCCGAAGCCACCAGCTGATGATCTTGTTCGACCGTCTGATGCTGACCGAAATAGATCCCGCCGGTCAGTTCCCGTACAATCATCAAATCAATCCCATTTTCCAAAATCCGCGGATGCAGCGGCGAAGCGGCTGCAAGCTGCGCAAACAATTTCGTCGGCCGCAAATTGGCAAACAAGCCCAATTCTTTACGAACACGGAGCAGCGCCCGTTCCGGACGGATTTGAGGATCAACGCCGTCCCATTTCGGGCCGCCGACCGCACCCAACAAAACGCTGTCGCTGTTCCGGCAAACCTGAATACCTTCTTCGGTAATCGGAACGCCATGCCGGTCAATCGAACATCCGCCGATATCTACCGACTCGTAAACAAACGTATGGCCGAACTTCTGTCCGATACAATCCAATGCGCGCAGGGCTTCACTCACAATCTCCGGTCCGATCCCGTCTCCGCGCAAAACGGCTATTTTTTTATTCATACTAACCTTTCCCCCATCTTCACCGCAGCCTTGCCGCGGCTGTTTGTTTGAGCCCTTGCAACAGGCCGAACGCCGATTGCAAAAGGGCGGACTTATTCGGATTGTTGGATGGACTTTAACAGTCCGCCTTTACGAATAATGTCCATAATAAACGGCGGAAACGGCTGTGCCTGATAGGTCTGATTCTTAGTCAGATTTTTAATAACGCCGCTTTCAAAATCAATTTCCACCTCGTCGCCGTCCGCAATGTTTTCGGACGCTTCGGGGCATTCCAAAATCGCAAGCCCGATATTGATACTGTTCCGGTAAAAAATCCGTGCGAATGTCTTGGCGATCACGCAGCTGATTCCGCTCTCTTTGATCGCAATCGGCGCGTGTTCCCGAGAAGAGCCACAGCCGAAATTCGCACCTCCGACCATGATATCCCCGGGACGAACCCGTTTGACAAAGTCCGCGTCAATATCCTCCATACAATGTGCGGCCAGTTCTTTATGGTCCGCCGTATTCAGATAACGGGCCGGAATAATAACGTCGGTATCAATATTGTCTGCATATTTATGTACTAATCCATGTGCGTTCATGATACGGTTTCCTCACTTTCTCGGATCCGCAATATGCCCTGCCAGCGCACTGGCGGCTGCTACTTCGGGCCCGGCCAAATAAATTTTGGATGTGACATGTCCCATCCGGCCTACAAAATTGCGGTTTGTGGTCGAAACAGCCACTTCATCTTCGGCCAAGATCCCCATATGGCCGCCCAGACAAGGACCGCAGGTCGGGGCCGAAACAACACATCCGGCTGCCACAAAAATTTCTAAATAACCCAGCCGCAGCGCATCCAAATATACCTGCTGCGTTGCCGGGATTACAATACAGCGAACACCTTTTGCGACATGTTTGCCGGCTAAAATTTCTGCGGCCGCCCGCATATCCGACAATCTGCCGTTGGTACAAGAACCAATAACCACCTGGTCGATCGCGATATCCGTCAACTCTTTAGCCAGCCGCGTATTTTCCGGCAAATGCGGACATGCGACCGTCGGCTCAATCTCCGACAAATCAATCACATACTCCGCCTCATACTCGGCGTCGGGATCGGCCTGATATACCGTAAAGGGACGGTCGACACGTTCTGCCAGGTAATCCAATGCTTTCTGATCTACTTCAAAAATGCCGTTTTTCGCACCGGCTTCAATCGCCATATTAGCCATACACAGCCGATCATCTACGCTCAGGCTCGAAACGCCTTCACCCGTAAATTCCATCGACTTGTACAGCGCGCCGTCTACCCCAATCATGCCGATAATGTGCAAAATCACGTCTTTGCCGCCTACACGTGGATTTAAAGAACCCTTTAACACAAAACGGATCGCAGAAGGAACTTTAAACCATGCTTCTCCCGTGGCCATACCCGCAGCCATATCCGTGCTGCCAACCCCGGTCGAAAAAGCGCCCAGCGCACCGTAGGTACAGGTGTGCGAATCGGCGCCGATAATCACTTCACCCGGCGCGACCAATCCCTGCTCCGGCAATAAGGCATGTTCAATGCCGACGTCTCCGACGTCAAAATAATTTTCCAAATCAAACCGCCGGGCAAAGGTGCGGCATTGCTTGCACTGTGTGGCCGCCTTGATATCTTTGTTGGGCGTGAAATGGTCCATAACCATGGCTATTTTAGATTTATCAAAAACCTGTTCAAACCCTGCTTTTTCAAATTCATTGATCGCAACAGGGGACGTAATATCATTTCCAAGCACCAGATCTAACCGCGTCCGAATCAACTGTCCGGCATGGACTTCCTCCAGCCCGGCATGCGCGGCAAGAATCTTTTGCGTCATTGTCATTGCCATTCAAAAAACTCCTCTCTGTGTCCGGCGCACCCTCCTGCAAAGAATACGCCAACCCTTTTTACTGGGCTTTTTCGTCCGTCTGAGCAATCTGACGGTTGACGGCGCTCACCAACGCACGTACAGACGCCACCACAATATCATTATGCACGCCGACGCCCCACTCAGTGCGACCGTCTTCTGCGGTAATGCTGACATAACAAACGGCTTTGGAATCCGAGCCCTTCTCCAACGCGTGCTCTTCGTACGTCAGATTCGAGAACGACAGATGCAGGAACGCCTTCAGGGCATTGCTGACCGAGTCGATACGGCCGTTTCCTTTGGCCACCAGCGTCTGCGTCTTGTTCTGATACGAAACCGTAACAAAGGCTTCGATCTGCTCGTCTTCTTCATGATTAAAGTGGAAATCAACCACACGCAGCGGCTGCACCACATTGACAAAATGCTCTTCAAAAATATCAAAGACTTCATTGGGCAGCAATTCCCGATGCCCTTTATCCGAAACATCTTTGACCAAATAACTGACGCTCTCACGCATCTTCTTAGGCAGAATATAACCGTAATTCTGCTCCAACAGATAGCCGATTCCGCCTTTTCCGGACTGCGAATTGATTCGGATAACGTCTGTCTCATATTCACGGCCGACATCATGCGGATCCAACGGCAGATACGGCACCGTCCACCGGGATTCTCCCGTTTCGGCACGCCAATGCATACCCTTTGCAATCGCATCCTGGTGTGAACCCGAAAAGGCGGCAAAGACCAAGCTGCCGCTGTACGGGCTGCGCTCAGAAACATGCATCCGGGTTACCCGCTCATACAATTCGGCAATGTGCGGCATATCCGAAAAGTCCAGCTTCGGATCAACGCCGTGGGTGTACATATTCAGGCCGACTGTAATCAAATCAACGTTTCCGGTCCGTTCTCCGTTGCCAAACAGCGTACCCTCTACCCGATCGGCTCCGGCAAGCAGCCCCAGTTCCGTATCGGCAACCGCACAGCCGCGATCGTTATGCGGATGCAGCGAAATCTGCACACTGTCACGATATTTCAGATTTTTAGACATAAATTCAACCTGATTGGCGTAAACATGCGGCAAAGAAAGTTCTACCGTAACCGGCAGATTGATCACCGCTTTTCGGTCCGACGTAGGCTGCCAGATATCCAGCACCTCGTTGCAGACTTCCAGCGCATACTCCGGCTCCGTACCCGTAAACGACTCGGGAGAATACTCAAACCGATAGTGACTACGATTATTGCCGACATATTTATTCAGCAGTTCAGCACCCTCTGTTGCAATCCTCTTAATCTCATCTTTGGATTTGCGAAAAACCTGCTCGCGTTGCGCCAGAGACGTCGAGTTGTACAAATGTACAATGGCGTGCGGAACGCCTTCCAAACTCTCAAACGTTTTGCGGATAATATGTTCCCGGGACTGCGTTAAGACCTGAATCGTCACATCGTCCGGAATCATATCCTTTTCGATCAATGTCCGTAAAAATTTATACTCCGTTTCCGAAGCGGCCGGGAATCCGACCTCGATCTCTTTAAACCCGATATCGACCAGCAACTTGAAAAACTCCAGCTTTTCATCCAGGCTCATCGGAATCATCAACGCCTGATTGCCGTCCCGCAAGTCGACGGAACACCACACGGGTGCTTGCTCTATTTTCTCTTTTTTGACCCAGTCGTACGAACCGGCCGGCGGATCAAAATACTGCGCGGCATACTTTGCTGCATTTTTCATTTGCCATTCCTCCATCTTCATTTTCGGATAAGAACTTCTTACTCGCCGTACGGAGTTACACAGCGCCTAACAGATACAAAAAAGCAGTCTTTCCCCCAAGAGGGTAAAGACTGCCCGCATGCCTGATGAGAAGTGCGGAAAAGACCGCCCTTGACGATATTGACTTTTTCAGATCTCCGTTTTATATCCTTTCCGAAAACCAAATACACGTACAAAATCGCTGTTCTTTTTCGTCTTTGTCCTTATCCTTCTTAAACTCCATATTACTAACAATTACTATAATTTTATATAGTTTACTACAAATATAATAATTC
>CDZQ01040782.1_pt1 | contig 10925 bp, 9 predicted proteins | sample 554831 | NCBI WGS metagenome assembly CDZQ01 (sample SAMEA3182112, study PRJEB8094) | gut metagenome | biome: human; feature: gut; material: Stool; isolation source: human stools | place: Canada | collected 2013-05-06
TTGCAAAACAAAACATAAAATCAATATTCCTCGTAAAACGAGGAATATTGATTTTATTCATTTGGTATGACAATGGTTGACAGCGATTTTTTCTGCTCTTCGGTTGGTGGTTTTAGCTTGCCATTATTTACAAGCTCTTTGATACAATGCAAAATGAACCAGCCATCGGAAAAGAAAATATACTGCAGGTTGAATTTTTGTATTTTATGCAAGTATTTCGGCGTTTCATTCAGAACGGCATTAACAAAGGGGGCTTTTATCGCTTCGAATTCAGTCCAATATTTTTCTTTTATACGGGTTCCGATTGCGATAGGTTCATTTTTAATATCTGTATTTTCAAGCCGAATAATTTGCCATGAGGTTTTAAAGCCTCCGTTACGATCTCCGTTTGTTTTTATGAACCCGTTTTCCGCAAGAAACGCGTACTCATCTTCTGAAAGCACACCGTTCTGCTCTTTTGAAAGTAACGATAATATACGATTTGCTATATCAATATAATGATCCTTTACCCGTCCGGTTACCATTCTGAATCAATTTGCCATAAAATATAATCTTTATTTCTATTCCAACACGGACCGCAAAAATGCAGCATGCTCTCAAAATACATCGGTCGTTTCACGTTTGGGGCGGCAACAGATGCGATGCAGATATTATGTCCGCCGTCAGGACGGATGGTGGCAACTTCATCAAAGGAAATGCTTTTATCCATCAGACCCTCTCCGCTGAGTGCCGCAATATACGGAAGCAATGACCATAAGATAAAATTATCATCTGCACGGGTATCCTCTGTAAAAGTGATCGGCTGATCGGTTTGATTGCAGATAATACGAGGGTCTTTCAATATCCCACTGTTTGTCAGTTCGTCAAATAACTCGTTTGCAAACAGTTTTGCGGCTTGACAGTACATCTTATCCTTTAATGCAATCAGTTCATTACTTGCTTCATCGAGTAGAATATTGCAGAGATACTTGCCGCCATTCTGTGTCAAAAAGCCGTATTCAGCAAGATATTCAGCTTCGCTTTCTACATAAACCGGAGAAACACCAAGATCATCTGCAATTTCGCTTATCGTTTTTGATTTCTTCTACACGGAATACACAATATTTTGGGATAATATACTACGAAAGAAATTATTATTAGCTCCTTTTGTTCTGGGTGAACCGTTTGTTCCACAAAGTTCAAATTTGATGGGATTGAATTTAAGTTCGCTTGTTTGCCTCATGGTATCCATTCCTTTCTTTAAATCTTTTTTGGCTTCAAACAGATGCCACTTGACAGTACCGACAGGAATACCTAACTCTCTTGCAATTGCTTCCTGATTTTTATTTTCAAAGTAATAGGCAATTACAATTCGGCGCTGCAATTTTGAAGGGTACGCTATTTCTCTGTGCAAGCGATCGGTAATTTCTTTTTCAACGATATCGTTTGCGGTATCGTTGTCTGTTGGCAATAGTCCGATAACGTCGTCCAAGGTGACCCCAACTGCAGCTTTCACTTTTCCGCGATAATAATTGGCAAGAGTATTGTGTGCTACCGTCCAGATAAATTTATCGGGGGCTTCAATATCTTCTCTGTGAAGAAGCGTACGAAACACCTTTAGCACTATTTCCTGTGTTAAATCTTCTGCGTCTTGCAAATGAGCGCATCGTTTCAAAGCAAATCCATAGAGGGGATTTAGGTATTCTGTTGTCAATTTTTCGGCTTGTTCACGTTTCATCTGTTTGATCTCCTTGAAAGCTTTCACTAATACAGACACTGTACCAAAAGAAAGGTTGGGGATTTATTTGTTAAAAGTAATGTGTATTTTGTATCGGTTTATCCTTGCTAAACCACATTGATATCTTCTATCTTTCTTTATATAATAAAAACCGCAGCGGTTATTCCGCTGCGATCCCTGTAAATAATTATTGCAGATTGAATTTTTTCTTGAATCTGTCTACACGTCCGCCGGTGTCTACCAATTTCTGTTTACCAGTAAAGAACGGATGACATTTGGAACAGATTTCAACACGGATCTCCGGTTTTGTAGAACGTGTTTTTACTTCATTTCCGCATGCGCATCTAATTACAGAATCAACGTAGTTAGGATGAATTCCTTCTTTCATGTATCTTGCACCTCCTCAAGGTGTTTTGTTTACACCGAATTGTAATACTAAATTATTATACCATAAAAAAATTGAAATTGCAAGAGGTAGAGCAAAAAATATTTATTTTGAAATAACAGAGAATAAAAGGATTTCAACAAAATCCTCTCTCAGGAAATGTACGCATTAAAACAAATACTATTTTTTACAATGCCTTTTATCAATAAAATCTTGCAACAATACAGCCGCTGCTGCTGCATCAATAAGCGAGCGCTGCTTTTTTGTACTTTTCTCATTCGCATGCAGTTTTTTACTTGCAATTACTGTTGTGAATCGTTCATCATATAACTGGACATCCACTCCGGACTCTTCCTGCAAGATCCGGGCAAAACGTTCCGCCTTCAAAGCGATTTCACTGTTTTTTCCATCTGTCCGCAAAGGCTTCCCCACTATAATCAGTTCCGCTTTCAGGTCCTTGATAACTGTTAACAATTCTGAAAGCAATTTTTGCTCATTATAAGACGGGATTGAATACAAAGGCGTTGCCAGCACCTCTGTCTCATCGCAAATTGCAATGCCGGTACGAGCAACGCCATAATCAACCGATAAAATGCGCATCAGCTGTTTTGTGCGTTTTCTAAATACGCAACAACATCGCCAACGGTTTTCATTTTTTCTGCTGCATCTTCAGGAATAGAGATGTCATATTCATCTTCGATCGCCATCAACAGATCCACCACATCCAAACTGTCTGCGCCAAGATCTTCCACAATTTTAGTGTCGAGCGTGATATCCTCTTCCTTTACATCAAAACGGTCTGCCAACAGAGGCTTCATTTTCTCTAAATACACAACCGGTCACATCCTTTGTTCTATTGAATTATAATTGTTTTTATGATATAATATCAAAAAACAATACGTTTATATGTGTTCATTATTATACCGTTAAAATCAGCTTTTGTCAAGTCCCTTAAAAACATTTGATGGACATTTCAAACGCTTATTTTTCTTTTTTATCGAACCTATAATAATGCTGGGGCAATCTATTTTTATTAAATTTGAGGAGGCTCATTTATGCAAGAAATCACCATTCACCTACTCCGACAAAAACCTCAATACAAAAGCACGGTAGCAAACTGGCTATTTAAAGAATTTGCCCGACCAAACGAAACGCTTTCTTTTTTTGAATCGCTGGTAGAAAACGGTATCTGTGGACAAGACCTTCCCTGCTTCTTCGTTGCAGAAACATCAACACATATTCCGGTTGGGACAGTCGCGCTATGCCGTGCAGACTTACTTACCCGACAAGATATTGCTCCTTGGTTAGCCCTTTTATATGTTGATCCGGAATTTCGAAATCATAAAATCGGAACTCAATTACAAAATGCACTTTTATTATACGCAAAGCAAAAAGGATTTTCACAGGTTTATCTGTATACAACATTGATCAATTACTACGAAAAAAACGATTGGCACCCAATCGGGTCTGGGATAGAATGCGATGGTACAGTTGTAAAATTGTATCAAAAAGAAACAGAAACATGATCGATTTAATTCTTTTTATATACCTTATTGTAATCAATCTGATATCTTTTCTCACTACTGCGTATGATAAGTATTGCGCAAAAAGAAACCGTTATAGAATACCTGAAAAAACACTTTTATTACTTAGCTTTTTTGCTGGCGCATTTGGCGTATTAGCCGCTTTTTGGCTCACGCATCATAAAATCAGAAAGAAAAAACTCTATATTTGCGTTTTTTCACTGGCCCTTGTATATTTTTTTCTCGTACTTTATTGGATTGGAGATCGATTCCTATGGCTGTAAAAAATGATGTTTATGAAATACTGCTCGCTCATATCAACCAATATGTATCCGGCACGTCGATTGCCCAGGATTTAAATGTTTCTCGGAACGCTGTATGGAAAGCCATCCTGCAGTTAAAAAAAGAAGGTTGTATGATTGAGGCAGTTCCTAATAAGGGATACCTTTTAACAAAAATACCTGACGATTTGCGTGAATTAGATATCCGGCGACACTTAAATCCGCAGATACAAAATATTCCCATTCAAATCCTTTCTACAACCGATTCTACTAACACTGATGCAAAAAAAGCAGCACTGAGCGGAGCAAAAAATCACAGCGTTTTTTTGGCAAAAGAACAAACTGCAGGGAAAGGCCGCTTAGGACGACGTTTTTTCTCTCCAAAATCCGGGATCTATTTGTCTGTCATCTTTCAGCCTCAAAGCACATTATCAGAACCCGGCTTAGTAACGACTGCTACTGCTGTTGCAGTATGTCGGGCTATAGAAGAAGCTGTCCATATCAATGCTTCTATTAAATGGGTTAACGACATTTTTTTCAATCAAAAAAAAGTCTGCGGAATTCTTTGCGAAGCGATAACCGATATGGAAAGCGGACAGATTAGCCGTGTCATTACAGGGATTGGAATCAATTTTATGCATCCCGAAAACGGCTATCCCGAAGAATTAAAAGATGTTGCAGGCGCCTTATTTTCAACTCAGGCTACCTGTACCCGAAGTGAGTTGACCGCAATCCTTTTAAATCATTTAATTCCGATCATTGATCAGTTAAATCCAAATGATTTTATTCCCGAATACAAAAAACGCATGTTTTTATTAGGACAAACGATTGAATATCAACAAAACGGCCAGACACAAACCGCAAAAGCTATGGATATCGATGTCCAAGGCGGACTTGTTGTCAAAACGGAAGACAATAAACTTGTTACTTTAAAAACTGGCGAAGTGAGCATCAAAAAACATCCCTGATTTTTCCGGACTAAAAACACTCTTTTAGTACAAAATACAGATGAAAGAGGTGTTTTCGATGAAAAAAAATCAGAAAAACAAATCAGAAGACCTTCAAGATCCAGACCTTGAAAACTCTGTTATATCATCAACAGAATGCACAGGCCTCACCTATATTCCTCCTGAAAACTCGGAAGAAGCAGACTCCTATACAGAAATTTATAAAATCCCTGTTACTGCGAAAAAGAAAAATAAGAAAAAATAGCCAACACGATTGTCAACCATTTGATTATTTAAGGTTGACAATTGATTTTTTTTATGTTATACTATAAAAAATGAGAGGATTTTCACACAATGAATAAAAAAGTAAAGACGATCGTATACACGGCAATTACAGCTGCTGCACTCTGTATTCTTGCCCCGATGTCCATTCCGCTTCCGTTCACGCCAATTCCCATTTCATTGACGATTCTTGTTTTATGCTTGTCATGTTATCTAACAAATTATAAAATAACTTTAATTGCTTATAGTACATATGTGGTATTAGGCATGATCGGGCTGCCTGTTTTTTCAGGTTTTACTGGAGGAATCGGTAAAATTGCGGGGCCAACCGGAGGTTATATTTTAGGATTTTATGCCGTTATTTTTCTATGCGGTATTTGCGTTGAAAGATTTAACGGCCCAATAACCCAATATGTCATGCCAATTGTTGGAATGCTTATGGGAATTGCTATTGATTATATACTAGGAACAGCTTGGTATGTGTTTTCTCAAAAGGTTTCCGTAACAGCTGCTTTAACTGCATGTGTCATTCCTTTTATCCCCTTTGATTGCATTAAGATTGCTGTTTGTGCCCTTGTTGGGCAGCCCGTACGTCACCTGCTGAAAAATAAGAGATTTCGGAATTTCTAACATACAAAAATCGATCGAACAATGTATAATGACAATAAAATTCCTGCTATTTTATTGAGCCTTTCATTTTCAAAAACGGTTTTAATGTCACTGGCAAAGGTCCAATACCAGGAAATGATTACTTAACACCCATAAAATACTTTATAACAAATAAACTTTATCATCGCTTTCTTGTTCACATTTCAATAAATAGACAGGTTTTATTTATTATCATCGAAATTTTATAGGTCAACTTTTAAGCCACGCGATAATCGCGTGGCTTTCTGTATACAAAAAAAAGAAAGCCGCTTAAAAATAGCGGCTTTCTTTTTTTCTTTTATTGAAGATTACTCATCAATACCTTCATTGGTAAACCAATTTTCTCCAGCCTGAACATTGACTTGCAAATCTGCTGAAGACCGCAGATTCCACTTCTGAGCGGAAGAACCTTTCCAAGTACCAATACCTAAAACATAGACGTTTTTAAATGCATCTTCATCATTAGTAATATTGGCATGCAATTTTTCAAGATCGGTCATTTTCGTCCGAACCAATTGAGACTCTAATGCCAAATTGTAATCAACATTGATAATGCTGACTAATCCGCCTACGTCACTGATAGACCAAACGATTGATGCAGGATCTTCATCGGCATTATTGGGATTATATTCTACCAGAGTCTTTGTATACGTTTGTGTGATACTGTCCTTTACATCGCGAATACCTAAGTAGGCGCCCGTAGAATTGTTTTTAATCTTAAATCCACGGCTATCGCTTTCCAAAGTCCACATCTGCGAATCAGCCGGCAAAAGTTCCCACAATGTTACATGTCCGGAAGTCTGAATAAATTTAGACAGATCAGGAGCCTTTGATGTATATACATCCCAATCGGTATCCGGCGGATTGTTAAATTCTCTTAAATCCAACAATTGAGTCAAGGTACTCTTATAAGAGAAATTATCTACAACCGTTAAATACAATCCAGATGTATTGTTCTTTACTTTAACTCGTGTCGAATCATCTACATCAGCACTTAAAGTCCAGCCGGCTGTTCCCTTTCCGGTAGAGGCCATCAAAGTCACTCTTGATCCAGGAACACCTATTGAAGTTGCCTGTGTCAAAGAATACCCAGACCCGGCAGCCACCAATTCGTTTTCATTCTGAGACCATGTTTGCCATGTTTTTCCTTCCTCATATGGGGCAAATCCGATTTCAATAGAATCTTTTTGGTTATTACTGATACCTACGCCTGTCAGATATAAATTATTGGCAAGACTTTGCAACAAAAATCCTTTTGACTCTGAAGCAAGATCGCTATTCTTAATAAAGATCTGATTATTATTACCAAGGCCTTCTGTAATCGTAAGCCCATCAGCGGTTGATGACAAATATTGTTCATCAGCAAACAAGCTTTGCAATGCATAACTTGTATTTGCAGAGATATTTACGCGCTCAATAGATGCTGTTCCTGCATTGGAAACGGTCTCCTTCGCACACGCAGATGCTTCTTCTACCGAAGAAACCGGTACAATTCGATACGAAAATTGTAGTTGCGAACCTTCCTCAATCATTGTATTTTCGGACATATAAGTTTGATCAGCTGCATCTCCGGCATTATTTCCGCGCTGTGCACCAATAATGCTGACGATAGTTGCTGCATTTTCTGTCATGTCACGAGAATACAAAACATCATTCCAAGGATAATCCTTAGAAATATTAAAAGCAAATTTAGAGGCATCGCTTGTAATGACAACGCCTTTTCCGGAGTCGTCTGTTAATGCAACCCAACTGGTATCACTGCGGTCTCCGCCCGAAGGAACTAAGGATTCCAATATTAAATCAGTAACTGTAGATTCATACTGTCCCACTTTTGAATTATACAATTTGTCCGGATATGTCTCACCAGGCCCTCTTCCATACCATGTTACATTCTGGTAATTTCCAGAGAGAGTTAGAATGTTTGACAATTCCGTTGGAATTCCTGTGTCTGGTGCAAGATCAAACGCAACACTTACATTTAAGGTTCCGTCTGCGTAAATATCATACACGACTGAGTACATGGAATTGTTCGCAGATACACTGGAAATGCTCGTATCGGAACTCGGCAATGCATATTGCAAAGAAACACGATAATGGCCCGCATCAATTCGATCCAATCTGACTCCGTTTAATAAATCTTTTGCAGACGGATCAGCACTCAACTGTTTAATAGAATCTCCATTCTCGGTTCCTGCAAGCCCTGCAGCATAATCTCCACCGGTAGGTCTCCGATACAAATTACCGATCGGGCCCTCTTGAACACCGTCCCCGGAAGCGAAGATATCAACGCCGTCTACAGTAAAGGACTGGATCAAACCGGTTTCGGGATTGATCTGCATCTTGACACGATCATTACTGATTTGAATAAAGGACGAGGGAACCTCATTTTCATTTTCGGGTTCCGTATAGAGATTCTCGATCACCGCAGGCATCGGGTCTCCCTCTTCCCACATCAGATTTCCATTTTCATCCCGCATCTGATTTCCGTCATCATCATAAATAGCTGTCGGCGTTCTGGAATAATCAATTTCAAACGGAATTCCTTCTACGCTAAGCGTACTGGGAGAGAATACATATCTCCAGGAATATCCGGCCGGAATATCTCCGATTGCATACTTTGTAGTCAATGTAATATTAACTTGATATACACCGTCTTCAACGGCTTTCACATTTAATGGCAATGTTAAAACGACACCTTCGGCGTAAGGTCCGATGTTGGTTTGATCAACTGTCCCGGAAGTATAAATAACCGGTTGAGGATTAGACCAATAAGTGTTTGTCTCAATGACTTCATAATACAAAGAAAATGCATCACTGAAATTTACATTCATCGGATTTGAAATAACAATATTTCCCTTAGCCAACTCCGAGTTTAAAGTAGTAATAGTCGGAGCAATAAATTCTGTAACAGTAAAATCTCCTCCGGTAGTATCTGCCGTGCTGCCATTCTTAACAGGCACAGAATTATCCGTAATGTCATACTGTTTTTCAAAAATAATACCGTCAAAGGATTCCGAACACCATGAAGGATTCTGCGCATATTTCACAGTAATCGTTACATAATAGTCTGTCGAACCAACGGTTCCATAATCCAAATTAATCTCTTTTTGTTCACCTGCGGCTAAAGTCAATCCATCTACCGTTCCGCTCTTCACAACTTGGCCGCCAGAGCTTACTTCATAAGATATAATATAATTTCCTTCAAAACTTGTAAAATTGTTTTGATTTGAAACATTGAATCTTCCAGCACGAACATCGACAGGGGTAATGCGAATTGCAGAATACACATTCTTCAATTCATACGCATCTGACTGCATACTTCTATCTGCATTTACAATACCATTGATGCTGTACTTATTGACTTCTAAAGCAGAAGCGCTATCTTCATAATCGCTCCAGGAAGCGGCATATTGAAGTTCATATAATTCCGGATTAGTTTCATACGGCGTATTTTTTACAATTTCAACACGGTTTTCAGAATCTTTAGGCACATAAATCGCCATATCGGACCAGTTTGCAAAGAACCCGCCCATAATCTTTGGAGAAGACTGGATCAGATTTACATAACTGTCCATAGAACCGCCGGAACTTAACAATCCCATATCAAAATCCTGAATAATAATCGGCTTTGTAATTTCCGCATTTTGAACGACATCATTCAGTTTATCCAAATCCCAATCTGTTGCAGCAATAACATCGGCCACGGTATCATAATTGTCATTAGGAATTTCCTTTTCCTCTGCTTGCTGCACTATACTGGTGGTGTCTGAAACTTCTTCTTCCGTTAAATATGCATCATACAAAATCATTCTGGATTCATTTTCAATCAACCAGTTTTTAATATTTGTCAATACACTGCCAGAACCAGACTGATTTCCAAAGGACCACATAATAACAGATGCGCTGTTTTTATCTCGCTCGTATACGTTTGACATCCGATCAAGAAGAGCCGTTTGCCAAATATTCTGATCACCTGGAATCGATTGAGCCCCCTGTAAAGAAACCGGCTCTGTTTCAAGGTTCATATCAGAAATAACATATAAGCCGTATTCATCGCAAAGTTCTATAAAGGTCCGGCTTAACGGCTGCCCAGGAGAACGAACGGCATTGATATTGAGTTCTTTCATCTTTTTGATGTCAGAAATCATTTCTTCTTTTGTCATTGCTTTTCCGTTCACCGCACTGTTTTCATAATAAACAACGCCATATAACGTCAAAGGCTGTCCGTTAATGGTAAATACTTTATTTCCTTCGTTGTCTGTTGTAAATCCAACTTCTCGGATTCCATATTTATAACTTACAGTATGCACTGCATTTCCGTTTCCATCGCGCAATACAAATACAAAAGTATAACGATAAGGATTCTCGGCACTCCATGTCGTAAAGTTCGATATCGACAAACGACCGGAAACTTCCGCCAAAGCGGCGCCGCCCTTTTTCTCTTGGCTAAAAACGATATTCGTATTCGTCAACTTTGTATCTTCTACTACACAGTTTCCGTCCTGATCATAGATGGCGCCCGTCATATAATGATCTGAGGGAACATTTCCGTATGCAGCAACATCTGCACTAATTTTTAACATCGCCTCGGAAGTGTTCTGTTTTGAAAATGTTGTATCAATATAAATATCTTTTATTTCTGTCTTAGGTGCAGCATACAAATACACATCACGATAAATACCGCCCATTTTCAAAGTATCCTGTGCTTCGAGCCAAGAGGCATCAACATATTTAAAGACCTTTACGGCAATCGTATTGGATTGTCCAAACTTCAAATACGGCGTGACACGAAAATCCTTTGATGTATAGGAATCTTCACCATAGCCTACAAGAGTACCATTTACATACACATAGCAAGCAGATTCTACCCCATCAAAAGAGATATAAACTTCCTGACCATTCCAGTCAGCAGGAACTTCCACTTCACGGCGATAAACTCCGATTTCGTTTTCATCCGGAATGGATGGGGCATCGTAATCCACAGTGCTCCAGGCATAACTATCATGCGTATAGGTCGGCACAGAATATCCCTGCGTCTGCCAATTACTCGGAACCGGAATCGTATTCCATCCGTCCACACTGTAATCGCTGTTCATAAAAGTGCCCGGGACTTCATCCGCATTATAATACAAAGAAAAATAC
>CDZQ01052570.1_pt1 | contig 10878 bp, 15 predicted proteins | sample 554831 | NCBI WGS metagenome assembly CDZQ01 (sample SAMEA3182112, study PRJEB8094) | gut metagenome | biome: human; feature: gut; material: Stool; isolation source: human stools | place: Canada | collected 2013-05-06
ATATAAAGGGAATAAAAATTACTAAACATGACATGATTTGCACCCGAAAATGCATGGTTGGCAATAGAATTTAAGGCTGTTTTGCATTATAATAATTGCAGAAAGCATATTTGGGAATTTAAACCTGTTTTGGCAATAACCGCAAAACCAATATGAAAGGAAGGTATGCTTCGGAACTTTAAAGAATCACGCTTGAAATTAATTAAATAATGTATATATTGATATACTTTTGCTTGTAAAACAAAGTGAGCCAAACACGTAGGAACGACGCGTTTTTTCCTTATGAAAAAAATTAAAATCCCGTGAAGGCGCACAGACCATAAAACCGGCCGGAACGCAAAAGGCCGGGGCAGCAAAAACGAACGGAGGAACAGCGGCGCAGGGCGCCCGCTGAACGAGATGGGGAAAACGGTAAAGAAGATTTGGAACATCGTTACGAGCGTAATCGTTGCGCTTGTGATTCTCCTTGCGATTGCCCTGGTGGGCGTCCGGCTGGTGGGACTGCAGGTTTTCGCGGTGCTTTCCGGTTCCATGGAACCCACTTACCACACCGGAAGCCTGATTTACGTGAAGGCTGTGGACTACAGAGACCTGGAAGCCGGGGATGTTATCACCTTCATGCTGGATGAGGACACCGTTGCAACGCACCGCATTGTTGAGGTTGTAGCGGATGAAGCGGATCCGGCCGTGCTCCGATTCCGCACCAAGGGCGATGCGAACGACGCGGTGGATGGCGGGCTTGTTCACTTCAAAAACGTGATTGGCAGCCCGGTGTTCACGCTTCCCGGGTTGGGGTACGCGGCGAACTACATCCAGAACCCGCCGGGAACCTACATTGCCATCTCCGCAGGCGCAATTCTGATTCTTCTCGTTTTCCTGCCGGATCTTTTCGGCAAGGAAGAGGCGGGCGAAACGGAAGCGCCCACGCGCACGAAACGCCGGGGAGGAGGCCGCCCGAAGACCCGCGCGGATGCGGAACGCATCGCCGCAAGGCGCGCCGCCACCGAGGCCGCAAGGCAGGCTGCGCTTGCCGCACAGCGTGAGGCGCACCCGGAGGAAGACGAACCCGGCGCAAACCACACGGCTTGAACAACCTGCGCGGCCGGGGTGCTTCCAGGGAAGCGCAGTGAAAATACAACTAAGTTTTTCCAAGTCATAAAAACCACCAAAAATCTAATGCAGGAGGAAATTACATGAAAACGAGAAACAAAGCGTTGCTTCTCACCTTTGGTGCGGTGCTGCTTGTTGCGGCATCCGTATTGGGCACACTTGCCTACCTGACCTCAACCGATAAGGTTGTCAACACCTTCACCGTGGGCAACGTGAAAATCACGTTGGACGAAGCTGACGTGAAGACAGACGGCACCTATAAAGAGAACCAAGAAACTCGTGTGGAAGCTAACGAATACCATTTACTGCCCGGTCACAGCTATATAAAAGACCCCACCGTTCATGTGGACGCTACCAGCGAGGACTGCTATGTATTCGTAAAGGTCGAGAACGGCATTTCCGCCTATGAGGCTGCCACCTCTACCGAAGAAGGCGGCTATAAGAATATCGCTGATCAGATCACGGCCAATGGCTGGGTGGCTTTGAAAGACGTTACCGGCGTGTATTATAAGGAATACACCAAGAGCGAATCTGGCGCGAACCTCGTGGTATTCGAGAAATTCAAGATTGCCGATGAAGCGAACAAAGTAGACGGATGGACAGGTATCAACCCCAACACCACAAAGATAGAAGTCACCGCCTACGCCGTGCAGAAGGACGGCTTTGAAACCGCATCCGTCGCATGGACGAACACATTCGGCAAGCCTGCCAACCCCTAACACCATGATTCCAACAGACAAAGAGGACGCCCGGTTCTGACATCTGTTGAAATAAACACCCAAGGCAAATACGGGAGAAAGGAGGAAAACCACATGAAAAAGAAAGGTTTGGCGCTGGTGCTGGCATTGATCCTGCTGGTTGTAGGCGCGGTATCCGGTACGCTGGCATGGCTGACCGCAAAGTCCGATGTGGTGACAAATACATTCACTAACAGCGATATCAAGGTCGAGCTGACAGAGACCAATGAAACGTACAAGATGATTCCCGGCTACGATATCCACAAGGACCCGAAGGCAAAGGTTCTTGACGGCAGCGAAGAGTGCTATCTGTTTGTGAAGCTGGATAAGTCCGCAAACTTCGATACCTACCTTGAGTATGTTATCGCTGACGGCTGGACGAAGCTCGAAGGTATTACCGATACGGTCTACTACCGTGTTGTTGATGGCACTACCAATCAGATTGGCACAGCCTACAGCGTCCTGAAGGATGATCAGGTCACCGTTAAGGGTTCTGTTACCAAGGAGCAGATGAACGCTCTGGATGCAGAGGGTGCTGCAAAGCCTACTCTGACCGTCACCGCCTACGCTTCGCAGCTCCACAAGAACGCTACTGTGAACTTTACCGTTCTTGAAGCATGGAATAACCTAACTCCAACTACTCCCTGACCCTGTATGCAGCCGGGCAACCGGCCTACATAAAAACAAAAAACACAACTAAGAAAGGAAACGCAAGAACATGAAGAAAAAGATTATGACCATCAGCCTGTGCGTGGCTCTCGTGGCTGTCGCCATCGTGGGCGGCACGCTGGCGTATTTTACGGATACTGATGCCAAGACGAATACATTCACCGTCGGAAACGTGGCAATAACTTTATCGGAAACTGATAATCAAGGTGAGAAGTTTGTACAAAACCAGAAACTGTTACCTGGTTCTCAAAGCAAAAATGCCATCGCAAAGAACGCGATCGTAACCGTCAATAAAGGTAGCGAAGATAGTTGGGTATGGGTTGAGCTGTTGATTCCTGCGAAACTTTATGGCTCAAAGGACGAGAAGGCGGAGAGCTATAATGCGCTCCACTATAATCAGTTCAAGAATTATCTCCAGGGATATACGGAAGACAGCACCAATCCAAACGCTGTTGCCTGCGCACAAACTTATAAAACCAGTGACCACCAGTGGAGCCTGATGAAGTACATTGACACTGTCGAAATCGACGGCAACGAGTATGCTCGTCTTCGTACTACCCATAAGGATATTGTAAAAGCTGAGGAAACGACTTCCCCTGCTTTCAGCCAGTTCTACATGGATTCTCATGTATATACCGAGAATGGAAAATATATGATACCCACCGGTACTTTGGAAAAATTCGAAGAGTATGATGGTCCCTGGGAGGTTATCGTCAACGCTTATGCTATCCAGGCTGCCGGCATTGACGATGTTGACACTGCTGTTGCCACATACAACGCTAAATAATTTTATACGCCCTACTTGGCCCTGCATCCCTCGGGGTGCAGGCCATGGGAAAGCGCCCGGGGCTTTCGGACGCTGTCCTATGGCCTTGCGGCCAGAGCATTCGTTTTCCATGTCCACACTGGATGCGAAAATATACCTTTGGGAGGAGCAGCACATGAAGAAAAAACTCCTGATACTGTCGCTGGCGGCGATATGCCTTGCCATCACGGCGATCGGCACGGTGGCGTTCTTTACGGCGGATGATACCGCGCACAACGTAATCACAACAGGTGAAATCGCCATTGACCTTTTTGAATGGGCGGACGACGCCAAAACAACCCCATTCCCCGAAAATGGGGTAAACGGCGTTATGCCCGGAACCGAGGTCACCAAAATTGTGGAGGTGAAGAACACCGGTGCGAACGCCGCATGGGTGCGCATCAAGGTGGAAAAGGCCATCCAACTGGCGGAGGACGCTGCCATCCTGGAAGGCTTCCAGCCGGATGCGGAGCTTGTGAAGGTAAACTTCAACGAAACGGATTGGACGGCGGGCGAGGATGGCTACTTCTACTGCAAAACAGCCCTTGCACCCGGCCAAACCACCGTGCCGCTTTTTACAACGGTCAGCTTTGAAGGGCAGGCCATGGGCAACGAATATCAGAACAGCACCGCAACGGTGACAGTAACCGCCGAGGCTGTGCAGACGGCCAACAACGCCATCCCGGAGGGCGGCAGCGTAACCGACATCCCGGGCTGGCCGGCCGCGTAAGGAGGGATCGCGCATGAAGAAGAAAACAATCGCACTGCTGCTTGGTATGGCCATGCTTTTTGCTGCGTTCGCCCCGGGCGTGTTTGCGGAGGAAGCAAATACAAGTACACCTGCGCCCACGGAAACGCCAGTGGAGACTCCGGTGGAAACACCGACCGTAACGCCGACGGATGCACCGGCTGGTGATGCAACCGCGGAGCCGACAGCACCGACGACCACGGAGCCGACCACGCAACCTACCACAGAACCCACAGTTGAACCCACGGAAACGCCGGTTGTGTGCACCTGCGAAGGCACAGAGGAAGAAAAGGCGGCCGAAGGGTTTGTGCATAATGAGGACTGCCCGCTGTATGTGGCGCCGGAGGCTGAGCCTGCTACCCCCACTCCCGTAATAACATTACGCGACATAACAGAGGGCGCGGTCACGGTAAGCGGCCTTATCCCAAGTGACGTAACCCTTGAAGTGACTGATCTTAACTCTTCCATGCTGCGCACAATGGCGCTGAACGACGCGCCTGAAACACGACAGGCGGAGGAGGACACCGTCCTGGCAAAGCTGGATATTACGCTGTATAACCCCGATGGCAGCGAATGGCAGCCTGAAGAGGGGGAGAAGGTGCGGGTGACGCTGGACGCTGCTGCGCTCGGCTTGCCTGAGGGACTCATATATTCCGTGCGCCATATACACGAGAACGAAGACGGCACTTCCACAGAGGAACTGTTGGGGCCGTATGCTGTCAGGGATGGCAAGGCGGTCTTCGACCTGGCAAGCTTCTCGTATGTGATCATAATTCAAGTAAATGGCGTGGGAACAATAATAAAGAATGTCCAAAGCTTTTATACCGTGAGCGGGGGTGCTGGAAATGAGCATATTTATGCAAGCGGCGTCTATTTTACACAGGAGGGAAACGCACATCTCCTGCTGACGTCAAATCATGAAAAACATGCGATGAGTGTTAAAGCGACTGAGGTCACCATTGGCGATCTTAAGCTCAACACCTTGGGAAGTACTGCCAACTATGGCCCGGTGAGCGAATTCAAGCTTCAAAACGGCGAGAACACATCGGACGTTACCAATCTGCTGGTTCATAGTGGTTATAATTATGTGATAGACATCGATCTTGGCAAGATCAGCCTGACGGAAACGTTTATGCTTTCTGTAAAATGGAATAATGGTACAATGGGCGGTTTCGCAATCAATGGGATGCAAGTTCAGGTCGTTTTCAACGACGGCATTTCCAAGGAAGTCTACTCCGTGAATGGTAATGAGGTAAATACCCTTGGCGAAACCCCCAAGGTCAAAGCGGGAGATGAAATCATATACAAAATCGTTGTGGCAAACGGTGCAGACAGCACACAGCCGGTTAGCGGAAGCGTTGTGGATACCCTGCCCGTTGGGATTTTTGCTACCGGCCAAATATGTTATTCAACAGATAGCGGCCCCACGAGTGAAACCATCTGGAATCAAGCCGAAGTCACTGATAATCAGTTTACACTGGAGTCGGGCATTACTTTGGAAATGGGCAAACAGAAAATTTATTATATCAAGGCGACAGTCAAGCCTGACGCAGCCGTTGGCAGCTATGAAAACAAGGCAACTTTCAACAATCGTGAAGCAACTGCTACAGTCCAAGTCACCGCTCCACCGGTTGCTGACCTGACCATCAGAAAGCAGGGCTGTGAGAACATCGACGAAAACCAGAGCTTTCTCTTCGACGTAACCGGGCCGGAGAACTATTCCGTCCGGGTTGTCGTTCACGGCAACGGCAGCGCGACTATCAAGGATTTGCCGCTTGGCGAGTACACCGTGACGGAGGACACAGGCTGGAGCTGGCGGTATACGCTGGAACCAAAGAGTCAAACGGTTACTTTGAGTGCAGAAGAGCCAAAAACGGTCGTGTTTACAAACAAACGGAGCGCGATTTACTGGCTCAACGGCTGTGCGTGGTGCGACAACCGTTGGATAGATTATAATGCTATCCACGACAACGATAACTAAGGAAGGGGGTATCGACGATGTATAAAGGGAAAAATACCGCCCGCCGCCGGATGCGTTCAAAGTCCATTGCTTTATTTGTCACTTTGGCGCTGATCCTGTGCGTCGCTGCCGGCGGCACGCTTGCCTACCTCGTTACGCAGACAAGCGAGACCGTCAACACATTCACGCCCTCCAATGTGGCCTGCGAGGTGCAGGAGAAAGCATTCAGCAACGGAGCAAAGAGCGATGTAGTGGTCAAAAACATCGGCGACACGGAGGCATTCATCCGCGCTACGGTCATCGTGACATGGAAGGATGCAGAGGGGAATGTCTATGGCGTTGCGCCCACTGATAACGATTATACAATCATCTACGACTACAGTGACTGGACGCACCATAACGACGGCTACTACTACTGCAAGACCGCCGTTGCGCCGAGCGAGGTTACTCCCGTGTTGGTTGAAAGATGTACTACAACTGACAATGCGGCTATCCCGGAGGACTATGGCCTTTCGGTGGAGATCATCGCCGACGCCATCCAGTCCCAGCCCGTCAAAGCGGTTCAGAAGGCTTGGGGCGTGACGATCAGTGGGGGCAGCGTAACTGCCTATTCCGGCAACTAAGGGAGGTGGAGATATGAAAAAGACATGCAAAACGGTTGCTTCGCTCCTTCTGGTGCTGATGCTGTGCCTGAGCCTTGCCGCACCCGCATTGGCGGATGAACCTTCAACAATTACCTTTGATGGCACGAATTTCACCTTCGGCCCCGGCAGCGAATACACGAACACGGATCTGTTTGATGGCTTCAAGGGGGTCATGCCCGGCGATGTGCTCACCGAAAGCATCACCTTCAAGAACGAAGCGCAGGACTATGACTATGTGCGGCTTTACCTGAAGGCGGTGCCGCATCCCGAGGAGCACGCGGAAGCGCAGCCGATGAGCGAAAAGGTGCTTGCAACCGAGACGCTCGAAAGCATGAACGACTTCCTTTCCAAGCTCACCATGAAGGTTTGGAACGGCGCGGACAAAACGGCGGAACCCATTTTCGCGGGCGCGCCCAACGCTGCGTTTGGCGCGGTGGAGCTCGGCAGGGTGAACAAAGGGGGGACGGCCGCGCTGACCGTGGAACTCGCGGTTCCGCTTGACCTTGGCAATGAATATATGAACCGCGTGGGCGAGGTGGATTGGGTGTTCACCGTGGAAGCCTTCCGCGAAACACAGCTGACCGTGCGCAAGGTTTGGGACGACGGCAACTATTACGGCCGCCCGGAAAGCGTGAAGGTGAACCTGCTGTGCAACGGGGATCCGGTGGAATCCATTGAGCTCACGGCCAAAATGGGCTGGGTCTATACGTTCGATAAGCTGAATGCCGACAATACGTGGACGGTGGAAGAAGAAACGGTTCTTTCCGGGTATGACGCGCCAAGGTATTCCGTGAACGGAAACGAGTGGACGATCATCAACGCCCGCCCGTGGGAGGAGCCGGAGGATCCGGATTACACGAACCTCACCGTGCGCAAGGTTTGGAACGACAACGGCATCGGCCGCCCGGAATTTGTGAACGTGACGCTTTATAATGGCGAAAGAATGGTGGATGCTGTCACGCTCAGCGCCGCCAACAACTGGAGCTATACATGGTGGAACCTATCGGAATATGGCAACTGGCAGGTTGTGGAGTCCAGCATTCCGAAGGGCTATGTTCCCTATTATAATGCGCGCTATGGCACGATAACGATCACCAACACCGCAACGCTGCTGCAAACGGGTCAGCTGAACTGGCCGATCCCGGTGCTGTGCGGGCTCGGTGTGCTGCTCGTCGCATTCGGCGTCATCATGATCCTGAAGAAGAGGAAGGACGAACATGCATAAACGGGCGGGTGTCATACTCGTGCTTGCAGGAGCGGTGCTGATTTTCGCAGCGCTGCTCCTTGTCTTCTCTAATTATAGTGAGGATAGGCAGGCAGGGCGGGAATCCGACGAACTGCTGATCGATGTGCGCGCCATCATTAAAGAAAGAACCACGCCTGCGCCTATGGTCACTCCCGCAACAGGGCAGGAAGCTGAGAAACCTGCGGAATCTCCCGAGCCGTTTGAACCGGAATTGACGGTGGTGGAAATAGAGGGGCACGGATATATCGGCTATCTGTCGATTCCCGTGCTGGAACTTGATTTGCCCATCATGTCCGAATGGGATTATAAAAAGTTGAAAATTGCGCCCTGCCGCCAGTTCGGCTCATCGAAAACGGACGATCTTGTTATCGCAGCCCACAATTACAAGCGGCACTTCGGCTACTTGGCTGAACTTGAGGCGGGCGATGCGGTGCTTTTCACGGATATGGATGGCACGGTAAACACCTATGAGGTTGCTCTCGTGGACACGCTCAACCCCACGGAGGTGGAAGTCGTCCAAAACAGCGGATACGATTTGGTGCTGTATACCTGCACTTACGGCGGCAAAACCAGGGTAACCGTGTTCTGCAACAGAGCCGCCGGGGATGTGCATCCGGAAGATAAGAGCTTCAGCAATGGTGAAGCCACCGAGTGAGCGTCACCTCGCAGGCAAAAACACAGTGCTTCTTAGCACGATCGATGGATGAGGGGAGAGCCAGAAATGCGTGAATGTGATTTGTACTGTGTGGTGTGCGGCGAGTATTGTGGTGAAAGCCGCATGATTTGTGAAGAATGTGAAAGAAAGCTGAGAGTCGCGTTGGAAATACGCAAAACGCTTTACGAAGAATCGAAAAGGGCGCAACGAGCTGCCGATCTTCATCAATAGATATGCATAATATGCCCCATACATAACAACATGGGAACCGGGCCACGTGGCCGGTTCCCATGTTCTTTTTTGCGCCGCTGTAGTTTTATCCCATGGCGCTTAGGGCTTAATGAATCTCCGGAACCCATTTCGCTTCCGCGTACCGGCAAGGCGCAGGAGCGATTATTTTTCCAAGTGCGCAGAGGGATTACATCAAGATAATCCGCGAGTATTTTGCGGCAGGTACATCGCTGAGCCAAAACATATTTGCCCCATGTAGGCACATTCCGCAAGGATACCGATGGAGGCATTGTGTTTGTATCGGCAGGGGAAGCTTCTTTCCGCAAATCGTTTGAGAGAACCGTTATACTTCGCATTGACGGCGGTTTAATCCGCACAGCGGAAGAAATGCGGGCAGCACGGGGAGCGAAGGTAGCGGCAAAGCGTGCAGCATCGAACGCCGCGAAGGAAGCAGCGAAGCAAGAGAAGCCTGATCCGAAGCTGGAAGAAATTGACGTGTTTGCGGACAAGAAAAAGCAGCGTAAGGAGGATGCGAAAACGGCGGCGTAATGCCGCTCTGATGCTTCCTACGGTCAAGCCTCCACGCGGCGGGAAGTGGGCAACGGGTGAATGCCTGGCTAATTGACTAAAAAATGCAACCATAAGAAAGAGAGAGCCGAAAGGCAGAAAGAGGTAGCATTATGAAGATTGCAAAAGTTGATCGTTATGGCTCTTACACTAATGATTATGTGTACTATGTGCATTATGAAATGGCGATATTGAACAGTATGCAAACGGTAACTTGTCTAAAGCGGTTCGCAGGTTCATGGCGTGCGATAGATCAGATTATTACTTTATGAAAAACAAGCGTGGCGAATATTACCATAGCTTTATGCCTAAGATGATCGCAGAGTAAGAGGTAACAACAGTGATGACAAAAGAACGCTTTGAGAACGGCACAAACTGGCAGATGACCTATGAGCAGTGCAAGGCTTGTTATTGCCCCGATTGCACCAAAGAAAATTGCCCGCACCGTGACGCATACAGGCGAGTACCGAAGATTGACGGCGGTTTGGGGCTTTGCCCGAACTTGAACGAGAGGTAGCAGCGATGACAGCGAAAGAAGCAGCAAAAAAGATAATGACCGAAAAGGTATGGCGCGAAGAAGCAGAAAAAATGATTGGTAATGCGATTGAAAAAATGAAGATGCAAGGCTGAAATAGGTGAAAGTAAAAGTTTCGGCCTTGTTTTAAGCCACGATAACGGGTATACTATGAAGTAAGAAGGGAGTGAATGCAAGTGCCGGAATTATGTAGAATGAATGGGATCATCATCAAAATGATGAATATGGATGTAGGACAGCATAGCAAGCCGCACATTCATGTATATTATGGTGAATACCAAGCTTCTATATCACTGAAAGGTGAATTGCTTGCAGGAAGCTTACCTTCAAAACAATTTAGCCTTGTGGTTGCGTGGCTCGTGCTGCGTGAAAATGAAGTGTATGCAGCATGGGCGAAAGCAATAAGTGGCGAGCCGTTTGGACGGATTGATCCGATTAAGTGAGGTGAATTCAAATGCGTATGATAAACGGTGTTGTATATGCTGACAACCCGATCACTATGCTAGAAGTGACGAAAGCAAAGCCACTTTCAGACATGATGATGCTTGTCACGTTTACTACGGGTGAAACACGCCTGTTCGACTGCACGAGGCTACATGGAAGTGTGTTCGAGCCGCTGCATGATGAAGCAATCTTTTCAAACCCGAAAATTGTATGCGGTGCTGTGACATGGAATGATGAGAGTATTGATGTCGCACCAGAGTATATGTACGCTGAAAGCTTTGAATATAACACGCAGAATATAATAAGCGCATGAAATTTAAGTGGCTGTTTCACAATAGCCTCTTTTTTATCGCAATATGTAAGTTTTTTATTAAATGGAAACTTTATAACGATTAATTAGAGCGAATTCAGCACATGGTATTGCGGTTGATGGGCGAAATTGCCCGTATGCAAAATGAATACAGAATAGCTTCTGTTTGATGCCGAGCTTGATAAGGTACAATAAGTTGCGCAAATTGGGAAGAGCA
>CDZQ01003808.1_pt1 | contig 10872 bp, 8 predicted proteins | sample 554831 | NCBI WGS metagenome assembly CDZQ01 (sample SAMEA3182112, study PRJEB8094) | gut metagenome | biome: human; feature: gut; material: Stool; isolation source: human stools | place: Canada | collected 2013-05-06
CCCATCCACTATCAATTCGTGCTGGGCGTGTCGGGCGGCATGCCGGGCAACGCCGACTCGCTGGCCTATCTGCTGCCCAAGATGCTCCCCGGCTCCACCTGGTCCATCACGGGCATCGGCAGGGACCATCTGCCCTGCATGCTGCTGGGCCTGGCCGAGGGCTGCGACGGCCTGCGGGTGGGTCTGGAGGACAACATCTTCCTGGAGAAGGGCGTCCTGGCCACCAACGCGCAGCTGGTGGAGCGGGCCTGCAAGCTGGGCGAGCTGGCCGGCCGCACCATCGCCACCGCCGCCGATGCACGGGAGATCCTCCGGCTCACCAAGCACGTTTAAAGACTCCAACCTCCCTGAGCGCGGATACAAGCCGTGTTTTTTCCATCCTTCTGCTTTATTTTCCTCCCAACAAGGAGAGCGGGACAGCCTTAAGGCTGTCCCGCTCTCCTTGTTTTTTGTCCGTCAGTCCAGCATCTCATAGATCCCGGCGGCTCCCATACCGCCGCCCACACACATGGTCACGAGGCCGTAGCGCCCGCGGCGCCGGGTGAGTTCGTTGAGCAGCTTGCAGGTGAGAATCCCCCCCGTGGCGCCCAGCGGATGTCCCAGCGCCATGGCGCCGCCGTTGGGGTTGAGCTGACGCTGGGTATCGATCCCCAGCTCCCGGATACAGGGGATGGCCTGGGCCGCGAACGCCTCATTGAGCTCGATCACATCCATATCCGCCACCGTGAGTCCGGTACGGGCCATGATCTTGGGTACGGCGTAGATGGGGCCGATCCCCATATAGGAGGGGTCCACCCCCGCCACCGCGAAGCCCAGGAACCGGGCGATGGGGCGCACGCCGAGCTGTTCCGCCTTCTCCCGGCTCATCAGGACCACGGCGGCCGCGCCGTCGCTGACCTGGGAGGACGTGGCCGCCGTCACCAGCCCGTCCTCCAGGAAGCATGGCTTGAGCTCAGCCAGCTTTTCCGCCGTGGTGCCGGGCCGTATCCCCTCGTCCCGCCGGAAAAGCGCAGTGCTTCCGTCCTCCTGGACCGCGTTTACCGGCACGATCTCGGCGTCGAACACGCCGGCCTCCTGCGCCGCATGGGCCCGCCGGTGGCTCTCTACTGCCAGGGCCTCCATCTCGGCCCGGCTCACCCCGTAGCGCCGCGCCACATTTTCCGCTGTTATACCCATGGAGAGATAGGGGCCATCGTCAATCTCCTTGAGCTCTTTACACTGGTACTGTTCCGGTGTCCCCATTCCGATAGAGGTGAGGAACTCCACGCCGCCGGCCACGATCACATCGGCCTCCCCCACCGCGATGGAATTGGCCGCGCTCCCGATGGCCTGCAGGCCCGAGGAACACAGCCGGGACACCGTCTGCCCCGGTACGCTGGCCGGGAAGCCCGCCCGCAGCGCCGACAGGCGGCCGATGTTGGAGCACTGGATCTCCTGGGGCCGGGCGCAGCCCAGCACCACGTCGTCGATTTCACTTACAGCCAACTGGGGCACCTTGCGGACCACGCCCGCCAGCAGCTGCCCGGTCAAATCCACCGGATGGGTAAGGTGCAGCCCCCCCTTTCGCGCCTTGGCGATCCCCGTGCGCCCGTAGGCCGCCACAACAACTTCCCGTACTGTTTGACTCATGATTTTTCCTCCTTCAATTTCTGTCAATTGAGAACCCCGCAAGGGGGGACTCACTCTTCCGCATGCAGGGCGTCCAAATACCGCTGCCCGGATGCGGACAGCCGGGTCCCCTGCCGGGTCTTGCCCGCCAGGACCATGCCCTGCCCCTCCAGCTCGGAGAGGATGGCGCGCAGCATGGTGGTGGAGCAGCGCAGCTTCCGCGCCTGCAGGTACTGGAGAATATCCGAGCGGCTGTAGCGGATCTCTCCATCTCTGTTCTGGGCGAGCAGCTCCAGGAGCGTCTGCACCAGCGGGCGGCCGAAGCGGCTGATCACCTGCTCCATAGAGGGACAATAGGGCTGGTAGCCCTGGCTGGCCGCCGCCGTGATGTCGATGGGGAGCTGATCCTCATCGATCTTTTTCTTCCGGCTGCGCATGATGGAGATGTAATCCACCATGTTCCGCAGTTCCCGGAGATTGCCCGGCCAGTCGTAGGTCTCTATGATATGTATCGCGTTTTCTGTAAAGCTCTCCCGCGCGATCTTCCCCTTGGAAAAGCTGCCGATCAGCGGGAAGATGCTCTCTGTCCGTTCCCGCAGGGGCGGCAGCATGAGCTGGAACACATTGATGCGGAAGTAGAGGTCGGACCGGAACTGTCCCTGCCGGATGAGTTCCCGGAGGTCCTTGTTGGTGGCGGCGATGACCCGGACGTCGATGGGGGTGACCTTCGTGTCCCCCACCCGCATGATCTCTTTTTCCTCCAGCACCCGAAGGAGCCGGGCCTGAACGGAGAGGGAGGCGTCGCCGATCTCATCCAGGAAAATGGTCCCTGTGTGGGCCAGCTCGAAGAGCCCGGCCTTTCCGTGCTTCTTCGCACCGGTGAAGGCCCCTTCCTCATAGCCGAAGAGTTCACTCTCGATGAGATTTTCCGGAATGGCCGCAAAGTTGGCGGCCACGAAGGGGCAGTTTGCCCGTGCGGACGCATTGTGGATGGAGGAGGCCAGCAGCTCCTTTCCGGTGCCGCTCTCGCCGGTGATGAGGATGGTGTAATTCGTGGCGGCCAGGCTCCTGGCCGTGCCCACCACCTTCTGCATGGCGCTGTCCGCCATACAGAGGTTTTCAAAATGGTACTTCGCCACATGTCCCTTATGCTTTTGGTAGAGGAGCCGGCGCATGTTGGAATCGTTGGCTTGGGCACGGTTTACATCCCGGAAGCGTACGATCCGGGTGGTGATACCGGAGAGCTCCACGGACGCAAAGGTCATATAGCACTGGCGCTCTCCGATGTTCACAACGGTCTTCCAATCCTCCGGCGTGTCCAGGATGTCCTGCTCCAAATAGCTGTGCTTGACAAGCCACTCGAAGGGATTCCCGGGCGCCGTCTCCCCGTCGAGCTGAAAGAGCTCCACGGCCAGAGCGTTGAGCGCCACGATCCGGTTTTCCTGGTCCACCGCCACAATGGCCTCATCCAGATTGTCGATCATGGACTGCAGCGTGTTTTTCAGGTGCTGGGCCTGTAGGTATTCTTCGCTGAGATGCTTGAAGGTTTGCGTCAGTATGTTCCTCTGGATATTGATATAGTTGTTCAAATAATCCTTGGGCATGTCCAGCGCCTCAGCGATGGCCGCGCATGTCTCGATGGTGATGCCCCGGAATCCGATGTCGATCCGGTTGGTGATGTGCTGGGGTCCATAGTTGAACACACTGGGAGAAATGGCGGTGTCCAGCCCGGAAACATCCTCGGCGCAGCCCTCGTAATAGGGGACATACCGGATGTGGCGGATGCCCATATCCTCCAGCGCCCGGATCGTCTCCTCCGTGTGGAGCTTGGTCTTGTTGATGACCAGGACCTCCTTGCCCGGCGGCAGGAGGAAGAGCTTATCGATGTTTCGGGGCTCATGGAGGCAAAATCGGGCGTTGATGATGGGGATTCCCTCTGAACGGGCCCGCGCATATTCCACCGACTCCTCCGACAGCCCGATGATGATCCCGGGCCTTCGCGCACAGTACTCCTTGAAAAGAGAGGGCTCGTCCACATTTCGGGTAAAACAGGCTACCCCGAGCCTGTCCCCGAAAACAGATCTGGTGTGGGACAGCAAATGCCGGGACATTTGTTCCGTCCCCGTCACACATAGAAGCCGCTTGGAATTTTCTTGGTATCCTCTTTCCATCCTGCTTTCCTTTCTGTCAAAAGGCGTGATTAATCCGCATTAATTGATATTAAATCATTTCTTCCCAGCCGTCATCCGGCCATATAATCCGCTTTAATTTGTTTTAATCCCGGTTATTTTTGTTCCTCCTGTCAAATTTTCAACCTTTTGCCCTGCCGAAATTCCGTCCTTCCAAGGCTTTTCTCTTTTTTATTCATGCAATCCATGTGCCAATTCTCCATTTTGGCATGCCATTTGCTTAATTTATCTTTGTCAATCCATTTTTCCGGAACAGGAAGCGTGTATAAGGAAGGGAGGTGTCAGAATACCCGGTCCGCCGGGCCAGCAGGGTTCCCGGCGCCAACGCGATACGATTCAATCACAGAGAGGACGTGAGGAAAAGAATGGTTCTGAACGAAAGCAAGGCAGAAAAAATCCTGGGTGTGGTATTTACCGTCCTGGGCGTTCTCCTTCTGGCCGTCATCATCCCGACACAGATCGCCTACGTCAAAAATGCCTACCCCCAGCCCCGCTTCTTCCCCAATATCATCGCGGGACTGATGACCGTACTGGGCATCGTGCTGTTTGCCAGCGGCTGGCGCAAGGGGAAAGCCCCAAAGCAGGAGGATGAGGAGACCTATTCCCTCGGCAAGAAGGAGACCCGCCTGGTCCTTTTGACCCTGGGGATCGTGATCCTTTATGTCATTATCCTTCACTTCATCCCCTATATTCCCGCCACGATGGTTTTTCTGGCAGTGCTCATCACTCTTTATGGGCAGCGCAACAAGCTGAAAATCATTCTGCCGTCGGTGCTCCTGCCTATCATCATCTACGTCGGCTTCACCTACGGGCTTCAGCTGCACATGCCTTAAAGGAGGAGAATGTATGGACGCATTAAGTATGCTCTTTGACGGATTCGTAGCCGTATTACAGCCGGAAAACCTGCTCTACCTGGTGGGCGGCGTCCTCATCGGTGTGATCCTGGGCGCCATTCCCGGCCTCTCCGCCACCATGGCCATCGCCCTGGTCATTCCGCTCACCTATTATCTCACTCCCACCCAGTCCCTCATCATGCTGCTGGCCGCCTATAACGCCGGCACCTTTGGCGGCTCTATGTCGGCCATCCTCATCGGCACCCCCGGCACAGTATCCGCCGCGGCCACCGTGACCGACGGATACGCCCTGGCAAAACAGGGCAAGGCGCGCAAGGCCATTAAGGGAGCCCTGTTCAGCTCCTGCTTTGGCTGCCTCTTCTCCAGCATCATCCTGGTCATCATCGCCCAGCCCATTGCCAAGGTCGCCCTGAAGTTCGGCCCCGCTGAGTACGCGGTGCTGATGCTCTTCTCCCTGACCATCATTGCCTCGGCGGCGGGCAAGTCCCTGACCAAGGGGCTCCTGGGCGGCTGCATCGGCCTTTTCTTCGGCTGTGTGGGCATGGACGCCTCCTACACCATCCCCCGGCTCACCTTCGGCAGCCTGAAGCTCTCCAGCGGCATCGACCTGGTGGTCATGCTCATCGGTGCGCTGGCGCTCAGCGAGGTGCTCAAGCAGGTGGAGACCGTGGCCCTCGGTCAGACCAGCGCCCAGCTCCCCGAGCCATCCTGCAAAGATGACACCCGGTTCCTGAAAAGCGATTTCAAGCTCTGCCTGCCACACTGGCTGCGGTCCTCTGCGCTGGGCTGCGCCATCGGCGCCCTGCCGGGCCTGGGGCCCTCCCTGGCCTGCTACATCGGCTATGATGTGGGTCATAAGACGGCCAAGCACCCCGAGCAGTTCGGAAAGGGCGCCCTCGAGGGCGTGGCGGCAGCAGAGGCGGCCAACAACGCCGTCTGCGGCGCCAACATGATCCCCCTGCTCTCCCTGGGTGTCCCCGGCGACACCGGCGCCGCCCTGCTCATCAGTGCCTTCCTGGTCCAGGGCCTCACCCCCGGTCCCCTGATCTTCACCGAGTCCCCCGAGACCGTGTACAACGTCTATGCCGGCCTCATCCTCTGCAACATCGTCCTCTTGGGAATCACGCTGCTCATCTATCGGGCCTTTACCAAAATCTGCAGCATGGAGACCACCATCATCTTCCCCTGTGTGCTGGCGTTCTGCGTCATCGGTGTGTATGCCCTCAACTCCAACCTGGACGACGTGTGGATCATGCTCTTCTTCGGCGTCATCGGCTACATCCTCTCCAAGTTCAAGTTCCCCATGGCCACCCTGCTCATCGGATTCATTCTCTCGCCCCTCTTTGAGAAGAATTTCCGCCGGGCCCTCATCCTCAACAGCGGCGACTGGAGCATTTTCTTCAGCTCCCCCCTGTGCTGGCTCTTCTGGGCGGCCACCATCCTCTCCGTGTTCTTCATCGTCCGCGGCAAGCGGAAGGACAAGAACCTGCAGGATGGCCTGTAAGTGACGCGCACAATCCCTTTTCATATTTTTGATAGGAGGCAACATGTTATGAAGACTCGTACGAAACTGCTCTCGCTGCTCCTCTGCGCCGCCATGCTCCTCCCCCTGTTCGCCTGCTCCGGCGGCCAGTCCGCCGGCACGCCCGCCCCCAAGGACACCTCTGCCCCCGCTGCGTCCTCTGCGCCCGCCGCTTCCGGCGCCGCCGAGGGCTATCCCGACAGCGTTATCACCATGATCGTCAACTACTCCGCCGGCGGCGGCACCGACCTGAGCGCCCGCGCCTTTGGCGACGCCATCGCCAAGGCCCTGGGTGGCAACATCACCGTCACCAACCTGCCCGGCGGCACCGGCAGCCTGGGCGTCACCGAGCTGGCCAACAGCAAGGCCGACGGCTACACCATCGGCGTGGCCACCCTGGCTCCGCTGGCCCTGGTCCCCTATCAGCTGGACGTGACCTATACCCCCGACAGCTTCCAGTATCTCTGCGCCTTCGGCCAGTACGGCTACGGCATCGTGGTGGCCAAAGACTCCCCCTATCAGACCCTGGATGACCTGATTGAGGCCGCCAAAGAGTCCCCCATCAGCTTCGGCGCCACCGGCTATCCCCAGCCTCTGACCATGAAGGACCTGGGTGCGGAAACCGGCGCTCAGTTCAGCTTTGTCCAGTATCCCTCCACCACCGACTGCGTGGCTGACGTGCTGGGCGGCTTCGTCCCCTGCGCCCTGGGCGACATGGCCTCCTTCGCCGCCTATGTGAAGAGCGGTGACATGCGCCTGCTGGCCTCCGCCCACAGCCAGCGCTGGGACGTGGCTCCCGAGGTGGAGACCCTTCAGGAGATGGGCTATGACGCCGTGTGCGACTCCTACATGGGCCTGTGCGTCCCCGCCGACACCCCAGACGAGATCGTGGAGGTCCTGCGCGACGCCTGTGCCACGGCCTTTGAGGACGCCGCCTTCCAGGAGATCATGACCAATACCAACCAAGCCCCCGCCTATATGACCGGCGACGAGTATGAGGCCCTGGTCCGGGAGTACTACGAGCTCTACAGCACCGTGGACTTCGAGTCCGCCGGCTGATTCCTATTCCTCTATGAAAATGAGGCGGCGCGCAAATTGGTTTTTGCGCCGCCGCCTCATTTCTACCCTTTTTACCAGATATAAAATTCCATTTCATCTTTTATATTCCATTTTAGCAAAGGAGTGACCGCAATGCACGGTTCCAAAGCGGCCAGTGTGGAAGAGGCCCTTACCCACATCAGAAGCGGACAGACCATCATGCTCTCCGGCTTTACCAATGTGGGTTCTCCCAACAAGTTTATTGTCAAAATGGCGGAAGCCGGGATCACGGACATCGACCTCATCTCCAACGACGCCGGCAACGACCATACCGACGGCATCGGGACCCTGATCTGCCAGCACCGGGTGCGCCGGCTCACCGCCTCCCACGTGGGCCTGAACCCCAAGGTGGCGGAGCAGATGAACGCCGGTACGCTGGAGGTGGTGCTGGTCCCCCAGGGAACGCTGGCTGAGCGGATCCGCTGCGGCGGCACCGGGCTGGGCGGCGTGCTCACCCCCACGGGGATCGGCACGGTGGTGGCCGAGGGCAAGCAGGTCATCCAAGTGGACGGACGCGACTACCTGCTGGAGAAGCCCCTTCACGCCGAGGTGGCCGTGGTGAAGGCCTGGAAGGCCGACACCTCCGGCAATCTGGTCTATCGCCGGGCAGGCCGGAACTTCAATCCCCTGATGGCGATGGCCGCGGATTTTGTGATCGCCGAGGTCGAGGAGCTGGTGGAGGTTGGGCAGCTTGACCCGGACGAGGTCATGACGCCCGGCGTCTGTGTGGACCTCGTCGTCAAGCTGTGAAAGGAGGGCAATTGCATGGATGCCAGAACATTGATCGTCACCCGGGCCGCCCGCTTCTTTCATGACGGCGACCTGGTGAACCTGGGGATTGGGATGCCCACGCTGGTGGCCAACCATCTGCCGGAGGGCGTCAACATCACGCTCCAGTCGGAAAACGGCTTCATTGGGCTGGGGCCCACGCCCGAGGAAGGGCACGTGGACAAGGACATGGTAAACGCCGGAGGACAGCCGGTGACCATCCTGCCCGGGGGCGTCTGTTTCGACAGCGCCACTTCCTTCGGCCTGATCCGTGGGGGCCACGTGGACGCCACGGTGCTTGGGGCCCTGGAGGTGGACCAGGAGGGCAACCTGGCCAACTGGATGATCCCCGGAAAAAAGGTGCCCGGTATGGGCGGAGCCATGGATCTGGTAGCCGGGGCCAATTTGGTCATCATCACCATGGAGCATTGCAACAAGAGCGGCGCGCCCAAGATCCTGAAAAAATGCACGCTGCCGCTCACCGCAGCCCATGAGGTGGACTATATCGTCACCGAACTGTGCGTGCTCCACCGCATGGAGGAGGGTCTGGTCCTGGAGGAGCTGGCCCCCGGCGTCACTGTGGAAGAAGTCCTGGCAAAGACGGATGCCGAACTCATCGTTCCCACCCGGATCGGGAGCATGATCTGACATGACGCTCACCATTTGGCACATCACCGGCATCCTGGCCACGCTGGCCGTGATCGTGGGCGTCAGCGTCTACTCGGGGAGGAGCGTAAAGAGCGCCGCGGATTTTGACCGCGGCGGGAACTCCGGCCCCTGGCTGGTGGCGGGCGCCATCATGGGCTCCCTGGTCAGCGGGCAGGCCACCGTAGGCACGGCTCAGCTCGCCTACAGTTACGGTTTTGCCGCCTGGTGGTTTACACTGGGCGCTGGGATCGGCTGCCTGCTTCTGGCGGTGGGCTACGTCGTGCCGCTGCGGCACAGCGGCTCCACCACCCTGCTGGGCATCGTCTCCCAGCGCTATGGGAAGGCCGCCGGCTACTGGGGCTCCGTCCTCTGCTCCCTGGGCATCTTCATCAGCGTCATCGCCCAGGTCATCTCCGCCACCGCCCTTTTGACCACCATCTTCCCCATGGGCATGGGGGCTGCGGCCCTGGTGAGCGTGGCCATCATGACGCTCTATGTCGTCTTCGGCGGCGTGACCGGCGCGGGCATGGGCGGCGTGGTCAAGCTCTTCCTGCTCTATCTGGCCTGTATCGTGGGCAGCCTCACCGTCTGGTCCCTGAGCGGGGGCGTCACCCCCCTTCTGGGGCGGGTCTCCGACCTGTGCCAGACGCCCGGCATGGACGCGGTCCTCGGGCTGTCCGGCGGGGCGGACGCCTTCCATACCCGCTTTCTCAGTCTGGTGGCCCGGGGTCCCCTCAAGGATGTGGGGTCCGGCATCTCTCTCCTGCTGGGCGTGCTCTCTACCCAGACCTACGCCCAGGCCATCTGGTCCGCCAGGAGCGACTCCGCCGCCCGGAAGGGGGCCCTTCTCTCCGCGCTGCTCATCCCGCCCATCGGTATCGCCTGCATTCTCATCGGGCTCTATATGCGGGCGCACTACATCACCACGGCGGAGGTACAGGCCCTGGCCGCCCTCGGTCAGGCCGTCCCCCCGGGGCTTACGGAGATGGCCTCCACCTCTCAGGCTTTCCCCATGTTTGTGGTGAACCATCTGCCCTCCCTGGTGGGCGGCGTGGTGCTGGGCACCCTCTTCATCACCATCGTGGGCGGCGGTTCCGGTCTCTCCATGGGCGTGGCTTCGATCTTGGTCAACGACATCTTCAAGCGCCTCTCCCGCCGGCTGGACGACCCCAGGACGGGTCTGGTGGTCACCCGCATCACCATTATCGTGGTCCTGCTCTGCGCAGCGCTCATTGCCGTATCGGTCCCCGGCCCTGTGATCAACGACTTCGGCTTCCTCTCCATGGGGCTGCGGGGCGCGGTGGTATTTGTCCCCATGACCTTCGCCCTCTTCTGCAAGGCGCCGATTTCTGAAAAGTGGGTGCTCTGTTCCGTCATCGGCGGCCCGTTGGCCGTCCTGCTGGGCAGTCTGCTGTCCCTGCCCTTCGACTCCCTCTTTCTCGGTATGGCGGTCAGTCTGCTCTGCTGTGCCGCCGGCGCCCATTTCGGCAAGACAGCGTAAATCGACTTTCCTACTTCCTACATTTATTTGACATATGATTCAGGAGGAAATTACTATGGGCAAAAAACTCATCATCACCGCGGCACTCTGCGGGGCGGGCACCATGAAATCCCAGACGCCCTATGTGCCCGTCACACCCGAGGAGATCGCCGCCGACGCCGTGGCCGTCGTGAAGGCCGGCGCCTCCGTCATCCACATCCACGTCCGGGACGACGAGGGCAAGAACACCATGGAGACCGAGCGCTTCTGCCACGTGGTCAACCTGGTTCGGGAGGAGCTGGCCAAGGCCAATCTGGACGCCGTCCTCAACCTCACCTCCTCCGGCTCCAAGTTCTCCGAGGATATGCGCCTTGCCCACCTGCCCATCCTCAAGCCGGAGATGTGCTCCTACGACCCCGGCTCCATGAACTGGGCCAACAGCTACATCTTTGCCAACAGCCCCTCCTTCCTGGAGCGTCTGGGCACCCTCTGCCAGAAGGAGGCCATCAAGCCTGAGTGCGAGGTCTTTGACGGCGGCATGATGGGCAACATCGCCTACTACATGAAGAAGGGCTTCCTCGCCACCCCCATCCACTATCAATTCGTGCTGGGCGTGTCGGGCGGCATGCCGGGCAACGCCGACTCGCTGGCCTATCTGCTGCCCAAGATGCTCCCCGGCTCCACCTGGTCCATCACGGGCATCGG
>CDZQ01056884.1_pt1 | contig 10846 bp, 13 predicted proteins | sample 554831 | NCBI WGS metagenome assembly CDZQ01 (sample SAMEA3182112, study PRJEB8094) | gut metagenome | biome: human; feature: gut; material: Stool; isolation source: human stools | place: Canada | collected 2013-05-06
AAACCGCATTCACCCGGTTTGGAGAAAAAGGCGGTTTTCGTGTTTTCCTGATCCTTCTCCACAGAAGAGTCAGGAAGGAAAACATGTCTTTCAACAGGAAAAAAACGGCCAGCAAAAAGAACGAGCCAAAAAGCCAGCCCATGAAAATGAGCACGCCTGTGGGCAATTCGGGCGAAGCCATATTGCCGAAAACCATCCGGCCGATGAAATGATACTGGGAAAGCAGTACGATAAAAATCCCCGCCACCCATTTGGCAGGTGCCTTCCATCGAAGAGGAGGAACCAGTCTTAACGCGACATAGATACCGATAATCGTTGCAAAGATATGGAACATACTTTCAGGCTTTCAGGAATAGGGGAATGGAACAGGCGGCCTCTCCTGTCTGGAAAGCCGCCTGCTGCAGGTAGTTTACCTGATATTGCATTGTTGAATTGTAACGAAGCATTTCAGTGACAAGCATACAAAAACGCCTTCATTTGCCCAGATATTGTTCATCCGTCACCTTTTCCATCCAGTCGACATTCTTTCCGTTCAGCTCCCCGGTAATGGCAAGATGGGTCATACCGGAATCCGGTGCCGCCCCATGCCAGTGTTTGACTCCGGCAGGGCACCGAACGTCACCGAAGCGCCGGAAGCGGGGAGTTCCGCCGTCGGTAAAAACAGCATATCGACCTTCACATTACCGGTGAAAAACTGTTCCGGCCCCTTAAACGAGGTTTGCGACCCGTTTTTGGATACCGTTTGTCTCTTCAATGCCGCTGTTTCACCCTTGACATCCGCTGCCTGCACAGCGGGTGACGCGAACAGAACGGGAACAAGAGCCATCATCAAAATCCGTTTCATTTCAATTCCTTGCCCAATCGATTCCGCCTTCAGAATTCCTGTGAAACCGGACGAATCACGATTTCATTGATCGCCGTATCATCCGGCTGGGAAATGGCATAAGCGACGGCATTGGCGACGCTCCCGGCCGGAATGGCGTATTTTTCATACCCTGATATCACTGCCTGTCTTGTCTTTTCATCCGAGCTGCCATACATCAGTTCGGATTCCACATACCCCGGGTAAACGACCGTCGAACGGAATTTTCCAGCCGACTCCACACGAATGCCTTCAGAGATGGCACGGACGGCATATTTGGTGGCGGAATACACGGTTCCCGTCGGTGCGGCGACCTTGATACCGGCAACCGACGAAATATTGATGAAATGGCCTGACTGCTGTTTTTCGAAAACAGGCCATGCGGCAGCCACTCCATACAGGACGCCCTTGATATTGATGTCGATCATCCGGTCCCATTCATCCACTTTCAATGACGAAAGAGGGGCCTGAGCCATCAATCCGGCATTGCCGACCATGACATCCAGACGCCCCAGTCTGGCAACGACATCATCAACCATATCCCTGATCTGTTTTTCAACCGTCACATCGACGACATAATACGAGGCTTTTCCACCGGATGCATTGATTTCACCGGCAATGTTTTCCAGCCGGTCTTTTCTTCTCGCGGCCAATACAACGCTGGCACCTTCCGAAGCGAGCTTGCGGACAATCGCTTCACCGATTCCACTGCTTGCACCGGTGACAACGACGACTTTATCCTGAATATTGTTCATTTCATTTTCCTTGAAAATAATGATAATTCAACAATTTACGAATTGATTTTCGAGCGTTTTTTCAACACTTCGCCAAACACTTTCCCGGCAAGTGCACTTTCATTTTTGCCGACATCCCGATTCAGGACGGAAATGACTCCCGCCACCTGCTGCCGGCTCAAACCGACGTTCATGGCCGCATTCAAATGGTATTGAAGCTGCGCCTCCGTCCCGCCCAGAGCGGCTAAAGCCGCAACCGTGGCGATCTCCCTTTCGGAAAATTCCAGCACCCCACGCCCGAAAATATCGGCAAACAGATGTTCCTTCAAAAAGGCATCGATTCCCGGAGTGAAAAGCTGGTATCCGCTTTTGGGAGGCACCGATTCAACCCCGGACAATTCCATGCGAACCGCCTCACCATAGGCATCCCGGTCAGTGCCGGGTGGAAGTGCTGCCGCTTGTGCGCCGGTGGAATCGGCAATCCCTGCCTTTTCCCGTTCATCCATGACCGTCATGAACGTCTGGATACCATTCAGGCTTCTCGGAAAACCGGTATAGGCGTACAACTGGATCAATACTTCCTTGATCTCATTAACCGTCAGACCGGCATCCAGACCCTCATGCAATACCGTTTTCAATTTCGGCAAATCACCATTGGCCGTGAAAGCCGCGATTGTCACGATCTTTTCCTGTCGGGCGTCCAGCGCCGTTTTTGCCTTTTCCATGTCATCCGCCCTTGCCATATTGCCCAGGCAGAGCAGGGCGAACATCACCCCTGCCAGCCTGGAAAATGATTTCATTGCCATGTTCAGATCCTCATTCAAAAGACCGGATTCCCACCGGTACGGTTCCCGGAAAAATCAGCTTATCGGCTGATCATCCTTGCGTATTTTTCCGGATACCGGTCACCCACCAGACTGATTTTCGACGCGGCATAATCGATTTCCAGCAAATCTTCCGCCGACAGATCGACATTGATCGAACCGATGTTTTCTTCCAGCCTCGCCTGTTTCGTCGTTCCCGGAATCGGAACTATCCAGGGTTTTTGTGCCAACACCCAAGCCAGAGCGATCCGGGCAGGAGTCGTTTTTTTCCGTTCGGCCATCTTTCCGACCAGATCGACCATCGCCTGATTCGCTTTCAGCGCTTCCGGCGTAAAGCGTGGCAGCATATTCCTGAAATCGGTCGGATCGAAAATCGTCTTTTCATTCATTTTTCCCGTCAGATAACCTTTTCCAAGCGGACTGAATGGCACGAAACCGATACCGAGTTCTTCCAGCGCCGGAATAATTTCCTTTTCCGGTTCACGCCACCAGAGCGAATATTCGCTTTGAAGGGCGGTAACGGGACAAACGGCATGGGCACGCCGGATAACATCAACACTGGCTTCGGACAAACCGAAATACCTGACCTTGCCCTCGGCAATCAGGTCTTTCACCGTACCGGCCACATCCTCAATCGGCACATCCGGATCGACCCGATGCTGGTAAAACAGGTCGATTACATCCGTCTTCAGGCGTTTCAGGGACGCTTCAGCCACTTCCCGGATATGTCCCGGACGGCTGTTCAGTTTCGTCCATTTGCCGCCGTCACCGTCATTGGCTTCAAAACCGAACTTGGTGGCAATCGTCACATCGTAGCGGAAGGGCGCGAGCGCTTCGCCGACCAGTTGTTCATTGGTGAAAGGCCCATACACTTCAGCCGTATCGAAAAAAGTCACGCCCTGTTCGAATGCCGAACGGATAACACCGATCATCTCGTTTCTGTCCCCGGCAGGCCCATAACCGAAACTCATCCCCATACAGCCAAGCCCGAGAGCCGAGACTTCAAGACCGCTGTTTCCCAATTGTCGTTTTTGCATAAAAATCTTTCCTTCCTAATTGTTTTCAGTTTCAAGCGTCGCCATATCGATCACGAAACGGTAATGAACGTCGGAACGCTCCATCCGTTCAAAAGCCGTGTTGATTTCATCCATCCGGATGATTTCGCATTCAGGCAGGATGTTCTTTCTGGCACAGAAATCGAGCAATTCCTGGGTTTCCCGAATACCGCCAATCGGTGAAGCCGCTATACGGCGACGCCCGAACAAAAGGGGTACCGTATTCACTTCGGCGACCGGCCCGACCTGTCCGACAATGACGAGCGTGCCATCGACATCCAGCAAAGGGGTGTACGGGTTCAGATCGTGTTTGACCGGAACGGTATCGATGATCAGGTCGAAACAGGACTGTGCCTTTTCCATCGCGGATTCGTCACTGGAAATCAGAAACTTGTCGGCGCCCAATTTCATGGCGTCAGCCCGTTTGCCTTCCGAACGGCTCAATACAGTGACTTCCGCCCCCAGTCCGGCCGCCAGCTTGATCGCCATATGGCCAAGTCCCCCCATGCCTGTCACACCGACACGGCTGCCCGGACCGACATTCCACGTCCTGAGCGGCGAATACGTCGTGATACCGGCGCACAAAAGCGGAGCGGCACGGGAAAGATCAAGTCCGTCAGGAACACGCAAAACGAATTCCTCCCGGACAACAAGATGTTTTGAGTACCCGCCCTGAGTGACGGCATGGTCGATGCGGTCATGGCTGCTATACGTCATCGTCATGCCTTCACGGCAAAGCTGTTCCTCACCATGACGGCACTGGTCGCATTCCATACAACTGTCGACCATACAGCCGACCGCGACAGCGTCCCCGGGCCTGTATCGCGTAACCCTGGGCCCGACAGCTGTCACACGCCCTATGATTTCATGACCCGGAACAACAGGATAAACCGTCATACCCCAGTCGTTACGGGACATATGCATATCGGAATGGCAAACACCGCAATACAGGATTTCCATGGCAACATCATTGTCGCGAAGATCGCGGCGCTCGAGAGAATAGGGAACCAGCGGAGAATTCGGAGAATGGGAAGCATAAGCGATTGTTTTCATGGCAAGCCTCATCAAAAAGTGGATAATGAATTTCTGTCAGGGCAAAGACAATTTCCGGCAGGAAAATCCTGACGGAAACGTCTTGCAATGACTGCAATATAAGACTTCGACAGCAACGGGATATAGATACGAAACTGCCTTCTTATTGCCTGTTTCTCTCAAACATCACCAAAAGTGAAAGACAATCTGGTAAAAAGACAATGTGTATTCAATCGTTTAAAAACGAAAAAGGGGATTTTCATCATGACTCGAAGCAATCAAACCGGTCTTGAAAACAAAAATGACGCAATCAGGGAAAAACTGCTGAACTGGCTCCCGGAAGGCGGTGAATACCAGACACCGGTCAACGGGTTCTTTCTTTTCAGGAAGAATGAATGTGAATGCCCGGAAAACTGTTTCTATGAACCTGCCGTCGGCGTGATCCTGCAAGGACAGAAGCATTCTTTCATCGGCAGCAGGGAATACCGGTATGGGGAAGGCTGGTGCCTCGTCAACGGGATCGACTTGCCAGCCAAAAACTATATCCTCGATGCGACGCCAGACAATCCATTCCTGGGTATGGGCATGAGACTCGACAAATCGCTCACGACCCAGCTGGCCGCGGAAATCCCGCCGTCATCGAAAACAGGCACAGAACCTGACTGCGGCCTGTCCCTGACCCGGACCGATCCGGACATTCTGGATGCCTTCTCGCGCTTGCTGGATTTGCTGGACAAACCCGAACAGATACCGGTCATGGCTCCGATGATCATCCGTGAAATCCATTACCGTTTGCTGATCGGCCCCCAGGGCCCGTTTTTAAGGGCAGTCAATACCTTCGGAACGCAGGGCCATCAGGTAGCCCAGGCCATATCATGGTTGAGAAAAAACTATAAAGAACCAATACAAGTCGATGAATTGGCTAAAAAAGTCAATATGGCGACTTCCACCTTTCACCGGCATTTCAAACAGCTGACATCGTTAAGCCCACTCCAGTTCCAGAAGCGTTTGCGCTTATACGAAGCCCAGCGGCTGATGCTCGTTGAAAACGAATACGCATCGAGCGCCTGTATGGCCGTCGGCTATGAAAGTCCCACCCAGTTCAACCGGGAATACAAACGGCTTTTCGGCGAACCGCCATCGCGCAATATCAACAAGGTAAGGGAACTGCGCATTCGAACCGTCGATTCAGTATCGGTTCAACCTTGAAAAGTACTCGCTTGTATCCTCTATGTACAAGCTGGCCTCCGGCTTGTCTATCACCACATGAATGTCTGCATGTTGTTTATTTCATCAAGCTTTCAGGCAATCTCCATTGACTTTCTTTTTTTCTCCCCTAAAATCTTGCCACAGAAGCAATTTTCCCCCTGAGCAACAAACAGCATGGATGAGCCTGGGAACCCTACTGTCGGATGAATCCGCTACGATAAGCGGATATGGCCGGATTCAGGCAGCCACTGCAGGATAAAACGAAATATGACAGATCAATCAAAAGATTCCATTATCTTGACAATGGCTGAAAATCTTGTTGAAAAACAAGTTGATACCGCCACTATATATAAATCACTCGAACTGATTTGCAAGACTTTTTCTTTTGATGGCGCCCTCGTTTATGAAGCAGACCAGGCTCATGATTTCAATCTGATGGAGCGTTATCTGCTCCGTGACGTACCGTTATGCGACAGTTTCGCCATCGATTCGATCGATCCGGAATTTCGCGGCCTTATGGCAAAATCGGTGATTACCTCTATCGACAAAAACGGACATAACACGTCAGGTGAAAAACAATTGCTCGAAACGCTTTCCGCCACGCATGCAACCGTTTTTTCCGTCGTGGATGAAAATGCGCGCATCTTCGGCCTGATTGTCTTTCTGAAAACCGGACCAGACAAGGCCCCGTTGGCCGATGATCGCAAACGAATTTCCGTTTTGCTTGCCATGCTCGGCAGGTATATCGGCGTCAGGGTGTACCAGAACAAGCTTTCCTTCGCCAAAAATTCACTGGAAAGCATTCTGGACAATACCGGAATCGACATTTACGTCAATGATTTCCATACCCACAAGGTATTGTGGGTGAACAAATCCATGGCAGCCCCTTACGGTGGCCCATCGGCCTTTCTTGGAAAACTGTGCTGGCAGGTTTTGTTTCCCGGCCAGAGTGGCCCGTGCGAATTCTGTCCCCAGAAACACCTGCTTGACGAGAACGGGAATCCCGGCAAAGTCTATGTCTGGGATTACCAGCGGCCGTTCGATGGTACATGGTTCAGGGTGTTTTCCGCCGCGTTCCGATGGGTTGACGGCCGTCTTGCGCATGTCGTCAGCAGTGCGGACATCACGGATAACAAACGCAATGAAGAACTGATCCAGTATCTCGCGAACTTCGATTCACTGACCGGCCTGCCCAACCGGAGAAAACTGATCAATGACTGCGATAGCATGATCGGGCATATGCGGGACAACGCGAAAGCCTATCTCCTTTTCTTCGACCTGGATGGATTCAAGGCCATCAATGATCATTACGGCCATGATTCCGGCGATGAATTCCTTGTCCAGCTGGGCGAATTCTTCAACGGCATCCCGATGCTGAAAAACCGGATGTACCGGCATGGAGGAGATGAATTCGTCGCCTTGATCGACGGTTCCGTCACGAAAGATAACATCCGGAGCCTGGTCAATTTCATACACGAGCGTTTCAAAAGAACATGGTCCCTTGAAAAAGGGCAGATATCCTGCAATACCAGCGTCGGTGTCGCGTGTTACCCTGAAGACGGCATCACGTCCGAGGTATTGATCCGCAAGGCAGACCATGCCATGTACGAAATCAAGAAAAAAGGAGGCGCCGGTATCCGCTTCTACGAAGAAATCGAAACCGGTTCCGGCGGCACTGCCAGCAATCCCGTACTTTCCCGGATCAGCTGAACCGGAAATCCCATACAAAACGCCTCTGTCATGGTCTCTTGACCGTTCACGACATCCGGATCGCCATCCTTTCCTGATACATCAATACCGGTATGCCTGATTTACAGTAAATTACCGGTAAAAAGGTATGTCCATCCGTCTGTCCGTACAGGACGATGACGCAGGAAAGCTTCACGAAGAACAGACTCTTTCCAGCTTGATCATACATGAGATTGTATGGATAATTACCTGAATCAATTGACAATAACCCGACAATGCCATTTTGGACAAGCATAGAAAGCGGTTTGATATGAAGCGAGCTTTCAAGTATCTCCTTTTCACCATACTGGCCGTTTTCACGGCAATCCCGGCCGCCCATGCCAGCGAAGAAGGGCAGCCTGAAGACAAACTGATCAAAATCGTCGTGTTAAGCCGCCACGGTGTCCGGTCGCCGACACAAAACCGGACAACGCTCGACCAGTGGTCCAGCAGGACATGGCCCCGATGGCCGGTCAGGTACGGTTATCTGACCGAACGGGGCCATGAACTGGTTGCCGCACAATGGAAAGCCATCCGGCCTGTTTTGACGGAACAGAGACTTTTGCCTGAAAACGCCTGTCCGGCGCCAGCAAGTTATTCCCTGATTGCCGACAGGGACCAGAGGACGCGTGAAACCGCCATCGCCATTTTCGACGGGCTCGCCCCCGGTTGCGGTGTCCGTCCACAATGGGGCGAACAATACGATGCACTTTTCCATCCCTCGAAAAACGCACTGGCGGCATTAAACACTGAAAATGTCCTGTCCGTGCTGAAACAGAGACTCGACAGGCTCAATGCCGATCCGGCAGCCATTGCCGCATTGAACCGCATACAGGACATCACCGACTGTTGCGGGCCTGCGCTTTGCACCAGAACAGCCCATGAAAACAGTTGCGCCCTGACGGAATTGCCGAACCGGACCAGCCTCGACCACCGCAAGAACAAACCGGAAATCGGTGGAAAATGGGCGATAGCCTCCAGCATTGCCGAGATCATGCTGCTGGAATACGGCCAGTGGCCCGACAGGAATGCCGGATGGGGTCAGGTGGACGAAAACGTTTTAAGACAAATCGTCCCGCTTCACGACAAGGTATTCGACGCCGTCAACAGGACGCCTGCACTGGCAAAAGCCGGTGGGGGCGAACTCCTGAAAACGATAGAAAACGCCTTGCTGTCCGATACGTCGCCGAAAATGAATTTCCTTGTCGGACACGATACCAATATCGCCAATATCGGAGGGCTATTGAACGTAAACTGGATTGTTCCGGAGCAGGGGAGCAATCCGACGCCACCCGGCGGTTTCCTGACATTCGAACTCTGGCAGAAAGCCGACGGCACTCGTGAAGTCCGGATCAATTACCATGCGCCGACGTTTGCTTCGTTGCACACACAACCGGCGCCTGTCGTCAAACCCGTACAGGTTCCCGCTAGTCCGGGAGTCTTCACACCTGAAGCCTTTTCATTAAAAGTGCACCAGCTGGTCCAGCCATGAAAAAAGCGCGTCATTTCGTTATGAATGACGCGCTTTTCAAATTGCGATCCAAACCGGACAATGACTCACATCTTCCGGAACGTCCAGTCTTTCTGTTTGCCCGATCCTTCGTACTTCAGAAAATTCTCGCCCACGAAAAAAGGGCTCTGGTCGCCCTGGATGTCCAGAACAATCCGGCTGCCGGATATATCCCATGTATACAGGCCGCTCACATTGATGCCATTTGCCAGCGTGACGGCATAACGGTTCCCGCTCTTGATCCATATTTCGCGAATGTCATTACCGGCAACCGGTTTTCCGACCTCATAACGACCCTCGTAATCCAGCGCGATACGGGCATTGTGACCGTCCGGTTTTGCCGGAATGTTTTCCGGAGTGTTTCCGGTTGACTGGCATGCTGTCAGTACCAAAACGCATGCGGCACATAATAGAGCGATCTTTTTCATGATTTCCCGATTCCACAGGTGTATTTGAACGGACCACAATGTTTTCACAAACGAAACTGAATGGGATGATACCCGGAACCGGGAGAACAGGCATGATGCAATACAAAAAAAGGATGTTCAATAAGAACATCCTGTTTTTCACGACAGATCGCCATTGACAGATACCTGATGGCAGTAGCCATGCACTGTACCGGTTCTTTTCCGCACGTTTGAAGTTTATATTGCCGGTTTATTCTGTCCACCGTCAGATCAGGCAGTTTTTTTCAGTGACTGCCTTAAACGTTCGATATGATTGATAACCTGTTGCCCGGTAATCAGGCGGGTGCATTCGTATTGCCGGTCGGTGCCTTTGTGCCTCGGGCACCAGAAAAAATCCTTGTGGTCGAAATTGATATTCACGTCGTCCCAGCATCCGAAACAGCCATGCGTGTTGATGACTCGATAAGGGGTGTAAAACTCGCAATTCGGCAGGGAAAACCCGCTGATCAGGACAACCGGGATATGGCATGCCCAGGCCAGCCATGACAGGCCACTTCCCAGTCCGATGAAAAAATCGGCATGTTCCAGAAGGGCAATGCGTTCCTGCAAGGGAAGGGCGCCGGTAAAATCTTCAGCCCCGTAAGGGATATGGTTCCAGACGAACCCCTGTCCATAAGTCGCTTCACGATCGATGCACAAGACCCGGTATCCGGCTTTTTTCAGATGGTCGATCACCTGATCCCAGCCATAGCCGTTGTTCCAGTATTTCGCCTGACAGGAAGACTGTGTCGCTATGCAGACATATGGCTCTTCAATCTGTCTTGTGGAACCCAGTTTCAGGCGTGGCCTTTCTTCGGTCGGATCGACACCGAGGAGATAACCGGCCGTCCGGTGCAAACCGACCTGCCGGAAATCCATTGGCTGGTGATCCAGGTCACCGCCAAAAAAAAGACCGACGCGATAAGTGGCGTAGGGCTTTTGGGTCTTGACGGTTTCCGGTGTGGAAAAAGTGATGTCCGGATACTGTTCCCTGAACAGATCGATAATCAGTTGTCCCATCGTACATTCCAGCTTGCATCCATGCAGATGCAAAAAACGTTCTGCATAAGGGAACCATCCGATCAAATCACCCAGTGTCCCGACCGGAAAACTGATCAAGACATTCCTGTTTTTCAGATCGAGTGTGTGTTCGAAAAGCGGGTCTTTCTGCCCCCGTTTCCAGATCCTGAATCCGAAATTGACGAAATACTTTTTGGTGCTGGTGATCCAGCCGCCATCGGAATCACAGGAGAAAAGGATATTGCCGGAATCGGCATCGACAATCTGCGCATGCCACTCTCCGGGAGGGAGAAAAAGCCGGGCACCGTCATTGAAGTCGTACAAAATCCCCGCAGGACCTTTTTGTGTCGGCATATCGGGAGGCATTATGGAATAACCGCTGCTCTGGTTGCTTGAGGAATTTGCGGGAGACGGAGTTTCACTGAC
>CDZQ01026859.1_pt1 | contig 10843 bp, 15 predicted proteins | sample 554831 | NCBI WGS metagenome assembly CDZQ01 (sample SAMEA3182112, study PRJEB8094) | gut metagenome | biome: human; feature: gut; material: Stool; isolation source: human stools | place: Canada | collected 2013-05-06
CCCCCCCCCCCGCCGTACATAAAGGAATGTAGCCTATGACCACCATCTATCTCATCCGCCACGCCGAGGCCGAGGGCAACCTCCACCGGCGCATCCACGGCTGGTATGACGCCTTGATTACAGAAAATGGCTTTGCCCAGATCAAGGCTCTGGAGGATCGCTTTCGGGATATCCACATCGACGCGGTCTGGTCCAGCGACCTGTACCGCACATGTACCACCGCCCGGGCCATCTATGTGCCCAAGGGTCTGCCCCTCCACACTGACCCCCAGCTCCGGGAAATCAATCTGGGGGACTGGGAGGACCAGACTTGGGGGCAGGTGCGGCACTTTGATCCGGCGGGGATGGCGGCCTTCAACCGTAGCGACCCTGCCTGGCGGGCCCCTGGCGGCGAGAGTCTGGCCGAGGCGGGGGATCGGCTGGAGCGGGCCTTGACCTCCCTGGCACGGCAGCACCCCGGCCAGACCGTCGCCGTATTCAGCCATGGCACGGCTATCCGCCAATTTCTCGCCAATGTGAAAGGCATCTCCCCAGAGGACTGGCACACCCTCAGCCACAGCGAGAACACCGCCGTCAACTGCCTTACCTTTGATGGAGAGCGGTTCCAGGTAGTCTTTGACAGCGACGCCTCCCATCTGCCGCCGGAGCTGGCCACCCTGGGTAAGCAAGCCTGGTGGCGGAAGGACAAGCAGAAAGCGGAGGACGTGAACCTGTGGTTCCGCCCCATCCGGTGGGATGCCGAGCGGGAGCTGTATCTGGGCGCTCGGCGGGATGCCTGGGAGTCCACCCACGGTCTGGAGATCCCCTTTGATGGCGCGGGCTTCCTCCGGGACGCCCAAAAGCACCTGGACCAGTCCCCCTGGGGGGTGACGGTGGCCATGGCCGGGGAGGAGCCGGTCGGCCTGCTCCAGTTGGACCAGGAGCGGTACAGTACCGACAACGCCGGGTACATCCCCTTCTGCTACATGAACCCTCAGCGGAGGGAGCAAAACTTAGGCGTCCAGTTGGTGGGGCAGGCCGTTTCCTACTTCCGCCCCCTGGGACGGGACAGGCTCCGGCTGCGCTGTGCCCCCTACAACGACCGGGCCCAGCATTTTTACCGCAAGCACGGCTTTGTCAAAATCGGGGAGGAAACGGGGAGCCGGGTCCCCCTGGACATCATGGAGAAGTACATCGGCTACCAGCGGTAGGGCCCCCCTCACCCCAGCATCTGGCGGATCAGCTCCTGCCGGAGGCCCAGTCCGAAGGCGTAGTAGCCCCCCTGGAGGTAGCTGCCAAAGTCGGCCAGCTTGGCGAAATAGTCCTCGTACGCCGGGAGCCCCACCGCCGCCTCGATCTGCCGGGCCGCCTGCTCATACTCCCGTTTGGCGGCCTGATAGGAGGGCACCGTGTCCAGAAAGCGCTCCACCGCCTCGGGCACTTCCCCGTTGAGCCAAAAGAGCTGGGCTAAAAGTTGTTGCATATTTAACACCTCATTTTTATGGACTTTAAGCAAGTATTATTATATACTTGCTTAAAGTAGGTGTCAAGAGATTTCGGAGGGAAATATGGCCCTATTTTGTGAACGGTTGAAATTATTGCGAAAAGAAAGAGGTCTGAAGCAGCGGGAGATGGCCGAACAGCTTGGTCTGGCCCTTAGCTCCTATCAATGCTATGAGTATGCCCAGCGCTTTCCCGACTTCCACGGCCTGATCGCCATCGCTGACTTCTTCGATGTCAGTCTGGACTATCTGGTGGGCCGCTCGAATGTCCGGGAGCGCCGGTGACCTCTCTTCTCCATATGGCAAAACAAAGCCGGGACCGTCCACAAACGGTCCCGGCTTTGTTTTATCCTTCGATGGTCAGCCCCGGCCTCCCCTGCCGCACCCCCTCCACCAGCAGGAGGGCGGGCGGATGGCCCGGCCCGTGGGACACCAGCTTGAGCCGCTTAGGCTCCAGCCCGCTGGCCCGGAGGGTGCACACCACATCCGTTAGCCGTTCAGGCCGGTGGCACAGGGCAAACCGCCCCCCATTCCGCACCAGTCGGGCGGCGGCGGCGCACAGCTCCTCCAGGGCACAGTGTTCCTCGCTCCGAGTGGGACCGCCGCTCCCTCCACTGCCCAGGGAAAAATAGGGTGGGTTGGACACCACCAGGTCAAAGGCCCCGGCAGGCAGAGGCACGGACCGCAGGTCAGCGGGCAGGATCTCCCCCGCCAGACCGTTGCGCTCCAGATTGCTCCGGGCGGTTCGGGCGGACAGGGGGTCCAGCTCCACCCCGGTAAGGGACAGGCCCTCCGCCCTCCGGGCCAGCAGCAAAAGCAGGACGCCGCTCCCCGTTCCCAGGTCACACACCCGCCACCGGGGCCGCACAGTAGCGAACTCCCCCAGGGCAAGGGCGTCGCCCCCCAGTGGAAATACCCCTTCCGGCCAGGAAAGGGTGTAAGGGCCAAGCTGTTCCGTCTTCATGGGCCTTCTCCCTCCTCTCTCAAACAGATAAGAAAAGAATACCACAAAAGAGAGAACTATGGTATAATACGGAGGAATCTTTTGACACTGACAGAGGAGGCGAAGGGCATATGGCCGGAACCTTATATCTGGTCCCCACCCCCATTGGCAATCTAGGGGATATCTCCCAGCGGATGGCGGACACCCTGGCTCAAGCGGACTTCATCGCCGCCGAAGACACACGGGTATCCATCAAACTGCTCAATCACCTGGGGCTGAAAAAGCCCATGGTGTCCTATCACCGCCACAATACCGACAGCGGCGGCCGGGCGGTGCTGGACCGGCTGCTGGCTGGAGAGAATTGCGCCCTGGTGACCGACGCAGGGATGCCCGCCATCTCCGACCCCGGCGAGGAGCTGGTGGCCCAGTGCGCCGCCCTGGGGATCCCAGTGTGTCCCATCCCTGGTCCCTGTGCCCTGGTAGTCGCTCTGGCGGCCTCCGGCCAGCCCACAGGCCGCTTCACCTTTGAGGGCTTTTTGCCCATGAACAAGAAAAACCGCCGCTCCCACCTGGACTCCCTTCGGGGGGAGGAACGGACTATGGTGTTCTATGAGGCCCCCCACAAGCTGGCTGCCACCCTCCGGGACCTGGCGGACACCTTTGGAGCGGACCGCCCCATCTCCCTATGCCGGGAGCTCACCAAGCTCCATGAGGAGATCCGCCGCGCCACCCTGGGGGAAGCGGCCGATTACTATCGGGACAACACCCCCAAGGGGGAGTTCGTGCTGGTGGTCCGGGGCTCAGAGCCGACGGAGGAGGGCGAGGTCACCCTGGAGGACGGGCTGCTGCTGGTGGACCGCCTGCGGGGAGAGGGACTATCCCTCCGGGACGCTGTCCGCCAGGCGGCCAAAGAGCTGGGCCTGCCCCGGAAGCAGCTCTATGACCGGGCCGTGGACCGATGAAAAACAAACAGGCAGTCATCCGTTTGGATGACTGCCTGTTTTTGTCTTCACTCCAGGTCGGACTGGCTCAACAGCTGAAGGCCCGCGGCACATTTGCGGCAGACATTTTTCCCCCGGAACGAAAAAATGTCCTTCTCACTATCACAAAAGACGCAGGAAACCTGATACTTTCTCAAAACGATGCTGGGCCCGTCCATATAGATCTCCAGCGGATCTTTCTCCTCGATCCCCAAAGTACGGCGCAGCTCGATGGGCAGTACGACCCGGCCCAGTTCGTCCACTTTCCTCACGATACCGGTGGATTTCATCGCTCTCTTCCTTTCTATATATTTCTCCGGCCCACGGGGAGGGGGCCGGCGGATTGTTTGAAATCATTGTATTGGTTAAAGTTTACTTTGTCAATGTTTTCCTGTCGAAAAAGGGCGAAAAGGAAAAATTTACCTGATATTTTCCTAATTTTTGTCCCATATTTATCCAATTCTCAAAAGGCAGGCATACCGGCCGGGGCCCGCCCGTATAAATGGGGACAAGAGGGGGTGGGCAGTATGACGATGACGGTAATCTGGACAGGGATGGTGGTCATCTCTGTGCTGTGCGGTCTGGCCACCGGCCGAGGGCCGGAGGTGGCCGCCGCCGCGGTGGAGGGCACCTCGGCAGCGGTGGAGCTGTGCCTCTCCATCGCCGGGATGATGTGCCTGTGGACCGGAGTGATGGAGGTCATGCGCCGGTCCGGTCTGGCCGATCGGCTGTCCCGCCTGCTGGGTCCGGTGCTCCGACGGCTCTTTCCCCAGATGGCCCGGGATCGGGCGGTGATGGACAGCATCTCCGCCAATGTTTCGGCCAACCTTCTGGGACTGGGAAATGCCGCCACTCCCCTGGGACTGGAGGCCGCACGGGGCATGGCCAAAAAGAGCCCCGGCGTGGCCTCGGACAGTTTGTGTATGCTGGTGGTGTGCAATACCGCCTCCATCCAGCTCATCCCCACCACAGTGGCCACCGTGCGGGCGGCGGAGGGGTGCGCCTCTCCCTTTGACATTCTTCCAGCGGTGTGGCTGGCTTCCGCCCTGTCTGTGAGTGTGGGGATTCTGATGTGCAAAATCTTGGCAAAGCTCTGGCCAGAGTGAGTTTGGCTTATTCTGGCCGCCGCCTGTTTTTTCCCCTTGAACTCTATTCAAATCTGTTTCCGTCAGGGAGGTCTTCCGGACTGTGCAGCTCTTTTTCAACATGATCGTCCCCTTTACCATCTGTGGGGTGGCCCTCTATGGGGCCTTTCATCGGGTGGATGTGTACTCCTCCCTGGTCCAGGGGGCGGGGGAGGGCCTGTCTACTCTGGTCCGCATCGTCCCCTCTCTGGTGGGGCTGATGACGGCGGTCTATATGCTCCGAGCCTCCGGCGCCCTGGAGCTGGCCGCCCTGGCTCTGGCCCCTCTGCTGGAGCGGGTGGGACTGGACCCGGAGCTGCTGCCCCTGATGCTGGTCCGGCCCATCAGCGGCTCCGCCGCCCTGGGTGTAGGCGCGGAGCTCATTTCCACCTACGGTCCCGACTCCCAGCTGGGCCGGACGGCGGCGGTAATGCTGGGCTCTACAGAAACCACCTTCTACACCATCGCCGTCTATTTCGGGGCCGTTGGCATCACCCGTACCCGGTACGCTGTCCCGGCGGCCCTTTGCGCCGATCTCACCGGCTTTCTGGCCGCCTCTTGGGCTGTGGGCCTGCTGTTTGGAGGATAAGAAAGAGGATGCGGGAACCGTCCCGCATCCTCTTTTTGCTATGTATCGTCCTCTTCGGTCAGCTGCTGTGGGTCCGGAGGCACCAGGGGCTCATCGTGCTCCAGGGGATCAAAGTAATCCTGATCCTGGATGACAGGCTTGCGGTGCCGGGCGATGGCGACGATAGTGGCATAGAGCACAATGGCCACCAATCCGCCGGAGAAGCCGTTGTTGTACAAGTTCATCCCCGCCACTGGGGAGCCGGTATACAGCACCACCGAGGAGTGGATAAAGCCGGCCAGCACCCCATAGGGCCAGCCGAAGTACCCAGACACCGGGGCCAAGGTGGTGCAGAACAGGCAGGCCAGTTGGACTGCCGGGTCATTGAGAGACCAGTGCATCACAAGGCTGCCCAAAAAGACGCCTCCCATCACTGGGATGATATTGAAGGCATGTTTACCAAAGGCGGAGAAACCCATGATGGTCAGGATGCCGCCGATGGTCGGACCGTTGAGTTCGCCCCCTCCGGCCAGAATAAAGGTCATCCCAATCAGGCCGTTGACTCCCGTGTTGATAAGCACTGGGGCGGCGCCGAACATACGAAGATAGTCGCTGGGGGCACGGCCGCTGGTCTGGAGCAGACGACGGTATCCCGCCCACGCCGCCCACACCGGCCTTTTGCAGAAAAACAGCCCGGCCAGAATCAGCAGCAGGCACAGGGCGGCCAGCATGGGGGCGAAAATATGGTCATAGCCAGTCGCCCACCGATAGTAGGTGGTGGGATCGGCCCCCATGGAGCTCATGAGGGGAACCAGGATAAAGGCCACCAGCCCACAGGCAAAGCCGATGTTGTACAGGTTCATACCATTTTGCACCTTGTAGGTATAGGCCGAAAGCGGCGGCATAATGAAGCCAATGAGCACTCCTACCAGCACCCCGGAGGCGGGGGTCCCCCAGCCGTTGTCCAGGGCGATGTAGCTGACCACTGGGGCTAGAGCGGTAGCCATCAAGCCAGTGGCGGCGTATTTGCCGAAGGGCTCCTTCCGGCTCTTGGCATACAGCCAGCTGCCCAGCAGGATAGGCCAGATGTTCACCGGGTTTTTGCCGAACAAGGAAAAGCCGGACATCAGGCCGATGACCACCAGGCTCATTCCGTTCAGGGGCTCCCGTGAGGCCCGGAGGACCAGAATGGAAATGGCGGTCACCAAGGCGGAGTTGACCAGGGCCGGCCCCGGCCCGGACACTAGGATATAGTCGGTGATCAGGGCGTCCTCCGTGAGGACGATACGGGCCAGACCGGACAGCACATCCCTGGGACCGGCCCACACCAGACCAGTAAAAAACAGGATAGCGGTGTAGATCCATAGACAGGGGTACATCTTTTCATAGCGCCAGTGGTGATGTTCCAATGGACAGGCCTCCTTTCTTTCCGGGGGAGGGTCAGTTCAGGGAGCGGAAATAGGCTCGGGTCTGATCGGCGTTGCGTCCAATCTCGTCCGCCAGGGCCTCCAGGGAGGGAAACCGGCGCTCTCCCCGCAGGCGCTTGAAGAACTCCACCCGGATCTCATGGCCGTACAGGTCCCCATCAAAGTCCAGGATATAGCTCTCCACCGTCACTCGGCCGTCGTTGTCCTCTACCGTGGGCCGGACGCCTACATTTGTCACGCCGTTCCGGCACTGGCCGTCGAACCAGACGCGAGTGGCGTACACCCCAAAGGCCGGGACGATAACCCCTGCCGGCACCCGCAGATTGACCGTGGGAAACCCCAGGGCGGAGCCGCCGATCTTCTTCCCATGGGCCACCCGGTCGGTGAGCGTATGGGGGTGGCCCAGAAACTCTCCAGCCCGCTCCATCTCCCCCTGGGCCACCAGGGTACGAATATAGGTGGAGGAGATGGTGATGCCGTCCTGCTCCACCTTGCCGATGATGTCACATCCCAGACCGAGCTGGGCGCATTTCTCCCGCAGCCGCTGGGGATTTCCTTTCCCCATATAGCCGAAGTGGAAGTCATGCCCAGCCACCACATGGACCACATTCAGCTCCCGGACCAGATAGTCGGTGATAAAATCCTGCCAGTCCATCCGCTGCATGGCATCAAAGGAGGCCACTATCACCTCCTGGATGCCGTAGTACCGGCGCATGAGCCAGATCCGATCTTCCACACTGCTCAACAGCGGGACCATCTGTCCAGTGATGACGGCGGTAGGGCTTCGGTCGAACGTAAATGCGCAGGGAGCGGCCTCCAGCTTGTCGGCGGCAGTCCTCACCGCCCGGAGCAGCTCTCCGTGGCCCAGATGAACCCCGTCGAAAAAACCCAGGGCAATCACACGTTTTGGTTTATCTGCCATATCTCTTTTCTCCTCTGCCGCCCGACGGCGTGCGTCCGGGCGCTGTTTCCATAGGGGGCCAGTCAAACCTGGAAAAAACTTTTGATTGTCGTCAGCTTGCCGCTCCCAGCCCGACACAGGGCCAGAAATTCACCATTCTGGCCATACACCCGATATTCTCCGGTCGCTAACCTGGGCATAACCACTGTCATGCCGTTGCGGACTTTCCGCTCTGCCGCTGGGTCTAGGACCAGCTTCTCCCGGTCAGCAAAAAAGGCGTCCACAGGGCGCAGCAGGGCCGCTGGGTCGGCCGCCTCCCCTGCCTGGTCTAAGGTCAGGGCATCCTCCAGGCCGAAGCCGGCAGCCATTGTCCGCCGCAGGGAGGACATACATCCGCCGCAGCCCAGGGCCATCCCGATATCGTGGCACAGGGTCCGGACATAGGTGCCCTTGGAGCACCGCACCCGGATGGTAAACTCGTCGGGGGCGCTCTGCCCTTCCACCATAAGGGAGCGGATGGTCACCGGCCGGGGCGGCCGCTCTACTTCCCTCCCTTTCCGGGCCAACTCGTAGAGCTTTTTTCCATTAATCTTAATGGCGGAATACATGGGAGGCACCTGGAGGATATCTCCCCGAAACTGCCCCAGCACCTCCTCCAGCCGGTCCGGCGTAACGGAAACCGGGCGCCGTTCCTCCACCTGGCCGCTGGTATCCTGGGTATTGGTGATAACTCCAAGTTTTAATCCAGCAATATATTCCTTATCGGACTTATCAGCAAACTCCACCGCCCGTGTGGCCCGGCCGACGAACACCGGGAGCACTCCGGTCGCCATGGGGTCCAGTGTGCCGGCATGGCCCACCCGCTTCTCATGAAGGATACCTCGGAGCTTGGCGCACACGTCCATACTCGTCCAGCCCTGTGGCTTATCGATGACAACGATCCCATTAGCCATTCCGCACCTGCTCAATCGCGTCGATGACTGCCTGACGGGCCTGGGCCATAGTACCCTGAATGGTGGCTCCGGCGGCGGCGGCGTGGCCGCCGCCGCCCATCCGGGCGCAGACGGCGCTGGCGTTCAGGTCCCCTGGGTCGGTACGAAGAGACAGCTTGCATACCCCCGGCTCCAGCTCCCGCAGGGTCACCCCGGTCTTGACGCCCTCCACTTGGCCCACAAAGGCGGAGATATCTTCGATATCCCGCTCCTGGGCCCCTACCTGGGAGAGCATATCCAGAGTCAGAAAGACCAGCGCCGTTTCTCCTCTATCCCGCAGTTCCATCCCGGCGGCCAGCAGTCCCTCCAGTTTCAGCCGCTTGAAGGACTTTGTCCGGAAATGCCGCCGATTGACAGGATAGGGGTCAAAGCCGCTGTCCATCAGGTCGGCGGCGACACGGTGGGTGGCGGCGGTGGTATTGCTGTAAACAAAGCAGCCGCAGTCTGTGGAAACGGCCACATACAGGGCCTCCCCTATCTCTGGAGAAATCTGGCAGAAATGTTGTACGATCTCATACATCAACTCGCCGCAGGCGGCTTTTTTTTCATCCAGACAGGTATCATGGGCGAAAAACTCTTGGGACGGGTGGTGGTCGATGGCCAAGTCCACCCGGTCTACATATTTCACAGCATTATCTGGAAACAGGGAGCGGGCGGCGATATCCACCGAAATCACCGTTTTGGGCTCATAGCCCGACCGGGCCAGCAGTCCCTCCAGATAGGGGGTAAAAAGGGAGGTAGCCTCTGGATTTTCCAGCACATAGGCCTCCTTCCCAACCCGGCGCAGAGCCCGGCACAGGCCGGCGGCACAGCCGATGGTATCCCCGTCGGGACGCAGGTGGGTCAGGATCAAAAAGTTATCGCGGGCCATTAAAAATTCGGCCGCCTGTTTGGCTGTCATCGGTCCTCATCCTCCTGATAGGGGTTGTCCGGGTTGACCGGCTTGACCACCTCAGGGTCCCGGAGCAGCTCCAGGATGTGGGCTCCCTTGACAATGGAGTCGTCCTGGACAAAGGACAGCTCTGGGGTGTAGCGCAGCTGGAGCGCCCGGCCCAGCTCCCGGCGCAGATAGCCGGAGGCGGACCTCAACCCCTTGAGCACCTGGGCGCAGTCCCCCTTGTCCAGTACGGAGATATAGACCTTGGCGTACCGCAGATCCGGTGTGGTCTCCACCGCCGTTACTGAGATCATGCCGGTAACCCGTGGATCTTTTACATTGGGGATCAGAGAAGCCAGCTCCCGCTGGATCTCCTCATTGATCCGGCCGATTCGATTGCTTGCCATAAATGTTTCCTCCTTTTGGGGATGTCTTCGGGCAGAGGTTCACCGCTCCTCGTCCTGAAAGCCCAGCAGATAGTCGGCGGACACCTGGTAGTGCTCGCAGATCAGAGCAAATTTTTCAAGGGTCGTACTTCTCTTCCCGGTTTCCATATCACTAATCTGTGTAATAGTCACATCTAATATAGCAGCCAAATCTCCTTGGTTTTCATTGGCCCGCTTTCGAAGTATCCGCAGACGTTCCCCGAATTGATTTTTATTGAACACAAAATTCCCCCTTGACTTTTAGCTAAAAGCTGATATACTAAAGATGATTAAGCTTATAGCTAAATTTACGTGAGGTGAATAGGATGACTATGCTCTTTGAACTCTTGTACCATTACTGGTGTGTCCCGTACGACCCGGAGCGTTTCCCGGAATACCTACGCAAAGATCCGGTCCACGCCTATGGGCAGTACGCCTTTGAGGAGGGCTTTAAGCTGGGGGCCCAGCTGACCTGTCTCTCCCTTCACGATCCGTATATGCAGACGCTGGAATAAGCGGCACAGGGCGGGCACTTTGTGCCCGCCCTGTGCCATATTGTATTATACAATGATTTTCGGAAGATTAAAAGGGAAATTTTCAGGCCGGGGCCGCCTTCGGCGGCCTTTTCCCTTAAACCTCGATCTGTTCCATAACGAAGGCCTCGATAATGTCGCCCTCTTTGATATCCTGGAACTTCTCGAAGGTGATGCCGCATTTCCCCACGGGATGTCCCATCCCGCGGGGACCCCTTTGATTTGAAATGCTCGGGCGGAATAAATCCGCCCTCCGCAAATCTCAGCCTTTGGCTTCGATTTTACGCGCCAAAGGGCGCGCCCCGCTACGCGGGGTACTCATGCGCCATCAGCGCTCCACTTCCTCCATCAGGAAGGCCTCAATGACGTCGCCTTCCTTGATGTCCTGGAACTTCTCAAAGGTGATGCCGCATTTCCCCACGGGATGTCCCATCCCGCGGGGACCCCTTTGATTTGAAATGCTCGGGCGGAATAAATCCGCCCTCCGCAAATCTCAGCCTTTGGCTTCGATTTTACGCGCCAAAGGGCGCGCCCCGCTACGCGGGGTACTCATGCGCCATCAGCGCTCCACTTCCTCCATCAGGAAGGCCTC
>CDZQ01033405.1_pt1 | contig 10839 bp, 9 predicted proteins | sample 554831 | NCBI WGS metagenome assembly CDZQ01 (sample SAMEA3182112, study PRJEB8094) | gut metagenome | biome: human; feature: gut; material: Stool; isolation source: human stools | place: Canada | collected 2013-05-06
TAAATTTTCATTTATATTTTTAAGAGAATTGTTGATGGGAGGCTGGCAAATGGGATTGGCCGTAAAAGTACGAATGCTGCTGGCAGCCCGTGGAATGTCAGTGACCGAGTTGGCAAAAAAGATGGAACCCCCAACCTCTCCGCAAAACATCGGCCGCAAAATCCGGCGGGACAATCTGACGGAGAGCGATCTCACCGCCATTGCCAAGGCCTGTGACGCAGTGTTCGAGGGCGTTTTCGTCCTCAATGACACCGGCAAGGAAATCCGGTAAAAAGCAAAAAATCCGCCCCGGAGCCTGTGCTCCGGGGCGGATTTCTGCTCACAGCGCGCGGTAGTGGTAAAATTTGACGAAATTCCCAAACAGAATGTCCTCCAGAAAGTCCTCCGCCAGCCCCAGCGCCCTGGCCTTGGCCAGTTCCCTCTGGGGGCACCAGATGGGGTAGTCCGACCCGAAGAACACGTGGGTGGGGTCGTACTCCCCCAGGATCCTGTACAGCGGGGCCTTGTCCTCCACATAGCTGAAGGAACTGGAGATATCGGTATAGACATTGTCCAGCCGGGCCAGGGGCCGGATCTTCTCCGGGTCCCAGTCCCCCCAGTTGCCCAGGTGGGCGGCAATGCACCGCAGTCTGGGGAAGGTCTCCGCGATGGGGATCATCCGCTTCGGCCCCGACACGTCCACCCGGGGGTCCCCCATGTGGGCGATGAGGAACATGTCCGTCCGCTCCATCTCCTCAAACATGGGGAAGAGCCGCTGGTCGTCCAGCACGAAGTGCTGAAACTCCGGGTGCAGCTTCACCCCGAACATGCCGTGGCGGCGCATCCAGGCCAACTCCTCCTGATACCCGCCGTAGGCGGCGTGGAGGGTGCCGCAGGGGATAAACCGGGGCTGCCTGAGGGACTCCGACCAGATATAGCGGTTGATGTGCTCCACCTGGTGGGCGGTGGTGGCGGCGGAAAACACCATGGCGTAGTCGATGCCCGCCCGCTCCAGCACCTCCACCAGCTCCCCCACGCTGCCGTAGTGGTTGGGCGGCTCCGGCAGGTCAAAATATTCCGCCGTGGCCACGGTGGCCTTCTCAGCGATCTTATCGGGGAAGATGTGGGTGTGCATATCCACGCAGCGCATAGACAAATTCTCCTTCGTTTTTCTTTGCCTATGAGTATAACACACCCAAACTGGTTTACAAAACGGCGGATACCGCCAAAAATGCCCCTGTCAGCAGGAAGAAAATTAGTATCAATTTCCAGACAAACCGCACCCACCGGTCATAGGGCACATCCCCGAAGGCCAGGCCGCCCATCACCACCGCCGCCGTGGGGGTGATGATGTTCACAAGGCCCGAGGCGGACTGGAAGGCCGTGACAATCAGTCCCGCCCCCACCCCGGCGAACTGGCCCAGGGGGGCCACAATGGGGATGGACAGGGTGGCCAGCCCCGAGGAGGAGGGGATCAGGATGGAGAGGGGGAGATAGATGAGATACACCAGCAGGATGAAGAGCACCGACCCCGCCCCCTCCAGGGCCTGCTCCCCCCAGTAGAGCACCGTGTCCGTTATGTGGCCGCTGTTCATCAGCACGGTGATGCCCCGGCTGATGCCGATGATGAACGCCACGCCTATCAGGTCCGCCGCCCCGGCCACAAAGGAGTCCACCGTGTCCACCTCCCCCAGGCCGTACACCAGGCCGATGACCACGCCCCCCACCAAAAAGAGGCCGCTCAGCTCCGGGAACCACCAGCCCAGGGTGGGGATCGGCAGGCCGATCTCGTCAAAGGGGATCACCGCATAGATCATGACCAGAAATACCGCCGCGAAAATTGCCAGCACCAGCTTCCGCCGCCCGTCCAGCATGGGCACGTCCCCGCCGGTCCTGCCGGTAAACTTGTGGGACAGCCCCGCCACCAGGGACCGCTCCGGGTGGCTGCGCACCTTGGCGGCGTAGGCCATGACGTACCAGATGGCCGCCGCGTCAAACACCACCAGCATCACCAGCCGCAGCCCCAGCCCGTCCCCCAGGCTCACTCCCGCGAAGCCGGAGGCGATGCCTGTGGCGAAGGGGTTTACCGTGCTGGCCAGCACCCCCGCGCCGCTGCCCAGCAGCACCACGGCGATTCCCACCAGGGCGTCGTAGCCTGCGGAGATAAACACCGGGATCAGCAGGGGGTAGAAGGCCATAGTCTCCTCCCACATGCCGAAGGAGGTGCCGCCCAGGCTGAAAAGGATCATCAGCACCGGGATCAGCAGGATCTCCTTGCCGCCCAGCGCTCCCACCACCCGGCTCACCCCCGCGTCGATGGCGCCGGTTTTCATCACCACCCCCAGAAAGCCGCCCACCATCAGGATGAACAGCGCCACATCCACCGCGTCATAAAAGCCCTCAAAGGACGCCAGGATCACGTCCCCCGGCCCCTGGGGCTGCTGCTCCACCTGGTGGTATGTCCCCGCCGCCGGCGCGCCGTCCTCCCCGTGGGCGTAGCTGCCCGCCGGGATCAGCCAGGTGGCCGCCGCCACCAGGATCAGCAGGATAAACAGGATCGTATAGGCTGTGGGCATGCGAAAGTTCTTCATAACATTCCTCCATTCAGCAATAGTCTGCGCAGGAGGTCCCGCGGTATACATTCTTTTCTTGAAAGAAAAGAATCAAAAGAACTTTTTGGGCAAAGGGCGCCTTTGCCCTTTGCGCAGTCTCACCCCAAGCCGTAGGCAAAAGGGGAAGCGTTGCAGAATGTAAAAATTCTGCAACGCTTCCCCGAATCAACACTTTACCTTTTCGTTTCCTTTAGTCTTTCACCTTACCCACCCGGCTGTAGTTGGGACACACCTGTATTTTCGTCTATTTGCAGAAAATCAAGTACCCGGTTCAAAACAGAATCAGCGTTAAGAATCTGATACGCTGTAGAACCACCTTGGATCGTTACCCGATTCCACTCGCCCAGAGTGATCGTCTTAACCCTTCCTCCGTCACTAACAGAGAGCTGTAGCGTAACAAGACCAGTTGGTATCCCATCTATTGTGGTATACGGAATTACTTCAACGGCGGCCTTGCTCTGGTTCAATATCTGTATAAGTCCGCCCTCATCGATAGTAGGAACCGCCTGAGATGGATAGAAATAGCCAAAGTTCTCCCACGTATCCGCTCGATACATAATCGAAATGATATTGCTGTCTTTGACATTGCGTATCAGTGGTTTCGGCCAAATATATGCCCCGCATAAAATTAGAACGATAGCCCAAAAGCCGCATTTGCTAAGTTTCCTTTTCTTCCTTTTCATCAGCGCTTAAACCAACTCATATTGCTCATCATAAATCGTATGATAGATGGGCCCTTCAATAACTCCCGCAGCATCATAATAGTCATTATACAGCCAATCCGATGGATCATCATAGTGCGGCGAGAGCATTTCTTCATTCAAAAATGTTTCCGTTTGGTACCCGCCGCTTGGATACGCATCATGAGTCTGCTGAGTAAAGTTTGTATTCAGCCACGCCTTGCATGTGGCAACATACGGATCATTTCCAACGCCGTTCTCAACATTCCAATATGTAACCCTGTAAACGGCATCGTATGTCACAATTATTTGGATAGCACCGTATCCATTCCCTGCAGTAACTTCATCTGCACCAAGAGCAATTGCCAAAGTCTCCAATGCACTGTAACCGAACTGGTATGCGGAAACGGTTTTACTTAGTCCCCCTACACAATCGAGCAAAAAGTTTACAATTGCGCTGGCTGTTTCCGATGCATTTTCCGTCTCATCGGAAAACTCGCAGTTAAAGTTCCAATACTTGATATAAGAATCTGTAAACTGCTGTCCAAAATCTGTGTAATAGTCATCCCAGTATTCCGTTCTCCCTCGAGTGCTGGCACTATTGTTCGATGTAGGCGAGAATACTGATAAACCAAAAGAATCATTTCCCATGGCTATCTGCCCATCAACAACGCTCGTAATCCTCCTACTAATTCAGCCGGAAAGCCGAATTCATCAAGAGCATCTGCCGAAAAATTGTCAATATCAACATCATTTCGCTCGACATGAAGAAAAGTTCTGCTTTCTTCGTTGGCTGATCCAACTCTTAGTAAATAATCCTTTTGGGAAAGAAAATATAAATCTTCGTCATCAGTTTCTGTGGCAACGACCACACGACCAACTTCCTGGGCATTGATATCTTGTGCAACGTTGGTTCTAACTGTACTAGCCACTTCTGTATACTGACCATGACCGTCAAATTGGACAAAAATTTCGTTATTAGCCGGTGTTACAAAGACGGCTGCAGCAAACGCTTCCGGACTTGTACTGATGACCATCGCCAGCACCATTATCGTACTGATAATTTTCACTTTGGCTCGCTTCATATAAGGCCTCTCCTTTCCTATCATACGCATTCTCTACAGCGGCAGGCCCTTTTCCCGCCGGTTTACGTCTCTGACCGCAATGACCAGATTGACAACCGTTAAACCGATCGCCGCCCCTATAATAATCATACAAGCCAGCATCTGAGGACGGGACGCCTGGGCCAGATTCAGATGGGTTACAGGAATAATGCCGAGGGATGATTGGACACAGAACAGGAACAGCGCGATGGACGTGCCGTAGGCGGCCAGGTGGAGTTTGCTCCCCTTGATCTCCGCGAGGGTAATGCCTGTCTCCTTATAATTGATCAGCATGCAGACAATGGGCAGCGTGCTGTCCAGCAGGATGCACCAATGGTACGACATGTCCAAAACTCGCTTGAGTACCACGGTGCCCAAAATGTACACATGTATGAAAAGTCCCCAAAAGGTCATATGCGTCTCCTTCTCCCGATGGACGGAAGCAAGCCCGCTCCGCGGTCATGCAAGGGCCATCGTGTCCTGAAACATGGGACTCCCCTCCCCTCTATATGTCCATTATACACCATTATATGCATTTATCCAAATAAATTTTTTGTTAAAATTGTCCAATATCCTGATTTGTATTTTTAGGTATAAAATTAATTTTTTAATCAAAACGCATTGGGATGTCCCCCCATTTTCCTGCTTCATAGCGTTAAATAGCGAAAATCCCCCTTGACAAACCGGAAAAATGGGTGTACACTCCACCGCAAGTGAATCAGAAAAGCGATGACGAAGACGGACGAGACGGTTTTGCTTGCAGAGAGCCGGGGGCGGTGGAAGCCCGGCAGCAGAAGGTCTCATGTTCCCATCCCTTCCGAGCTGGAGGTCCGAACGCCCCCCGGGCAAGTAGACGCCTCCCGTGACTGCCGCGTGAGAGCATAGGGCTTGCTGGAGTCCGAGAGCGGCGCTTCTTTCAGAGGCGCAATTTGAGTGGTACCGCGGGTACATAACTTGGTTATGACTCGTCTCAAAGAGGAATCTTTGGGACGAGTTTTTTTGTTGCCAACCGGCACACATCTCTCGGTTCGGCTTTTTCTCATTCACGGGACAATATTTTCAGGAGGACACACCATGGAGACCAATCGCGTAGCCAGTCAGCTGGCGGAGATCGCCTTCCGCATCCGGGAGATGCGGGGCATCTGCGGCTTCTCCGAAGCGGAGATGGCCCAAAGAACGGACACCACCCCGGAACAGTATGAGACCTATGAGCGCGGCGGCGCGGATCTGCCCTTTACCTTTATCCACAAGTGCGCTCTGGCCTTCGGCATCGGCATTACCGACCTGCTGGAGGGCCACAGCGCCCACCTCAGCAGCTACACCGTGACCCGCCGGGGCCAGGGCCAGCAGACCGCCAAGGAGCCCGGCATTGAGATTTCGAACCTGGCGCCCTTCTTCCGCAACAAGCTGGCGGAGCCCTACTACGTCACCTATGACTACGACGAGAGCCAGCAGCACCGTCCCATCCACCTCACCACCCACTCCGGCCAGGAGTTCGACATCATCCTCTCCGGCCAGCTGAAGGTCCAGGTGGGGGACCACACGGAAATCCTGAACGAGGGGGACAGCATCCTCTACAACTCCTCCACCCCCCACGGCATGATCGCTGTGGGCGGCCGCCCCTGTGTGTTCTGCGCCGTGGTGGTTTCCGGGGAAAAGACCGACGAGCGGGCCGTGCGGGAGAGCATTGTCCAGGCCCGCACCAGCGAGGACTATGTGGTCAGCCCCTTCCTCCACGCCGTGGAGGACGAGAAGGGCGTGCTCCAGTCCCTCACCTTCCCGGGGGCCGACCGGTTCAACTTCGCCTTTGACTGTGTGGACGCCATTGCCGCCAAGTACCCGGAGAAGCTGGCCATGCTCCACCTGGACCACAACAAGACGGAGCGGCGCTTCACCTTTGAGGATATGTCCCGCGCCTCCAGCCGGGCCGCCAACTACTTCAAGGCCCTGGGCATCAAGCGGGGGGACCGGGTGATGCTGGTGCTCAAGCGCCACTACCAGTTCTGGTTCGCCATTCTGGGCCTCCACAAGCTGGGGGCCATCGCCGTGCCCGCCACCAACCTGCTGCAGGAGCACGACTTCACCTACCGCTTCAACGCCGCCGGCGTCAGCGCCATTCTCTGCACCGCTGACGGGGACGTGGCCCACCAGGTGGAACTGGCGGAGAAGGACAGCCCCACCCTCGCCACCAAGATTTTGGTGGGGGGCAGCCGGGAGGGCTGGCACGACTTTGACGAGGAGTACACTCTCTACCGCAGCAAGTTCGAGCGCACCGCCGACGCCCCCTGCGGCAACGACCTGATGCTGATGTTCTTCACCTCCGGCACCACCGGCTACCCCAAGATCGCCGCCCACAACTATAAATATGCCCTGGGCCACTACATTACCGCCCGCTACTGGCACTGCGTCCACGCCGACGGCCTCCACTTCACCATCAGCGAGACGGGCTGGGGCAAGGCCCTGTGGGGCAAGCTGTACGGCCAGTGGCTGTGCGAGGGGGCCGTGTTCACCTACGATTTCGACAAGTTCGACGCCGCCGACATCCTGCCCCTCTTCGCCAAATACCATATTACCACCTTCTGCGCCCCCCCCACCATGTACCGCATGCTCATCAAGCAGGATCTGAGCCAGTACGACCTGAGCAGCATCCGCCACGCCACCACCGCCGGCGAGGCCCTGAACCCGGAGGTCTTCCGCCAGTTCGAGGCCCAGACGGGCCTGCAGATCTACGAGGGCTTCGGCCAGACCGAAACCACCCTCACCATCGGCAACCTGGTGGGCAATCCCCAGAAGATCGGCTCCATGGGCAAGCCCATCCCCACCTACGACCTGGTACTGGTGGACGCCGACGGCAACGAGGTGGCCCGGGGCGAAAACGGCGAAATCTGTGTGCGGGCGGAGAAGGACGGCTCTGTCCCCTGCGGTCTCTTTGCCGGCTACTACCGGGATGAGAAGCAGACGGACGAGGTCTGGCACGACGGGCTGTACCACACCCGGGACGTGGCCTGGCAGGACGAGGACGGCTACCTCTGGTATGTGGGCCGGGCCGACGACGTCATCAAGTCCTCCGGCTACCGCATCGGGCCCTTTGAGATTGAGTCCGTCATCATGGAACTGCCCTACGTGCTGGAGTGCGGCGTCTCCGCCGCCCCCGACGAGATCCGGGGCCAGGTGGTGAAGGCCAGCATTGTGCTGGTCCCCGGCAAGGAGGGCACCGAGGAGCTGAAAAAAGAAATTCAGACCTACGTCAAGCAGCACACCGCCCCCTACAAGTATCCCCGGATCGTCGTGTTTAAGGACGAACTGCCCAAAACCATCAGCGGCAAGATCATGCGGAACAAGCTGTAAGGGCTTGTTCCGCCTCCCCGGGGCGGCCCAGCCAATGTTTTTTGCTTCACAGCGTTAAATAGTGAAAAAAGCACTTGACCTTTTCCCCCTCGATATGGTAATATGGTACCGCAATTGAATAGCGGCCTATGGGCCGCCCCAAAAACTGTGACGGAGAGGGCTCCGGAGGTAGTTTTTCAGAGAGTCGGCGGTTGGTGTGAGCCGATAAAACGAACCCGTGAGTTTGTAGCTCCTGAGTTGGAAGGAAGAAACCGGCGTCAGCCGGGAGTAGAACCTTCCCGTGACTGCCGCGTGAGGGCATAGGGCTTATTGGAGCCCGACGAGGGGCGTCGGAGCACCGGCGCAATTTGAGTGGTACCGCGGGTAGTTATATACTCGTCTCAAAGATTACCGTATCTTTGAGGCGAGTTTTTCTTTTGCCTCAAAGGCAGATCAAAGGAGGAACACCCCATGAAGCAGCAAACCACCGCCGGACTGGATCTGAAACTCCAGGAGATGGCCGCCCGTATCCGGGACCTGCGGGAGATTGTATGCCTCTCCCCGGAGGACATGGCCCGCCTCACCGACGTATCCCTGGAGGAATACACCGCCTGCGAGGCCGGGGAGCGGGATCTGAACTTCGCCTTCATCTACCGCTGCGCCCAGGCCTTTGGCGTGGACGTGACGGACATCATCGAGGGCGCCAGCCCACGGCTGAGTAACTACACCCTCACCCGGGCCGGGGAGGGCCAGCACATCGAGCACGCCCACGGCATGACCTACTTCAATATGGCCGCCCGGTTCAAAAAGCGGGTGGCGGAGCCCCTGTACGTGGTGGCGGAGTACAGCGACGAGGCCCAGCTGCGGCCCATCGACTGCACCACCCACGAGGGCCAGGAGTGCGACATCGTCATCTCCGGCCAGCTGAAGGTCCAGGTGGGAGAGCACATCGAGATCTTGAACCCCGGCGACATCATCTACTACAACTCCACCGCCTCCCACGGCATGATCGCCACCGGGGGCACGGACTGCGTCTTTTACGCCATCGTCTTAAACGGCCCGGACCAGGCCCTCTCCATCCCCGCCCCCGCCCCGAAGAAGAAGCCGGAGCGCCCGGCGGAGGCCCCGGACCGGGAGCCCCGGATCTGGGAGAAGTTCCTCACCGTGGAGGAGGGGGAGGACGGCTCCCTGAAGAAGATCGCCTTCAAGGACCCGGACCACTTCAACTTCGCCTTCGACGTGGTGGACGGCCTGGCCCGGCGGAAGCCGGAGAAGCTGGCCATGCTCCACGTGGACCGGAACAAGGTGGAGCGGTACTTCACCTTCCTGGATATGTCCCGGTACTCCAGCCGGGCCGCCAACTACTTTCAGTCCCTGGGCATCAAACGGGGGGACCGGGTGCTGCTGATCTTAAAGCGCCACTACCAGTTCTGGTTCGCCATTCTGGGCCTCCACAAGCTGGGGGCGGTGGCCCTGCTGGCCTCCAACCAGATGATGACCCACGACCTGGAGTACCGCTACAGGGCCGCCGGCATCTCCGCCGTGGTCTGCACCTCCAACGGAGAGGTAAGCCGTCACGCCGAGGAGGCGGCGGAGGGCTTCCCCGGCATGACCAAGATCATGGTAGACGGCTGCCGGGAGGGCTGGCACGACTTCGACAGCGAGTTCCGCCTCTTCTCCGACGAGTTCATCCGGGAGAAGGACGCCCCCTGCGGCGAGGACCCCATGCTCATGTTCTTCACCTCCGGCACCACCGGCTTCCCCAAGGCGGCGGTCCAGTGCTACAAGTACCCCCTGGGCCACTTCATCACCGCCCGCTACTGGCACTGTGTGGACCCGGAGGGGCTCCACCTGACCATCTCCGACACCGGCTGGGCCAAGAGCATGTGGGGCAAGCTGTACGGCCAGTGGCTCAACGAGGCCGCCGTCTTTGTCTACGACTTCGACCGCTTCGACGCCGCCGACATCCTGCCCATGTTCGCCAAGTACCACATCACCACCTTCTGCGCGCCCCCCACCATGTACCGCATGCTCATCAAGCAGGACATCAGCTGCTACGATCTGACCAGCATCCAGCACGCCACCATCGCCGGGGAGGCCCTGAACCCGGAGGTGTTCCACCAGTTTAAGAAGGCCACGGGCCTGAGCCTCATGGAGGGCTTCGGCCAGAGTGAGACCACGGTGATGATCGGCAACCTCATCGGCATGAGCCCCAAGATCGGCTCCATGGGCAAGCCCGTACCCCTGTACCCCATCGACCTGGTGGACCCGGATGGTGAGAGCGTGGACGTGGGCCAGGTGGGCGAGATCGTGGTCCGGGCGGAGAAGACCGATATCTGCGGCCTCTTCCGGGGCTACTACAACAACCCCGACGGCACCGACGCCGCCTGGCACGACGGGATGTACCACACCGGCGACACCGCCTGGCGGGATGAGGACGGCTACTTCTGGTACGTGGGCCGGGTGGACGACCTCATCAAGTCCTCCGGCTACCGCATCGGGCCCTTCGAGATTGAGTCCGTCATCATGGAACTGCCCTACGTGCTGGAGTGCGGCGTCTCCGCCGCCCCCGATCCCGTCCGGGGCCAGGTGGTGAAGGCCAGCATCGTGCTGGTCCCCGGCAAGGAGGGCACAGAGGAACTGAAGAAAGAGATCCAGACCTACGTCAAGGAGCACACCGCCCCCTACAAGTATCCCCGTGTGGTGGTGTTCCGGGATGAACTGCCCAAGACCGCCAGCGGGAAGATCATCCGCAACAAGCTGTAAGCCGGCGGCCGGCTCTCCCCAGAGCCTGATGAAACAAGTCCCCCGCCCCCAGCGGCGGCGGCAAAGGAAGCGCTATGAACCACAAACGAGCAACCCTCTTCGCCGGACACTACGGCTCCGGCAAGACCAATATCGCTGTAAACTACGCCCTGCTCCTGGCCCGGGAGGGCAAGCGGGTGGCCATCGCGGATCTGGACATTGTCAATCCCTACTTCCGCACCAAGGACAGCGCCGCCCAGCTGGCCCAGGCCGGGGTGGACCTCATCTCCCCCCAGTTCGCCAACTCCAACGTGGATCTGCCGGCCCTGCCGGCGGAGGCCTACCGCCTGGTGGAGGACAGGAGCCTCTACGCCGTCATGGACATCGGCGGGG
>CDZQ01003388.1_pt1 | contig 10790 bp, 6 predicted proteins | sample 554831 | NCBI WGS metagenome assembly CDZQ01 (sample SAMEA3182112, study PRJEB8094) | gut metagenome | biome: human; feature: gut; material: Stool; isolation source: human stools | place: Canada | collected 2013-05-06
ATATCAACACCTCCGTTCTATTATAATATATTAAGAGTTCAGACTCAATAACAAAAACTTTCCAATGGAGTCATTATGAAATTATTTGAAGGGGTCGGCAGCGTTTATTGTACGCTTGCTGCTGCAATATTGCTTGTGTCCGGCATATATTTTTTAAAGAAGGCTCATTTTTTCCCTTTTCGCAAATGTGGGTATATTTTAAAAAATACGATGGGACAAATATTTAAGAAGAATTCCGGAAGTTCTGTTCGCTCTTTTGCTACTTCTATTGCCGGAACGATCGGAATCGGAAATATTATCGGGGTTGCCTGGGCAATTCGAATTGGCGGGCCAGGAGCCGTTTTTTGGATTTGGATGAGTGCTTTGACATCGATGATGATTAAGTACAGTGAAATCTTTCTGACCCTTCGACATCGAGAAAAAAGAAATATAGGCCCTATTTGTTATATGCAGACAGTGATTCGCTCCCGTCCTGTATTGAAATTTTATGCCATATTGATCGTTCTCAGTTCTATTCTGTTGGGCAATATGGTTCAGATTAACGCCGCTTCCAGTTATATTTATGAATATTCTCATCAAAGTCCTCTTTTTATCGGTATCATATTAACGATCATCGTTGTGATTGTTCTATGCCGTAATAGTGAGAAAATGACAAGTGTATTGATTTTTCTTGTCCCGATTATGGGCGCGCTGTATTTGATTGGCGGCGCGGTGATTTTATTTTCAGATATCGGGCGATTATCAGACGCTTTTGTTCAAATTTTTCAGGGGGCCTTTTCTTTAAAATCCGCAACCGGAGGATTTTTAGGATCTGCAATGTTAATCGCAGCCCGAAAGGGATGTATGAACGGACTGTTTTCACATGAGGCAGGTGTTGGCAGCAGTGCGTTTGCTCATTCACAAACTACAGACGTTCCTGCAGAAAAAGAAGGTTTGTGGGGAATTGTTGAGGTCTTTATTGACAGCATTGTTATCTCGTCGATTACAGCCCTGATTTTAATCAGTACCGCCGGACCTGATGGTCAGACACAGATTTCTATTATGCCTGCATTTATACAGGTGTTCGGCGATGTCGGCGGCTGGTTTTGTATTATGAGCGTGGCGCTGTTCTCCATTTCGTCTATGATTAGTTGGAATTATTACGGGCGTTGTGGGATTGATTATGTAAAACCATCTGCTTTTCGAGCATATATGGCAGTGTATCTGATATCCACTTTTATTGCAACACAAATCAATACTTCGGGCATTTGGTCTTTTGCAGAAATTATCAATTCTACCATGATGTTGATCAATCTTTATGCTTTGGTCCGGCTACGAAAACAAATCCGTATAGAATAGGCGGCATTGAGTAAAGACGGTATTGTGTGTTAGGTCCTTAGCAAAAGTATTTATTTTGATTTGATAGGGCTTTGTACTTTCTTCTATTGATAAATCAAATATACAAAAAGAGAACCGGATTATTTCGTTTACCGGTTCTCTTTTTGTAGCCATTTTATTGTTGTATTCAAAAAGGAAATATAATATCTTTTGTTGAGCAAATGAATTTGTGCTTTTAGGTATGGAACCAATAAGTCGTTTTGGAGTAAAACAACTCATTTTTCCTTAAAATACAGGTCGGGAATTTTGTAATATTGGGTGTGTCCGGGAGAAATTGTGTTTCCAAGCAAAAAGCACTTCGGCGATATAACGGGAAATTTTGTTTGCCGATCTCGGTTCCGTCAAGAAAGTTGGCGGTGTAGAGTTGCACCCCCGGCATATCAGTGCTGATTTCCAGAATCCGACCTGTTGTGGGATGTTCTGCCCGGGCAGCTTGTTTCATGGCCCGCGGCTCTCCATTCAGTAAAAAGCACGTGTCATAGCCATGACACAAGGCAATTTGAGGATGATGAGATTCAATTTCTTTTTCAAGGGATTTCGGTGTTAAAAAATCAAACGGTGTGTTTTGCACATTTAAAAGATTTCCGGTGGGAAGCATTTGTTCGTCGACTTCTACAATCTGGGAGGCATTGATTTGAAGTTGTGTTTGCAAGGGATTTGGGCCCAGGCTGAAATAAGAATGATTGGTAATATTCAACGGAGTATCTTGGTCACATTTTGCATGGTATGTGATCTCAAGACAGCCTTTATGAAAGAAAAAAGTGACTTCGACATGCAAATTTCCCGGATATCCTTCTTCGCCGTCAGGGCTGAAGCAGGACAGTACCAAGGTGTCTTCTGTATAGTATTCTTTTTTCCACATTTTTTTACTAAGCCCGATATTTCCTCCATGGAGGTGATTCTTTCCCTCGTTCGGGGTAATGTGATAGTGAACATCGTTTAACACAAAAGAAGCGCCTCTGATTCGGTTGGCGTATCTGCCGATTGTTGCACCCTGGCAGGAATGATAGGTTAAATAATTCTGTGCGCAGGAATAGCCTAAAACAACATCCTCTAACAGACCGTCTTTATCTCGTGTTTGTATACTGACAATGGTTGCTCCCAGATCTGTAACCTGCACTGTTTGTCCGAGTTCATCTTCTAAGGTATATAGGCTGGCCCCATGTCCGAAATCTATCTGCGTCATAATATCCTCCATCCGATTGTTATTTGAACGGAATATTAAAGATATTATATCATGTTTTGTTTTGAAAAAGCAACGGTTTTCAAGATTATTTATTTTTTGACAGAATAAGTTTGAAAAAAGGGGTTTCCATATAATTGATTTTGTTGTATAATATGAAATATATTGTTTGGCAAGACGATTGGATCGGGAGTGTGGAAAATGAGAGTATATAATGAAAATGAAAAGTTGTTTTTACATTTAAGGCATTTCGGAGAACGGGTAACTATTGAGAGGAATAAAAATAACTCAGATTATATAGAATATGTTCAGGTGCTTTTGCCGCGTGCTCAGAAAGCTTTTGAAGAAGGAAATACAGAAGCTTTTACAGCAGCTTTAGAGTGTTTGTGCAACAGTTTTGAAAAATGGCGCAGTACCATGGCGATAAGTGCAGGGATATATTCGCGCAGAGAACCCGATTTGAATCGGGTAGGGGATCTTACGCAATATGATTCGCAAAGTGAAGCGTTTCAAATCTGGAATTGTATTGTAGAGATGACGGATTTTGCAAAAAACAGTCTATATATGACGGATCAGATGGGAGAGGATTTACTGGCATTATTTCATCAGGCTACAGACGATTTGCTGAACGGAACAAAAAATTTAGACTTGAATCGAGTGTCGAAACTTTCAGAACTGTTAAAAGTATATGATGCTTTTGGTTTTTATGGGACGCTCGATACCAAAAAGGAAAAAAGTTCTGAAACGTTGAAATATTATAATTTGTTGCATCAAGTTGGTGATGCCATTCTTAATACTCGTATAACGGCAGAGGATCTGGCACAGCTTCCGTCTTTGCTAGAAGAGCAGCGCAATGTGATGCAGGCGCAGATTTGTACGGGGGTTCCTTTTATTCAGGTTGCTCGAGAGTTGTATGGCACTGTTTCAACGAAACTTTCGGAGTGTACCCGAGAGAGTGCTAAAGCAGTCTCTGACGCAATGAATGTATGTGATGATATCCGTCCGTATGCAGACGATGTGATGTGTGCACAGGCATTAGAAGAACTCCGTACTGCAATCAACGGTCTTGTTTCAAGGGCGGATCAGAAAATTCAGCTTGCCGTTCGTGTTGAACGAGAGCAGGATACTGCTATGGTCTCTGTGGCGGTGGGAGAAAATTCTGATTTGAGTTTTGGGAATTTTTATTTGTATTACGATCAAACGGCTCTGTCGTTTGTGTCTTCTGAGGGGACGCGTTGGATTCGAACCGGATACAACTGTGTATTCTTCCCGTTTGATTGCGATCAAGGGTTGAAGCAGGAAACTGTATTGGCTCGATTCCAATTTCATATTGAAGCGCAAACGGGAAAATTCCTGATTGTGGTGGACCAAAAAAATCTCCGGGATTCTTTCGGAGACTTATTGTGTGTGCAGGCAACGCCCGGAATTTTGGATTTGGGTGGAGATGCTGACGGATCTTCTGTACAGATTCAGTTTGGAGAGAACCCGTCCGCCCAAGTGAAGAAAGGCGAATTAGTTTCTGTAGATTTTGTTCCGGATAAAGAAGGTTTTGTCTTCCAGGGTTGGCATACCCCAGAAGGGCAGCCGGTTTTGGATCGCGTATTTGCTGTTCGGGATACGGTGCTTCATGCGGAGTGGACAGCTTTAAAACCGAAACTGATGCGCCGCGGCGAGATTATGGTCAGCGGATATATTGCCGTACATACGCAGTATGCGATAGAAGAGGATTTTAAGAAAATTAAAGAAGCCGGATTGGATTTTGTTATTTTGGATTATGTTCCGGGATCTGAGATGCACTTAAAGTGTATAGAATGGGCACAAAAATACGGTCTCTATATGTATATACATGATTATGGTTTTAATAAGGATAAGCCGTGGACGGTTGAAAAAGTTTTGTCGTATACAGCACCGTATCGATTCTTGCCCAACTTTTTAGGAAATGATTATTGCGATGAGCCGTCGCATGCACAGTACCCGGAGATTGCGGAGCAGTCCAAAGTGTACATGCAGGCATTACCTGGATATGATATCCATGTGAATTTATTTTCGGATATGGGTGTGGAAGCGCTTCTTCGCGGAATGGATTATACCGAATATATTCGCGACTATGTTCAGCAGGTGCCGACGTTGCACTTAAGTATCGATCCGTATCCTCTGACCGGATATAATGGAGAATTAAAGACCTATGATGCATACTATGTCGGTTTGCGTATTCCGGCTGAATTTACGCAGAAATATCATTTGGATTATTGGACGTATATTCAGACGATGAAAGGAAACGAACAGCGGGATGTCTCTTTGGCAGATTTGCGTTTTCAGTATTATTCTTCATTGGCATACGGTGCAGACAAAATCATGAATTATTGTTATGATTGTTCCGGGTATGATCCTGAAAAATCGGTGTATTCAGATGAAGTGTATTGTATGCGCGATTATGCACATCGATACACAAAACTTTATGATTATGTGCAGTTGGTAAACCAAGAAGTAAAGACGTTTGCGGAACCATATTCAGAATATGGCTGGGAGCATACAGGGGTTCACCGTGGAACGGGGACAATTCCCGGATATGTTGCAGCAGAGCAGGAATACGATGGGGATTTAGAAGTTTCGTGCGAGGATAGTTTGTTGATCGGCTCGTTTAGTAAAGCAGGCGGAAGAGCTTATATGATTTGTAATGCGTCAGAGCTGGCTGAAAACAAAACTGTAACCGTGCAGTTCCAGGTTCGCAGCGCAGAAGCTGTAGATGTATATATCAGCGGCGCCAAAACAACGGTAGAACCTTCAGCCCAAATCCAGCTTCGCAGCGGCGAGGGCGCTTATCTTGTTGTTCATGAGATTTCGTCTACTTGCGGTCAGTAGAATTTGATGAGTTGACGAGTTACTTGAACAGTGACAGTGGATAAAAATTATTTTTGGTAAAAATATATTTGTTGATACGGAAGATGCGAAATTGTATCTTCCGTATTTACATATATGATGTTTCGTGGTATAATAATATGATAGATAACCATACAACGGCGATCGTGGATGAGCGATGTGTTGTATCGTTATCTGGCATTTTCTTAGTAACATAAATACGGAGGTTCCGATGGGAAAATTTGTGGTTCACAGTAAATATCGCCCCACAGGCGATCAGCCGCAGGCGATTGAAAAATTGGCCAACGGGGTTTTGTCCGGTTATAAAGAGCAAACATTGCTTGGCGTTACGGGGTCTGGAAAAACATTTACTATGGCCAATATTATTGAGCGGGTGCAACGCCCGACTCTTGTTTTGGCGCATAATAAAACGCTTGCCGCACAATTATGCAGCGAGCTGCGTGAATTTTTTCCGGAGAACGCGGTGGAATATTTTGTTTCTTATTATGATTATTATCAGCCGGAAGCCTATATTGCCCATACGGATACGTATATTGAAAAAGACATGAGTATTAACGAGGAGATCGATCGTTTACGGCATTCCGCCACCTCATCGCTGTTTGAACGGCGGGATGTGATTATTGTGGCGAGTGTTTCTTGTATTTATACGCTGGGCGATCCGGCAGAGTACCATGATATGATGGTGACCGCACGGGTTGGACAAACATTAGATCGGGACGAATTGATACGAAATTTAGTAAAAATCCGATTTTCCCGCAATGATACGGATCTTGCACGCGGGATGTTTCGGGTAAATGGAGATGTGGTGGAGATTTTTCCGGCATCTTCCAATGATAAAATCATCCGGATTGATTTTTGGGATGATGAAGTGGAGCGTATTGCAGAGATTCATCCTGTGACGGGCGAAGTGTTGCGATTTATCGATTATGTCGTGATTTTTCCGGCGGTACATTATGTAACTTCGGAAGAAAAGTTAAAGCGGGCGATTGATGAAATAATCCATGAAATGGAAGAACGGGAACAATACTTCAAAGATCATGATAAATTGATTGAAGCGCAGCGGATTCGGGAACGTACGATGTATGATGTTGAGTTTCTGCGTACGGTCGGGTATTGTAAAGGGGTAGAGAATTATTCCAGAATTCTGGCCGGGCGTGCACCCGGATCTACGCCCTATACGCTGTTGGATTATTTCCCGAAAGATTATTTGATGATTGTGGACGAAAGTCATGTTTCTTTGCCACAGGTTCGCGGCATGTCGGGTGGAGACCGGGCTCGAAAGCAAAGTCTGGTAGAGTTTGGATTTCGTCTGCCGTCGGCATTTGATAATCGTCCTTTGTATTTTTCGGAATTTGAAAAAAAGATTAATCAAGTTATTTACGTGTCTGCTACGCCGGGAGAATATGAACGCAGCCATTCGAAGCAGATTGTGGAACAGATTATTCGGCCGACCGGATTGGTCGATCCGCTGGTAACGGTAAAGCCGTCTGACGGGCAGGTTGACGATTTGATTTCGGAAATCAAGAAACGGACGGAAAAACAGGAGCGCGTTTTAGTCGTTACCTTGACCAAACGGATGTCGGAGTCTTTGACAGAATATCTGTTTAATTTAGGCATTCGCGTCCGCTATATGCATCATGAGATTGAGACAATGGATCGGATTGCGACCTTGCGCGATTTGCGCGCCGGAGAATTTGATGTATTGGTTGGAATCAACCTGCTTCGGGAAGGTTTGGATTTGCCGGAAGTGTCTTTGATTGCTATTTTGGACGCCGACAAAGAGGGATTTTTGCGAAACGAAACGTCCTTAATCCAGATTATCGGCCGTGCAGCACGGAATGCGCACGGAGAAGTTATCATGTATGCCGATACGGTAACGCCGTCTATGGAGCGCGCGATTCGGGAGACGGAACGCCGTCGCAAGATTCAGATGCAGTATAATCAGGAGCATCATATTATACCGAAGACGATTGTGAAGCCCATCCAGGATATTTCTGCTTTTGTACAGACCGAAGAAAAGATTCGCCAAATTGATGACGGCGAGATTTCTGCACAGACGTTGAGCGCAAAAGCATTAGCGGACTTGATTCAAAAGTTGACGGCGGAGATGAAGAAAGCTTCCGATCAGCTTGATTTTGAGTATGCAGCACAGATTCGAGATAAGATTCGTCAATTACAGACACAGAAAAAGGAGAAAAAATGAGAGACAGTATTTTTATCAAAGGGGCAAGAGAAAACAATTTAAAAAATATTGATCTGGAAATTCCCCGGGACCGGTTTATCGTTTTTACGGGATTATCCGGATCCGGAAAATCGTCTCTTGCTTTTGATACCATTTATGCCGAGGGACAGCGCCGATATGTTGAGTCGCTGTCTTCTTACGCCAGAATGTTTTTAGGCCAGATGGAAAAACCGGACATCGACTACATCGAAGGGCTATCGCCGGCTATTTCTATCGATCAGAAGACTACGTCTAAAAATCCGCGCTCGACGGTTGGCACCATTACAGAGATTTATGATTATTTGCGGTTATTATATGCCCGGGTTGGAATCCCGCATTGTCCGAAATGCGGCATTGAGATTAAACAGCAAGCATTGGACCAAATTGTGGATAAGATTCTGCTGATGCCGGAAGGAACGCGAATCCAGATTTTGGCGCCGGTTGTTCGCGGCCGAAAAGGGGAGTATCAAAAATTATTCGGAGACTACAAACGCAGTGGATATGTCCGGGTGCGTGTGGACGGCATTATTTATGATTTGCAGGAAGAGATTCCGCTGGATAAGAATAAAAAACATAACATTGAAGTCGTTGTAGACCGTCTTGTGGTACGCGAAAGCGTGCGGAAGCGGCTGAGTGATTCTTGTGAGACGGCTTCAAGGCTTTCGAAAGGTTTGATTGTTGTTTCGGTTCCGGACGGAGAAGAAACGACGTATTCGCAACGGTATTCTTGTCCGGAACACGGGATCGGGATTGAGGAATTAACCCCGCGTATGTTTTCTTTTAATAATCCGGCCGGAGCTTGTTCGTCGTGTTCCGGGCTTGGGGTTACTTTTTCAATTGACCCGGACTTAGTGATTCCGAACAAGTCACTGAGTATTTTGGATGGTGCGATCTGTGCGTCCGGGTTTGGAAATATTTCTGCTAATTCTTATTATATCCGGCAATATGCTGCGATTCTAAAAAAATACGGGGCAACGCTCTCTACGCCGTTTGATAAAATGCCGCAGGGTGCTGTGGATGAATTGTTGTACGGAAATGACTTTGAAGAAGGTATTATTCCATGTCTGGAGCGACGGTATAAACAATCTACCAGCCAGAATGTTCGGACGGAGCTGGAACAATTGATGTCGGAAAAGCCATGTCCGGATTGTCACGGGAACCGATTAAATGAACTGTCACTTGCGGTAACGGTCGGCGGAATCAATATCATGGACTTTTGTAAGAAGTCGGTTTCGGAGGCTTATGATTTTATTTCTGACTTGAAGTTGTCGGCCCGCGATATGGTAATTGCCGATCAGATTGTAAAAGAAATTAAGTCTCGGTTGGGCTTTTTGAAGAGTGTGGGGTTGGAGTATTTAACTTTGATGCGTTCGGCCGGAACGCTGTCCGGCGGCGAGGCGCAGCGGATTCGTCTGGCTACACAAATTGGGTCTTCGCTGATGGGCGTTTTATATATTTTGGACGAGCCCAGCATCGGCTTGCATCAGCGGGACAATGCCAAATTATTAGACACGTTAAAACATCTGCGGGATTTAGGCAATACCCTGATTGTGGTGGAACATGATGAGGAGACGATGCTCGCCGCGGACTATATTGTCGATATTGGGCCCGGAGCCGGAATTCACGGCGGTTATGTGGTGGCACAGGGAACTCCGCAGGATATCATGGCGTGTGAACATTCGATTACTGGCCAATATCTAAGCGGAAAAAAGACGATCCCCGTTCCGAAAAAAACGCGCCCCCTTACTGAGCGGGCTTTAGTGATTAAGGGCGCTAGGGAACATAATCTGAAAAATATTGATGTACGGATTCCGTTAGGTGTTTTTACAGCCGTGACAGGGGTTTCAGGATCCGGTAAATCGAGTTTGGTTAATGAGATCTTGTATAAAACACTGGCGGTTCGGTTAAATCGCTCCAAGTTGGTTCCCGGACAATGTGACGAGATTGTTGGATTGGAACAGATTGACAAAGTTGTGGATATTGATCAAAGTCCTATCGGCCGAACTCCGCGTTCCAATCCGGCAACGTATACCGGAATGTTTAACGATATCCGAGAACTATTTGCGGCAACGGCGGATGCAAAAGCTCGTGGATTTAATGCAGGGCGATTTTCTTTTAATGTTGCAGGCGGACGGTGCGAAGCGTGTAGCGGCGACGGTATTGTAAAAATAGAGATGCATTTTTTGCCGGATATTTATGTTCCTTGTGATGTCTGCGGCGGTAAGCGGTATAACCGGGATACTTTAGACGTAAAGTTTAAGGATAAAAATATTTATGAAGTACTGGAGATGACCGTAGAGGAAGGCTTGGCCTTTTTTGAAAATATTCCGTCAGTTTATCGTAAACTTAAAACGCTTTATGATGTTGGATTGGGGTATATTAAAATCGGACAGCCGTCTACGACTTTGTCCGGCGGCGAGGCACAGCGTGTAAAATTAGCCACGGAATTATCCAAACGCTCTACCGGAAAAACCGTTTATATTTTGGATGAGCCGACGACCGGCTTGCATACAGCGGATGTCCAAAAACTGATTGAAGTATTGCAGAAACTGGTCGATGCAGGAAACAGCGTTGTGGTAATTGAACATAACCTGGACGTCATCAAATCGGCGGATTATGTGATTGATTTAGGCCCTGAGGGCGGCGACAACGGCGGCCAAATTGTGGTCACGGGAACTCCGCGCGAGGTTGCTAAATGCAAGAAATCCTATACCGGACAATATTTAAAACCGTATTTTGCAAAATAAAAGAGAGGCTTAGCCTCTCTCTTATTTTACCCATTCGATTTTATATGTAAAGTTATACTTTTCTTGCAATGCTTTTACTTTTTCTTCGTTGTCTTCAATAAAGGTTTCGGTATAGATGGATTTTCCCTGCTTTTCATAATCTCGAAGGATCTTTTGCAGTTCTGCCCAGCCTTCGTTTTGTTTTTGTCCTTCTTCCTGAAATTCTATAACAAATTCTCGATGTTTTGGTATTCTTACTTTCATGATGAATAATCCTTTCGCCGATTGTTTTTTTTATTATAATATATTTTTGCGTAAAAAACAAGACAAAAAGTCCGAATTGCTTGAAAATTCACAAAAAATGTTATATAATAAAAAAAGTATCAAATCAGAGGCGGATTAT
>CDZQ01031077.1_pt1 | contig 10780 bp, 11 predicted proteins | sample 554831 | NCBI WGS metagenome assembly CDZQ01 (sample SAMEA3182112, study PRJEB8094) | gut metagenome | biome: human; feature: gut; material: Stool; isolation source: human stools | place: Canada | collected 2013-05-06
TTTTCTATGTGTTTGCCCTGATGGCGATTATGGCGGTGACGCCCTGGAATACGGTGTCGCCGGACAAGAGTCCGTTTGTGGGGATGTTTTCGATGATCGGTCTGCCTGCAGCGGCCGGGATCGTGAATTTCGTGGTGCTGACGTCGGCGGCCTCGTCGGCCAACGGCGGGGTGTATTCGACTTCGCGCATGCTGTACAGCCTGTCGACCTGGGGGGTGGCTCCGAAGCTGTTTTCACGCCTGTCCAGGCATGCGGTGCCTGCGGCAGGGTTGACGTTTTCGGGGATTTGCCTCCTGTCGGGGGCGGCGCTGATTTTCGTGATGCCGAATGTGATTACGGCGTTTACGGTGGTGACGACGGTGTCGGCCACGCTCTTCATGTTCGTGTGGGCGGTGATTCTGATGGCGTATCTGGTGTACCGGAAAAAACGTCCTGAAAAACACAAGGTATCGATTTTCAGGATGCCGGGCGGGGTATGGATGAGCTGGTGCTGTCTGGCGTTTTTCGTATTTGTTTTCGTGCTGTTGACGTTCGAGCCGGATACCCGGCTGGCGCTGATGGCTGTGCCTGTCTGGCTCCTCGCGCTGGCGATCGGTTATGTCAGGGTGAAAAACAATGTGGTCGCAATGGCCAAGGGGATGAAGGAGATCGACGAAGGCCACGGGAACGAATGAAGGTTCATAAGCTGTGTGTCTGCCGTGAAACAGGCACCGGATTGGCCGGTCTGAAAAGGCTCCTTTAAAGAGGAGCTTTTTTTATGGGGGATCATCCTGTTTTGGTTTTGTCATCTTTGCCGGCTGCTTTGTTCCATGGCGATGGCCCGGGGAAAGAGGATGTTGTTTTCGAGATGGATATGGTGCTCCAGCCCCTGTTCGAAGAGTTTGATACGTTCCATGAACAGCCGGTATGTGGCGCAGCCGTCGTCCGGGGTGGTGTATCCGTCGGTCAGGCGATGGATTTCCCGCCAGCGTTCCCCTTCGGTATGGTGTTCGGTCATCATGATGGCGACAGGGCTTTTGAGGGTTCCGCAATAAAATGGACGGGGGTGCAATCCCAGGGAAAGGGCTTCGGTCATTTCGTAGATATAGGGGAAGAGGACTTGCTCTTCCTTGTGAATGTGGTTTTCAAGGTCGTTCATGGAGTGCCGTATCAGTTGGTGGAGGGCGCGGAGTTCGGGGTGGCGTTCATTGTGCGTGACAAGGACTTTTTCGGCCAGTTCGATGATGAGTGCGCTTTCGCTGCGTGCCCGGCGGTGGTGGAATTTCCGGATGTAGTCCAGCAGGAGGTCGGTGGGCCAGCTCTGGAAATCGATGGTGAAATAAGCCCGTGGGGTTTCTTTTTCCAGTTCTTTCAGGAGGGTCTGGCTGTCGACGCCCGCTTTTTGGCAGGCTTCCCTGAACGGGACGTTTCCCTGACAGCAGAAATCGATGCGGTAGCGTCTGAAGAGGGCGGCGTGTCTGTAATTGCAGGCCACGATCTGGCCTGTGGTCATGGTATCGAATTTTTTCATGTGTGTTCAGGGGGATTACAGGTATTTTTCCAGTTTTGAACGGTCGGCGATGGTGACCCGGCGTTTTTCGAAAACGACGGCACCTTCGTGCGCCAGTTCGGCCAGCACCCGTGCCAGCGAAGGACGTGCCGCACCGAGGTAGTCGGCGACTTCCTGCTGGTTGCGTATTTCATGGCGCTCAAGAAGGTAGGCGGCAATTCGGTTTTTCAGTTTCAACAGGACAAGGGAACCCAGTTTGCGGGTGAGGATATGGCTGCGGTCGGAAAGGATGCGCAAAAAATTCTGCAAAACGACCGGTTCGCTGCACATCAGTTCCATGAATGGTTCTTTTTCGATGATCACGATTTCGCATGGGCTCATGGCGACGATGTCGACGGGAAAGCGGTTGTGTGTGGCGAATACGAAGTTGGAAGCAAGCAGCATCGGGGCTTCGTGGTCTTCGATGATGACTTGCCTGCCGTCCGGCCCGATCATGGAGGCGCGAACCAGCCCCTCGCACAGCAGGAAGAATGCCCGGCACGGGAAACCTTGTACGGCGATGTGTTCGCGCGTCTCGTAATGTACTATCCGGTAAGGCGCTTTTTTGAAGAATTCTTCCAGTTTTTCCATGGAAAGGTGCGCAAAAACCGGCATGTTGATCAGCTTTTTTGTATCCACGGTCGCATGTTGACTGAACGAAGTGAGTGCTAAGGTAACGCAAGGCACGGGTTTATGCTGTCACATTTGTTACACCGTTATGGATATGTTAATACGAAGGACGGCCGAATGGCCACAATGATTCTGCAAACCATTGAAAAAAAAGATTTATTCTTGTTGGAAATTAAGGTTTTCTCCTGTGGGGCCAACCGGATTTTTGTGCTCCGGCTCTTGCCCAAGGGGGAGCTGGAAGAGGGGTCAGCGACGTCTGGACGCGAATTTGCCGAAGGCCAGAAAGAGGACGGCGATGGCGAGGGCCAACAGGTTGCCGTAGCGGATGTACGGGGTCGAGCCGTGGTAGCCCTGTACGGTGACGTTGAGCTCACTGCGGGTGTAGGGGGTGAGTTGGGCCTGTATGTTGCCTTGTGCGTCGATGACGGCAGTGGCGCCGGTGTTGGTGGAACGCAGCATGGGCCGACGGGTTTCCAGCGAGCGCATTTGCGAGATTTGCAGGTGTTGCGGCAGGGCGATGGTGTTGCCGAACCAGGCGATGTTGGAGACGTTTAGCAAAATGGTCGGCTGGCTGTTGCCGATTTCCTGCTCGTTGCGGATCTGGTCGACGATTTCTTCACCGAAGATGTCTTCATAGCAGATGTTGGGCATGATCCACTGGTCTTTGACGGCAAAGGGTTTTTGCAAGGGGTCGCCACGGGTGAAGTCGCCCAGCGGGATGCGCATCATGTTGACGAACCAGTGGAATCCGAAGGGGACGAATTCGCCGAAGGGGACGAGGTGGTGCTTGTTGTACCGGTAGCCGAATTGCGCGTTTTTCTCATGGTCTTGCGGAGAGATGACGATGAGGCTGTTGGTGTAGTTGCGTGGGCTGTCGGCCAGCGGGATGCCCAGGGCGATGTGCGAGAAACTGCGGGCGGCGAATTGGGTCAGGTGTTCGAGGTAGCCGGTGGGCAGTTGCTGGATGTAAATCGGAATGGCGGTTTCGGGGGTGACGATCAGGTCGGCCTGTTTGTTGGTGATGGTGTCGGCATACATGGACAGCGCCGAGGCGATTTGTTCCCCGGTGAATTTGAATTCCTGCGGGATGTTGCCCTGCAAGAGGCGTACCTGTATCGGCTGGCCTGCCGGTTCTGTCCACTGGACATGGCGCAGGAACTGGCCTGCGGACAGGATGGCGACGATGGGCAAAATGGATGCCGCCAGGTGTTTCATCCAGTGTTCGCGTCCGATGGTGAAGAAGAGCGCGATGGCGCCGGCGAGAATCGCGGCGATGAAGCTGATGCCATAGACGCCGACGATGGGGGCGTATCCTGCCAGCGGGCTGTCGGTGTGGGCGTAACCGGTGACGACCCAGGGCAGCCCGGTGACGATCCAGCCGCGTACCCATTCGCAGATGGCCCAGAAGGCCGGGAAGATGAAAAAGACGGTGACGGTGTTTGTCGCGTTCCATCTTTTCATGAAAAAGCGTGTCAGGCCTGCGGCAAAGCCGGCCAGTATGCCCAGAAAGAGCGAGAGCAGGACAACGGCGATCACGGCCATGGGGGCGTTCATGCCACCGTACTGGTGCATGCTGACGAAAAGCCAGTGTATGCCCGAAGCGAGGCTGCCGAAGCCGTAGGCCCACCCGAGGATAAAAGCGGTTTTTGCCTTGCCGGTACGGATAATGAGGCTGGCGAGTACGGCCAGGGCGAGGATCTGGATGATCCAGAAGTGATAAGGGGCAAAGGCGAAAGTGTTACACGCGCCGGCAATGACAGCGATTGCGGGAAGCAGTAAAGGCTTTGATCGTTTCATTGGCCGTCGGTGTCCCTTTCTTCGGAAAAAATTTTCCCGGGGAACGCCGAAGGTTCCCTTATCCGTCCGTTCCCGCGAGGGGAGCGGAGGGGTCTAGTTGTACAGGCGGTTGACTTCGCACCCGCTCATATCGACTTCGCTGGTCGGGTCGTCGATATCGGGATCGATGTAACCCATGCAGATGCCGGTGTCATCCATGTCGCCGAGTTCGACGTCTCCGAGTGGATCCTGATAGGCAACCGCCTCGATTGATGGCGGTGTGAACGGATCGGGTTCGCACTGGGCGTCGAGGTGATTCATGCTGCGGCCGGTCAGGTTCAGATCGAACGTCGGGTCGTCGGCGTCGTTGTCGATATAGTTCAGGCAGATGCCGGTATCATCGGCATCGTTTTTTTCGATGTCATTGTCAATCTTCATAAAATACCTCGTTTTTGGCTAATGTTTTATGGCCTGCCTTCCGTTACCGGAGTCAACGGATTGTAACCGTTTATCGGAATATCGGGGCCTTTTCATGTGTTTTCAAGGCCCCCCGGAAAGCAATATGCGTATTTTACAGCGTTACCGGATTTTTTTCCTGCATCGCTGCGTTTTTTTCGACAAGAAGGGTATGAACTTGACGCGCATCAGAGCTCAGGACTTCGAAGTGCAGTTCGCCGATGTCGAAGGTGTCGCCCTTGTGCGGGACGCGGCCGAGCTGGTTGGCGACGAATCCGCCGATGGTGTCGACGCGGTTGTCTTCGAGTTCGGTGCCGAGCGTTTTGTTGAAGTCTTCCATTTCGGTCAGGGCCGGAATCCGCCAGCGGGGGCCGTTGGCACCGGCTTTCAGGGGGACGATTTTGTCAACGTCCTCTTCCTCGTCGAATTCGTCTTCGATGTCGCCGACGATCTGTTCAAGCACGTCTTCGATGGTGACAAGGCCGGAAATGCTGCCGAATTCGTCGATGACGATGGCCATGTGGTTATGGTTGTTGCGGAAGTCGCGCAGCAGCACGTTCAGCCGTTTGGATTCGGGGATGAAAACGGCGGGATGCAGGATTTCACGGACTGAAAATCCTTCTTCGTGGTAGTGCAGGAGGTCTTTGGCATGGAGGATGCCGATGACTTCATCCGTTTCGCCTTCCACGGCGGGATAGCGGGAGTGGCCGTTTTCGATGACGTCGCCGATCCATTCGTCGATGGGTCGCGTCATGTCAATGACATACATCTGTGAACGGGGCACCATGATGTCACGTACGGCTGATTCGAATACCTTGAAGACGCCTTCGATCATGGACAGGCATTCGGAGTCGATCAGTTTGCGTTCCTGTGCGTCGTGGAGGATTTCCAGCAGTTCGGTGCGGGAATCGGGTTCGGGGGAGATGAACGCGGCCAGTCTGTCCAGAAGGGACACGGCCGGTTTGGTGGCATTTTGATAAGGTTCAGGTCGCTCGGGCATGGCTTTTTAAACGGGACTCCTTGTGTTGGAAAGCTATAGGATACACGAATTGTAAAAATGGACAATATTTTGAAACAGATCGTTTTTGACGTGTTAAAGTTCAGTTAGCAGGTTTTTATGCGTATTTGAGGACTGATTGGATGCATCTGGCGGAATTTGGGAGCGGTTGCAGCCGGCGACAGGAATAATCGACAGGAGCCGGACAGCAAGTGACCGTTTTGTTGCGGTTTTTTTGAAACGGAGTTCGATATGTCAGGCGAAGTGGAAAAGGATTTTCAGGAAATTCAGATCAGGATGGCGTCTGTGATGACGGGTATGGGCGAACCCGTGCTGAAGCTTCTGGATCCGAGGCCGGGCGAGCGGATTCTGGACATGGGCTGTGGTCTGGGAGTGCTTGCCGAAGAGATGGTGAAGATGGGCTGCGAGGTGGTGGCCATTGACGTGAATTCACAGGCGGTCGAGGCGGCCCGGCAGCGCAACGTGGATGCCCGGCTGATGAATGCCGAGGCGATGACGTTCAAAGATGAGTTCGACGCGGTTTTTTCGAATGCCTCGCTGCACTGGATGCGCCACCCGAACCGGGCGCTTGAAGGGGTGTCGCGTGCGCTGAAAAAAGGCGGCCGTTTCGTGGGTGAAACTGGCGACAGGGATAATCTCAGGAATGTGATCGGGGCTGTCCAGATCGCTCTGGAACGGCGCGGGATTGAAATCGAGACGCTGCATCCCTGGCTTTTTTATACCCATGACAGCCTGACCGGCCTGATTGAGGGACATGGCATGACGATCCGGTCGATGGAGACGATCGAGAGGCCGACTGTCCTTCCGGGTACGGTGGGGGAATGGATGTCGGTGTATGCGAATAATTATTTGTCTTCCCTGCATCCGAAAGAACGCGAGACGTTTCTGGATGAGCTGATGGAACTGGCAAGGCCGACCTTGTTTAAGGACGGCAAATGGTTTGCGGATTATGTCCGCTTGCGGTTTCATGCGGTCAAATCCTGACGGGCAGGGGGTTTGCAGGTTGAGTGGGCAGGGCATGTGTATGGGGTTTTTCTTTTTGCCGGGGTGAGAATGGTTTCAAAATTGATGCAGACGTGGGATGCGGATTCTTATGCCAGAGAAGCGCGTTTCGTTTCCGAACTGGGGATGCCGGTGCTTCGGCTTCTGGCTCCGAAGTTTCATGAACGGATTCTGGATCTGGGGTGTGGGGATGGGTATCTGGCGCAGCAGATGATTTTGATGGGGTGTGATGTGGTCGGGGTGGATTCTTCCCGTGAACTGGTCGATGCGGCGAAGGCGCGCGGGGTGGATGCCCGGGTGATGAATGCCCAGGCGCTGACGTTCGATAATGAATTCGATGCGGTTTTTTCGAATGCGGCACTGCACTGGATGGTGCATCTGGACAAGGTGATGGCGGGGGTTTGGCGCGCACTGAAAGCCGGTGGCCGTTTTGTGGTGGAATGCGGCGGCAAGGGAAATGTGAAGGCGATCCGGGAAGGGATCGGGTATGCGTTTGCCCGTCGTGGACTGGATGGCCATGCCTTGCCGAAGCCCTGGCATTTTCCGGATGTGCCGGAAACGAAGACCTTGCTGGAGGACGCCGGTTTTGTCGTGGAATCGATTGAGCTGTTCGAACGTCCGACGCCTTTGCCGGGTGATGTGAGTGGGTGGGTCTCGACGTTCGCGCAGGATTTCCTGGCCTCGTTCGACGCGGAAAACCGGGAAGACTTTTTAAATGACGTGATCGAACACTGCAGGCCGAAGATGATGCAGGCGGACGGGACATGGGTGGCGGATTATGTGCGGCTGCGGTTTTCGGCGCGCAAGCCGTCATAAGCGTGACACCGTTCGCAAAAAAAGGTTTGGCGTGGGTTGAATATCCGTTTTTTCCTCCGAAGCTTGTCCGGTCGTTTGCCTGAAAACCATCGTCAAGGTAGTTTTTCGTCCCGGGAACGGATTTTGCTGTTGCCGTTTTTGATTGGCAGCCATTCCGGACCATAAAAAAGCCATCATGAAGTTTTTCATGATGGCTTTTTTTCAACGCCTGTTTTCGTTTTTTCCCAAAATGAAGCCTGCATGGATGGTGTTTCTGTTCAGCTGGCTTTTCCGGGATTTTTTTCATTACCTTCATCGCGTCGTCCGATATGACCCCATCAACAGGATATTAAATTGTTGTTCGTGTGCGCTGGATTTCGGCAGGTGGATTTGAAATATAATGAATGGGCTGTATATACGAAAAACAAGCATTGTTTTTCCCCTCTTTTTTGCAGGGGGATTTTTTTTGTGGAGTCCCGATTATCTTTTCTTGCGTATGGACTGTCTGGAGATGACGGGATTTGACGGGGAAAACGCTCTTCGTTTTGTCCTTGCCCGGGACGGATGCTGATTTCAATTATTTTCAGGGGCACTTTTTTCTTTCCGGACTGGCGGTTTCCGTATCGGGTATTTCGCGCAGCTGGCATAGAAGGGGATGGCCGGTGAGGTAGGGTTTCCATAGTCGGGATTGAACTGGTAGTCGAAGTCTGGCGGATTTTCTCCATGATTGTGCCGGATGATGGTTTCGGCTTTGTCGATTGCCTTGACGGGACGGGCTTCGGGGCCGGTGTTGTCATGATATTCGCGCCAGAGTGTGAAAAGTTCTTCTTACTGGCCGGCAGGCAACCGGGACAGTACGTGTCGGACATCGCGTTCTTCGGCGATATGTTTTCCGGTTTCGTCGGGAAGGGGGGCGGATATGTCGCCGGTGTAGAGTTCTTCCGGATCGTGGAGGAGGCACATCATGAGGGTCTTGCCGGTATCGACCCTGAATGCGGGCGCAAGGAGTCTGGCCGGAAGGGTGAGCCGCCATGAATGTTCGGCAGTGCTTTCCCTTCGTCCGGTCGATGCCCGGGCTTCGCGTACGACGGATTTCGGGCCTTCTGTCTCTTTGATGAATCCGGGCTTTTTTCCAGTGTGTCCACTCTGCTTTTCTTTCCTGTTTTTCTGTTGCTCTTCAGCAGGTGGGGGGGGGAATGTGTGTCTGTGCGCAGAAATGCCGGACAGCTTCCATGATGGCATGTTCTGATGGCCCGGTGAGTTTTTATTTTTTGGCAGGGAGGATGCGGCGGGGCGTGATGAAGGAAAGAGTGGCTCCTGTCTGTTTTGAAGACGCGGGTGTGTATGATGAAAGGATGTAGAAACGTTGAGGGCGGAGGTTTTTTGAAGATCGTTTCTTATGAGGGTGCGTACCGGGATCAGGTGATTGCGCTGGTTCTGTCGATTCAGAATGATGAGGCCGGGGTTGGCCTGACGCTTGACGATCAGCCGGATTTACTGGAGATCGATGTACATTACCGTGTGAATGGAGGTGGCTTCTGGTTGGCGCTGGACGATGAAGGCCGCGTGGTCGGTACGCTTGGTTTGCAGGTGAGGGAAAATGCCTGTGGGGTGATGAAGAAGTTTTTCGTGGCGAAAGCGTTCAGGGGCAGGGAATATGGGATTTCCGCCCGGCTGTTCGATTGTCTGATGAATTGCGCGGCACGAAACAATCTGGCTTCGATTGTTCTGGATACGCCTGCCGTAGCGACGCGTTCGCATGTTTTTTACCGGAAAAAAGGTTTTTTGGAAGTGTCGCGTGACATGTTGCCGATTGAATATGCTTTTGCAGACAGGAATTCGCTTTTATTCATGAAGAGCTTATGAGCTCAGGCCGCTTTCAGGCGGGTTTTCAATACGGTTGAAATGCCGTTTCCACCCGTTTTTTTGTTCAGGTTTTCCTGACAAGGTATGGGTACGGGTAAAAATGCCGTTTTCAGTCGATCATGACAGCAGCATATTCGGCAAATATATCCATTGCCGTCTGGTGCCAGACCATTTTCTGCGGAAGCTTGACTTTGACAGGGACGTCGCTGTATTTCGTGGTGCCGTTGCCGAGCTGGCCGTACTGGTTGGCTCCGGCTGCCCAGACAGTGCCGTCTTTTTTCAGGGCCAGGAAGTGGTGGTCGCCCGCCGCGATTTCGATGATGCCGGTAAGGGGAATCTGGCGGTATTTCGGGATGTGTTTGAGCGGACTTTTCGCCCAGTTCCAGCTCCAGACGGTGCCGTCCTTTTTGAGGATCAGCAGATAATCCTTGCCCGGGGCGATGGCCTTGACATGGTCGATGCCATGCATGTGGATGGGACGGAACATGTTGTCGGTCAGGCATCTGCGGTGGGTTTTGCGGTCGGCGCCCCATTGCCAGAGCAGTCCGTCATCGGTAACGGCGAAAGTCTGGCCCATCGTGCTGGATACGCTCGTGATTTTGCGGCCGCCCAGTGCGTCGAGGTTGACTTTCTTCGGGAGATGCCGTTTTTCCGGGTAGGAAGGACACCGGTTGTCGCCCCAGCCCCAGAAGACGTTGTCCTGGTCAACGGCGATGGTGTGCGAGATGGAGGTGCTGGCCATGGCGACATTGTCGAGTACTCTGGACGGGACGGACGAATTGGCCTGTATGATGTCGCCACGCCTGCGGCCGGGGGCACCCCATCCCCATAAGGTATTGTCGTTTTTGATGGCGAAGACGGTGGCGTTTCCGGATTCGACGATGCGCACGTTATCCATGACCTTGACGGGTCGGGAGATATAAGCGGTGGAGGAATCGGTATTGGGCCGGATCTGGCCGAAGGTATTGTCCCCCCAGGCCCATGCGGTGCCGTCTTTTTTGACGGCGTATGAGTAGCTGACGCCGGTGGAGGCGGACACGCTTTTGACGTTGTCCATGATCTTGACGGGTTTGACGCTTTTCCTTTTTCCGTTGGTGACGTTGCCCCATGCCCAGAGCTGGCCTTCCGGATCGACGTAAAGGCTCTGGGTGGCGCCGGCGGAGAGGCGTTTCCCGACTGGCTCATTGGCATATGCCTGTTTTCCTGCAATGAGGATGAAGGCAATCAATATCAGGCTGATCAGGCTGGTTCGGCGGGGAGACATGACAACACCTTTTGTTCGGGTACATTAAAAAAACGGTCATTGGATGCGGAGCTGGTCAGGCTTATGTTGGATAGGCTTTTGTGCGATGCGGTTCCGTTTCTTTCCATAAGTCAAGAATAGTCCGTACCTTTGAAAAGTGTTTGCACTTTATCAACATTTTGTGCGTTTTCCGAAAATGTTGTTTTATTCTGAAATGGGATATTCAAAGGGCTGCACGGCTTTTTTTCAGTTCGTTCTGGCGGATTTTTCAACTGGTATTTTTTTGCAGGCAATGGGTTGCACCAGCTGACCGAAGAAAAAAGGCTTGATAAAATACACATGTCGGGCGAGGTGCGCCCGAAAAAAGCGGATGGAATCGAACCCTGCCTTGTGGCGGGGTTTTTTTATGGGGAAAAGGATGACGGGATTGCCGGAAAAGGTATGGTTGCCGGGAACGAAAATACCG
>CDZQ01028491.1_pt1 | contig 10776 bp, 8 predicted proteins | sample 554831 | NCBI WGS metagenome assembly CDZQ01 (sample SAMEA3182112, study PRJEB8094) | gut metagenome | biome: human; feature: gut; material: Stool; isolation source: human stools | place: Canada | collected 2013-05-06
ACCTGAAAGCGACAGTCCAGTTTGCCCTGAAACATGAAGAAGTGGGCAGGGAATTCAGACAATTCCTTGACAGCCGTCCGCAGGATCAGATCAAAAAAAATTATTTCATGGCAACGACCGCTCTATCGGACATTGGCGACATCGGGACCTCCCGACTCGATAAAAATCCGCCTCAAAACTCTTTCCCGATCAATGCCGCCTGATAATGAAAAAAAACTGAAAACAGTCTGACAACCCTGAAGATTCTTTTTGCCCCACCGGTGAAAAGAATCTTTTCATTTATAGCGGCAACCCCAGGCCTCATCATCCATGAAAACACATTCTGATGGATAATGATGATATTGCATTGTCGTTGAACACGCTCTTCAGAAACAGGGCGACAGCGACATGAACATTTTTTACTGAAAAAACCGAACATTATTTGGAAACAGACAGCAAAATGAACACAGAACAACCGGAAACCATTCATCGTCTCGATTACACCGTACCGTCTTTTCTGGTCGAGCATATCGACCTTGTTTTCGACCTTGCCCCCTCCGCGACCAGCGTGTCCGCGACAACCGAACTCAGGCACAATCCGGCATCAGGCAGTCATGAAATCGTTTTAAACGGACAGGATCTTGAACTTGTCAAAATCGTCATGAATGGACGAAGACTGGAAAAACCGGATTACGCGCTGGATCATGGTGAATTGCGTATCCCGAATGCCCCCGACAAAGTCACGCTGGTAATCGATACTCTTGTTCGCCCCGATAAAAACACATCCCTGATGGGATTGTATATTTCGAACGGGAATTTTTTCACCCAGTGCGAAGCTGAAGGATTCCGGAAAATCACCTACTATCCTGACCGTCCAGACGTGATGGCAAGTTATACGGTCACTCTGCTTGCCGACAAGGAAAAATATCCGATTCTCCTGTCCAACGGCAATCTTGTCGATGAAGGCGATTTGCCAAAAGGCCGTCATTTCGCAAAATGGGAAGACCCGTTCAAAAAACCGTCCTATCTGTTCGCTCTCGTTGCGGGCAATCTGGTGTGTCAGGAAGAAACATTCAGGCTTGCAGATGGCCGGGACGTGCTTTTGCAGGTCTGGGTCGAAGATGGCAATCTCGACAAGACGCCTCATGCGATGGAATCCCTGAAACACAGTATCGCGTGGGATGAAACGCGTTTCGGTCTGGAACTCGATCTTGACCGTTTCATGATCGTTGCCGTCAGCGACTTCAATATGGGCGCTATGGAAAACAAGGGTTTGAACATCTTCAACACCCGTTACGTGCTTGCGAATCCGCGCATTGCAACCGATCAGGATTACGCCAACATCGAATCCGTCGTCGGTCATGAATACTTCCATAACTGGACAGGTGACCGTGTTACCTGCCGTGACTGGTTCCAGCTCTCTTTAAAAGAAGGCCTCACCGTATTCCGAGATCAGGAATTTTCCGCCGACCGCACTGGCAGCGACTCAGGACGTGCTGTCAGGCGCATCGAAGATGTGCGCACGCTCCGTCAGGTCCAGTTTCCCGAAGATGCAGGCCCTATGGCCCATCCTGTCCGTCCCGATTCGTATCAGGAAATCAACAACTTTTATACCGTCACGATTTATGAAAAAGGTGCTGAAGTCGTGCGCATGTACCAGACCCTTCTCGGACGGGACGGTTTCAAAAAGGGCATGGATCTTTATTTCAAACGCCATGACGGAAACGCCGTGACATGCGCCGATTTTCTGGCCGCGATGGCTGATGCGAATGGTCGCGACCTCTCCCAATTCGAACTCTGGTACAGTCAGGCCGGAACACCCCGTGTCAAACTGGAAAGCGTTTACGACAGCCAGAACAAGGCCCTGTCGCTGACATTAAGCCAGACCTGTCCGCCAACCGCCGGGCAAGCAGACAAAAAACCTTTCCTGATCCCCGTAGCCATCGGTCTGCTGGATTCGAAAGGCAAGGGAATTCCCGTACGCGTCAAAGGATCTGACAAGGCATCCGATACCTGCGTTTTGGAGCTGACACAGGAAAAACAGACCTTCACACTGGTCGATGTGCCGGAAAAACCGATCATTTCGGCCCTGCGCAACTTCTCCGCTCCCGTCATTCTTGAATTCGATCAGACAGACGAGGAACTGCTGCATCTGCTCTCCAGTGACACGGACAGTTTCAACTGTTGGGAAGCAGGACAACGACTCGCCATGCGCCGTCTGCTGAAACTCACCCGGGCCGTCCGTGAAAACAGGCCTCTTGCGCTGGATAAACCATTTATCGATGCCTTCCGCACCGTTCTGACAAACACCTCACTTGATCCGGCCTTGCGTGAACTCGCATTGACTCTTCCGGGTGAAACCATCATTGCTGAAAAAATGGATGAAGTCGATCCCCGCGCCATTCACGAGGCACGGCAATTCATGCGCACAACACTGGCAAAGACACTGGAGAAAGAGTGGCGGGAAGCCTACAGGGATAACCGGACAGACGGCCAATACCGTCCCGTTCCGCAGGATGCCGGCAAACGGGCATTGAAAAATCTGGCATTGTCCTACCTGCTGCTTCTTGACAACACCGACACTTGCAAGCTGGCAATCGACCAGTACCATCAGGCCGACAACATGACAGACCGCCTGGCCGCGCTGACGTCGCTTGTTCATTCAGGGTGCATGCAGAAACTGCCGGAAGTGAAAGAGCTGCTGGAACATTTCTACAAGGAATACGAAAACGAGCCGCTCGTCATCGACAAATGGTTCTCGCTGCAATCCACTTCGCCCACCACATCCATCGAATCCATTCGTGAACTCATGGAACATCCGGCGTTCACCTTCAGAAATCCGAATCGTGCCAGAAGCCTCATCTTTGGCTTTTGTCATAACAATATGGCACAATTTCATGCTGAAGACGGGAGCGGTTACGAATTCTGGGCGAAATACCTGCTGGAACTGGACAGAATCAATCCACAGGTTGCCGCAAGGCTTGCACGATGCATGGATCAGTACAAACGTTACGTCCCCTCTTTGCGCCAACCGGCAGAACAGGCCCTGCAACAGGTTTCGAAACAGGAATTGTCCCGCGACACGCGCGAAATCATCAATAAAACATTGTCAGCTTAAGAAAACGAAAAAACGGAACAGAAATGAGACAGAAACGAGTCAGCCTGACACAACATCTGATCGAGGAAAACCGGCGTTACGGCACTGTGCCGGAAGAATTACGCCTGCTTCTGGAAGTCGTCGCACGAGCCTGCAAAACCATCGGACATTCCGTCGGCAAAGGTGCACTGGGCAACATTCTGGGCAGTAACGAAACGGAAAACGTTCAGGGCGAAGTCCAGAAAAAACTGGACATTCTCAGTAATGAAATCCTGCTCGAATCCAATGAATGGGGCGGCCATCTCTCTGCAATGGCTTCCGAGGAAATGGAAACCATTCATCCTATATCAAAAACCTATCCGCATGGCAGTTACCTGCTTCTGTTCGATCCGCTGGACGGATCGAGCAATATTGACGTCAACGTGTCCATCGGCACCATCTTTTCCGTGCTGAAAATGCCGGAAGACAAGACCGATGCAGACGAAAAAGATTTCCTGCAACCCGGACGCCAGCAAATCGCTGCCGGTTACGCGCTTTACGGTCCGCAAACCCTGCTGGTACTGACGACAGGCCGTGGCGTTCACTGCTTCACGCTTGACCGTGAAATGGGTTCATGGGTACTGACGCAGCCAAACATGCGCATTCCTGAAGACACCAGCGAATATGCCATCAACACATCGAATGCCCGTCGATGGTTTCCTCCGGTCAAACGCTACTTTGAAGAGATGCAGGCCGGCAAGGGAGGCCCCCTGAAAAAAGATTTCAACATGCGCTGGGTCGCCTCGATGGTCACCGACATGCACCGGATTTTGAACCGCGGCGGCATCTTCATGTACCCTGCCGATGAACGCAATATCGAACAGGGCGGCCGCATCAGGCTGCTTTACGAAGCCAATCCAATGGCATTCATCGTCGAGCAGGCTGGCGGTGCAGCGACCAACGGGCTGATCCCGATGCTGGACGTCGTTCCTGAAAAACTGCACCAGCGTGTTCCGGTATTTTTAGGCTCAAAAAACGAAGTCGACCGCATTACCCGATATCACAAGGAAACGCGATAAAAGTTTTTACCTGACAGGCACCGCAACTTCTGCCATTTACGGTGCCCGTTTCATTTTTGTCACGCGTTGTTTTCCAAATTCCTTTTGTCACCTTTCAGGCCTTGCCATACATTTGTGCTGAAAATTTCAGACAATCCCGACATGAAATCAGGCTAATAGCCTCCTTTCATTTCCCCTTCGCCCATAAAACGGCTAGAATTTCTCCTTATGCAAAAATTCCCCCAATGCGTCAAGGTTTTTGGGGACAGGAAAACAGACATGATCACTTTTCAACAAATCATCTTTACGCTTCAACAATACTGGAGCAAGCAAGGCTGCGCCCTGCTTCAACCATACGATATGGAAGTCGGTGCAGGCACCTCGCACACTGCAACCTTTTTGCGTGCGATCGGCCCGGAACCCTGGAGAGCGGCTTATGTCCAGCCATCCCGCCGCCCAAAGGACGGTCGCTATGGTGAAAACCCGAACCGCATGCAGCACTATTACCAGTTTCAGGTCGTTTTGAAACCCGCTCCGGAAGATATCCTTGACCTGTATCTCGGTTCTCTGGCAGCGTTAGGCCTTGACCTGAAACAGAACGATGTCCGTTTCGTTGAAGATGATTGGGAAAATCCGACTCTCGGTGCATGGGGACTTGGCTGGGAAGTCTGGCTAAACGGCATGGAAGTGACCCAGTTCACCTATTTCCAGCAAGTCGGCGGTATTGACTGCAAGCCGATCCTCGGTGAAATCACTTACGGCCTGGAACGCCTCGCCATGTACCTGCAGGGCGTTGAAAATGTTTACGATCTTGTCTGGACAGAATGGACTGACCGTGGCGTAAAAAAATATCTGACCTATGGCGACGTTTACCATCAAAACGAAGTGGAACAGTCCGCTTTCAATTTCGAACAGGCCAACGTTCCATTCCTGTTCACCCTGTTCGGCAATTATGAAACCGAAGCAAAACGGCTGATTGAAGAAAAGCTGACATTGCCCGCCTACGAAAACATACTGAAAGCAGCACACACATTCAACCTGCTTGACGCCCGCGGCGCCTTGTCCGTCACGGAACGGGCCGCCTATATCGGTCGTATTCGCACCTTGTCACGCATGGTCGCGCAAGCCTATTACGAATCCCGTGAAGCGCTGGGTTTCCCGATGTGTGGCGATCAGCGGAAAATTGCCTAGATGGAGAAACAGGCTGGACACTGAACTGTACTGTATGAATCATTGAGCGGAAAAATCCGCCGGAAAAAAGCAAAAGGCTTTAACATGAACCAGACCCTGCTCGTTGAAATCCTCACTGAAGAACTGCCTCCTAAGGCGTTAATAAAACTGGCCGACTCATTTGCCACCACTATCGAAAGCAGCCTCGGACAGGAAAATTTTTTAAACGACACATCCAAAACAAGCATCTACGCAACGCCCAGACGTCTGGCCGTTACGATCACCGACGTTCGCGACGTATCGCCTGACAAAACGGTTCGGCAAAAAGTATTGCCGGTCAACGTTGCACTGGATGCAGACGGCAACCCGACAGCACCTTTCAGGAAGAAGCTGGCAGCCATGAATATCCCTGACATCGACATCAGTCAGCTGGAAAAAGCGCCTGACGGCAAAAACGAAAGTTTCTTCTATACCTACACTGCCGCCGGATTGCCACTGGCGAACGCATTGCAAAAAGCGGTCGAGAAAGCAGCTCATGACCTGCCCGTACCGAAAATGATGACCTACCAGCGTCCGGATGGTGAAACCGTTGAATTCGTCCGTCCTGTTCATGAATTCATCGCCATGCACGGTGAAAATGTCTTGCCGATCACCCTGCTGGGTCTTTCTGCCGGTCGCACCACACACGGACACCGTTTCCTTTCTGAAGGAGAAATCGGCATTCTTGCAGCAGACTATTATGCGGTCACACTCGAAACACGCGGCAAGGTCATTCCCGGCTTTCAATCCCGAAAAGAACGCATTCGCGCAATGCTGAACGAAAAAGCAAAAGGCGACAAAGTCCTGATGCCTGAATCGCTGCTGGATGAAGTCACCGCGCTGGTTGAATGGCCTGTCGTTTACGAATGCAACTTTGAGGACACATTCCTTGAAGTCCCCCAGGAATGCCTGATCCTGACCATGCAGACCAACCAGAAATATTTTGCCCTGACAGACGCTTCCGGTCGTTTGCGCTCGCGTTTTCTGATCGTATCCAATATGGAAACCAATACGCCACAACGGATCATCAGCGGAAACGAACGTGTCGTTCGCCCACGCCTCTCGGACGCCCGTTTCTTCTTTGAACAGGATAAAAAGAAAACACTTGAAGACCGTCTGCCCGGATTGGCAAATGTCGTTTACCACAACAAGCTCGGTACACTGGCACAACGCATGGCTCGCGTCAGACTGCTCTCCGTTTTCATTGCCGAAAAGCTCGGATACGACAAACAGCTTGCTGACCGGGGAGCGCAGCTGGCCAAAGCCGACCTGTTGACCGAAATGGTGGGTGAATTCCCTGAACTGCAGGGCATCATGGGAACTTACTATGCCCGTCACGACGGTGAACCCGAAGAAGTGGCTTTGGCAGCACAGGAACATTATATGCCGCGTTTTGCAGGAGACGTCCTGCCAACAACGGCAACGGGAACGGTCATCGCGTTAGCCGATAAAATGGAAACACTGGTCGGTATCTGGGGAATCGGCCTGCAACCGACCGGCGACCGCGACCCGTTTGCCCTGCGACGTCACGCTCTTGGTTTCCTGCGTATCCTTATCGAGAAAAAACTGCCCCTTTCCTTGCGTGAAGTCCTTGCAGAAACAGTTGGCATCCTCTCAACCAACGCAACCATGAAAGATCCGACTGAAGGTGTGATCGCTTTCTTCATGGATCGTCTGCGCGGCCTTTTGCGGGACCGCGGTTACACACCGGATGAAATCGAAGCCGTCCTGTCGCAAAATCCGGATCGTTTCGACAATCTGGTCGAACGTCTGGACGCCGTCCGCGCTTTCGCTGAAATGCCCGAAGCGGCATCGCTGGCTGCTGCCAACAAGCGCATTACGAATATTCTCAAGAAATCGGACATCAACACCGGACAGGTTCAACAGGACGTTCTCGTCGAAGACAGCGAAAAGAAACTGTTTGCCGACATGACGGCAGTCAAACCACAGGCCGATCAGAAATTTGCAGCCGGCGATTATACTGGTACACTGAAAACGATGGCTCAACTGCACGATGACGTCGATGCCTTTTTCACCAATGTCATGGTCATGGCAGACGATCAGAAACTGCGAAACAACCGCATCGCACTACTGAAACAATTGCACACCATGATGAATCAGGTAGCCGACATTTCCAAACTGGCGTCTTAATTCAGGGATTAGTTTATGAAACTCATTATTCTGGACCGCGATGGCGTGATTAATGAAGATTCCGATTCGTTCATCAAAACACCGGATGAATGGATTGCCCTGCCCGGTTCCCTCGAAGCGATTGCCCGCCTGACCAAGGCCGGTTATAAAATCGTTGTTGCGACAAACCAGTCCGGCCTTGGCCGCGGTTATTTCGACATCATGACCTTGAACGCCATCCACCAGAAGATGCAGGCTGCCGTAAAGGCGGCCGGTGGAATGATCGAAGCTATCTTCTTCTGTCCTCATACCACCAGCGACAACTGTGATTGCCGAAAACCGCGACAGGGCATGTTCAGCTCCATTTCCGAACGCTACGAAACCAAACTGGACGAGGTCCCTTCCGTCGGCGATTCCCTCCGCGATCTCCAGGCCGCGTTTCTGGCTGGCTGCACTCCCATTCTGGTCCTTTCCGGCAAAGGGAAACAAACGCTTGAAAATGGCGGTCTTCCTCCCAAAACAGTCATATTCGACAACCTTGCCGCCGTGGTGGATCATTTGCTGAGCCGGGATGTGAAAACGGTTGAGGCAAAAGATAAAATTTCCCAGGAAGCATCGTGACATACCGGAGCCATACTGAAAGCGAATTCCTGAATCGTTGGAGTGAATTCATTGAGTAAAACAAGTCTCTTTTTCCGATCCCTCTGTTTCGGGATCGTTCAGGTGATATTCACCCCGATCTGGGCCTGTGTCTGTTTCGTGACCATCTGGCTTCCCTTTCCCTTGCGCTATTACATCGCCACCCGCTGGAATGTCATCACAATCTGGTTTGCCAAAATCATCTGTGGGATCGACTATCAGGTTATCGGAAAGGAAAACCTGCCCGGGGTTCCCAGCATCCTGCTATCAAAACACCAGTCCGCATGGGAAACCATTTTCCTGATATCCGTCGCACCCAAACCGCTTTCCTTCGTTCTGAAAAAAGAACTGCTTTATATTCCATTCTTCGGCTGGGCACTCGCTCTCATGCGTAATATCCCGATCGACAGAAGCCAGGGTGTTTCCGCCATCAGACAACTGGTCAGAAAAGGAAGCCAGCGTCTGAAAGACGGGCAATGGGTTGTCATCTTTCCCGAAGGAACCCGTACTGCAGTCGGCAAAAAAGGCAAATATCTTAACGGAGGTTCGCGTCTGGCCATGGAATCCGGCGCACCCGTCGTTCCGATTGCACTGAATGCCGGAGAATGCTGGCCAAGAAATTCATTCATCAAGAAACCCGGCCTGATTACCGTTTCCATCGGCAAAGCCATATCCCCCGTCGGGCGGACAGCGGATGAACTGATGAAAGAAGTCGAAAACTGGATTGAAAATGAAATGCATCGGATATCACCCGATATCTATCCACCAGGCAAGTTATAATCTCGCAAATACCGGATCTGTCGTATGCAAAAGGACTTGTTCGACCGTTTCCTGACTAAAATATTCGGCGAAAAATCACCCGGGGAGGCAGACCCGTCACCACCGCCGTCCGGAAAAGCACGAACTGATAAAAACAGCGGAGACCTTGCAAAAACCATATCACTGAATGACAGACCGATCACTTATACACTGCGTCGGTCGGCTCGCCGTTCCATCGGTTTTCTCGTCAATGAAACAGGATTGCGTGTCACTGCTCCAAAAAGAAGCAGCTTGTATTCCATTGAAAACGCCATCAGGGACAAACAGAAATGGATTCTTTCAAAGCTGGATTTCTATCGCTTCAACCGCCCTGTCACAACAAGTCCGATTGATTGGACAAATGGTGCACTCCTTCCGTTTCTCGGTGACAAACTGATACTTCACACGATTGAGGGAACGATAAAAAAAACCGTTTTCATAATCGAAAACGGCAAACTTCTCGTCCACCGTCCCGACGATGGCAAACCCATCGGCCCGACATTGAAAAACTGGCTCGTAAAACAGGCCGGAACCGTTCTTGCAAAACGACTTGAACTTCAGGCCGAACGCATGAATATCCCATTTACGTCATTTTCCCTTTCCAATGCCCGGACAAGATGGGGTTCCTGTACCGCCAAACGTCACATCAGACTGAACTGGAGACTTGTGCATTGTGATATCACTCTCATTGATTATGTCGCCATCCATGAACTGGCACATTGCCTGGAAATGAACCACAGCCGGCGATTCTGGGAGATAGTGGCAAGGTATTACCCTGACTATAAATACGCACGGAAACAATTGCATCTTCAGTCACCCACCCTGTTTTCACTTTTTGACAAACCCGAAAATCAGACTGACTGAAAATAAAAGTGTGATGCTAAAACATTTACAGAAACCACTTATCTTTTACAATAAAAACCACACGAAATTCATTATCCGACCATACAGGAGATATCATGCGCTTTCTTCATACCATGTTGCGAGTGGGCGACCTCAACCGCTCCATCGACTTCTATACCAATACATTGGGCATGAAACTGCTCAGGACAAAAGACAACCCGGAATATAAATATACTCTTGCCTACCTCGGGTATGAAAGCAATCCGGAACAAGCCGAACTGGAATTGACCTATAACTACGGTGTATCCGGATACGAAATGGGTACGGCATACGGACACATCGCTCTTTCTGCAGACGATATCGTCGCGACCTGCAATCGTATTCGTGAAAAGGGAGGAAAAATTACCCGTGAACCGGGCCCGGTCAAAGGAGGCACCACCGTAATCGCTTTTGTGGAAGATCCCGATGGTTACAAAATTGAACTGATTCAGGAAAACAGTTAAAGAAATCCAACTGGAACTCAATCAGTCATAAACAATACAACCCTTTCCCGAAATAGCCGCTTATAACGATTCCGAACAGAGAGGAAAACAGGAAAGCCTGAATGAACAACCTATTCAGGAAAAGACTGCGGTGCCCTACTTGTCTTTCAAAGAACCGGACAGTTCTTTCAGCAAGTGGGACAAATCAGCCGTTTCACAGCCATTCATCAGAATTTTATAAAAGATGGCAATAATCGTGCTCTTCTTATCCGCACTCATTCCTATTTTCTCTTCGGAATCCCATTTTTCCACAACCTGAGCCGCAGCTGTCAGTTTGGCTGTATTAACGGAGCCGGAAATGTCGTTTTCAGTTCCTGTTCTTTTAACCTGATAACGTTCAGCATTCTGATAAGCGGCAATACCGGCCGTTTCTCCATGAGCCAAAACCAGATAATGTTCAGGTATTTCGAAAACTTTACGTATTCCACCGATTCCATATTGTTCTTCGTAACGCCAGCCTTCTTTAGCCGCTCTGGACAAAATACTCGATTTGGTCGTAGGC
>CDZQ01056320.1_pt1 | contig 10647 bp, 10 predicted proteins | sample 554831 | NCBI WGS metagenome assembly CDZQ01 (sample SAMEA3182112, study PRJEB8094) | gut metagenome | biome: human; feature: gut; material: Stool; isolation source: human stools | place: Canada | collected 2013-05-06
TTGTTTTTGCGAAACTTATTCTACCTTATCCACCGGAGTTTCACCGAAATAAAAAATCGTAAAAAGGCGACTCATAGGCCACCTTTTTACGATTGTAGGACATATTAGTTCATTCCATCCTCAGGCGCTCTACTATGCTCTGCTTCTCCAGGTTCTTGAAACAAACAAAGGGAATCAGCACTGCAAAAACAAGCAGAATGGGTGTACAGATCGCCAGAGGCAGCAGCGTAAAATGGAAGGTGGTAAAACCGCCGGCCACCATGGCTCGGATTCCTACGCCAACCGCAACGGAGCTGACCAGCCAGGACACCACCAGCGTGATAACTGCGTAATCCAGTCCCTCATACACCAGCATTTTGCAGAGCTGCTTTTTGGTCATACCCACACTCTGGATCATTGCAAACTCTCGCTTTCGAGATACAATGGCAGTGACCATAGAATTTACGAAGTTCAGTACACCTACCAGAGCGATGATTATACTAATGGCGTTACCCATGACAGCAGAGGAACGGGTCTCACTCTCATATTGCTCTGCCATACTCTGTCGCGAAGTGACCGGAAGGCTGGCATAGTCACGTTGGATATGCCGGGCCTCATTCTTCAAAACCCTGACGCAGAAGGCGCCAAACTGATTTTGAATGCGTTGCTCATAGGAGTCTTTCATATTCTCACCTCCCTTCGCGCCGCACAGGTGCGGGGTGGTGATTTCCTCCCTTTCGCCTCAGTAATCCAAGACTTGCGATTTTGGCAACCTGGAAAGGAAAGAAATTTTTATGAAAGGCTCCGTCAGGTGACGAAGGCCCACATAAACAACAAAAAGCGCCCATCCGCAAAATGCGGACAGGCGCAAATGAAATGGTAGAAGTATTTACATGATTTATCTGTTCATCTTCATGGCCGGAATATCCCGATAATGGGAACCGACTTTTTTTGACAAGATGGCTCTTGTCGTTTTATGTCGAAAGGCTTTGTAGCGCATGGCGGCATCCTCCTATTGCCGCCGTGCCAAATTGCAAGGTGTAGGGTCGTCGTGAACCTTTGGGCAAAAAGAAGCGGCGGCCTTGATTTCTCAAAACCGCCGACGGACAATGTAAATTGAGCGCACAACACCACCTGCCCCACAACGGTTTTTTTCTTTCCCCGTGAGGCGGGGCAGGATAGGCACTATTCTTTTTTTCATTCTAAAGCTGAATTGTTGCAGAAATGTCCTAACGCCGACTTCTTTCGGCAGGATTACAGCCTGAATTGCTTCATTTTTGTACCAATTCAAAAATTTATCTCATTTCAGGTCGGAGAATGACCCGTCTGAACAGGAACATAGTTGCGCCGAAATAGGTCAGGTATATAGCGCAGAACAGTAGGATTGTGACCAGACCATAGAACAGCACCAGTCCTTCCTGCAAAATTGCTTCCCCGAAAAAGAACTGTGTCCCCACAATCAGCAGAACCGTAAGAACGATAGGGAAAAATAGAGGGATCAGGAATACGGTGGACAGTTCCTTGCGGATGAGGGAAGCCTGCCTGTGGCCTGATACACCCAGTCGGTCAATCACCGCGTAATTCTTCTGGTTCCGGTCTATGGCGGAAAGCTGCTCAAAGGCCAGCACTGAACAGGAGAGAATGATAAAAATAACGCTCAGATACAAGCCGCAGAAAGAAAGTGTCGTGAATCCGGTCAGCGAATTGGCAACGCCCCACGCCTTTACTGTTACCCCCATCGTCACCCGTTCCGGCAATTCCTGTCCGGGCTGGATGTCAGGCTGCCATTTACCGCTGTTCAGGAATTGCTTGAGTTCGTTTTTCAGTTCCGGGTATCCGCTATCCTCAAGTTTCATCACCAGACGGATTTTCTCCCCGGGCAGCCGGGAAGCCACTTCATCCGGCAGAACCAGAACATATCCCTTTGTTCCGGCCATCTGATACTGCTCCATCGGCTCTGTCAAAATCGGAGTTTCGGCAGGCGTCAGCGTCCAACCGTTCAGCGTGATCTCCGGCTTCTGCTCTAAGCCCTGCCGGATGCCGTCCATATAGTTCCAGGTATCACAGTGAACCAGAAATTCATTGTTGTTCATGGACACAGGGGAAAGCCCCAGAATCTCCCGCAGGTGGTTATAATCGGATAAGGACAAGGCTTCAATCGTTTCATTGGGAACCGCATACAGGTAATAGGTTACGCTGTCCTCCACCTCGCAGCGTTCCTCTACAAAGGAACGGACGGAATCCATGCTGTCCTTGGTCAGCGGCGCGTCAATGGCTACACCGGCGTCATAGGGGTAATACGCCTCCATGTTGGCCTTATAGCCCGCACCCATCGTCAGCCCCACAAACATGGTCGCAAGGGAAACGGTCAGCAGGATCGCCACCACCGCCATTGTCCGCCCGGAAGATTGGATGCGCCTGCCGATCTGTCCCAGGAAAAACAGCGTTTCTTCCCGGTACTTCCGGTGCGGGTTCCGTTTTGCCAGTTGGTACAACAGCATGGGGATTTTCCGGTGCAACTCATAAACGCCCGCAAGGATCAGTAGACAGGCCCCACCCCAATACAGCATTGCTTCATTGGTCTGAATGTGCAATCCCTTTTCCAGCAAAATCACTCCCGCCACCATCGCGGCAAGGGAAAGCAGACAGGTCAGGACGCTCCGATGCAAGGGCTGGAACCCGGCTTCTTCATTCTTCTGATTATCATAAAGCAGGTCAATCACTTTCCTACGCCGGATCACCTTTGCCGCGCGCAGCATCCCAAATCCATACATCAGGATGAAAAAGAAAAGGGTCATCCCTAATGCACGGAGAGAGAACAAGACCTGATAGCGGTGAGGAATTTCAAAAATATTCTGGACTACCTGATTCAGTAACCCTGACAGTGCAGTTCCCAACAGAGAACCCAGCAAAAAGGCAGCTCCACCGATGATACTGTTTTCCGCCAGAAACAGGTTTCGGACGCTTTTCACTTCCATGCCCATTAGTTCATAGGCTGCAAACTCCTTTTTCCGCTGGCCCAGCATAAACCGGATGGCGTATCCCACAACAAAGGAGGACAGCAGCGCAATCAGCACCGACAGCATCAGGATACCGGAGGTGAGCATGGACATATTCTCCGTCATGGCGAGAATATCCGGGGAGAACCCCAGCGCCAGGAAGGAGTACATCAACGCCGCCGTCAGGGTGAGCGTCACAAAGTAGATGATATAATCCCGCAGGCTCCTGCGAATGTTCCGAAAAGCCAGTTTAGAGTACATCATTCACGCCCCCTCCCATCATGGTGAGGACATCCAAAATCTTGTTAAAGAAAGTCCTGCGAGAATCGCTGCCTTTGCGGATTTCCGTGAAAATCGCACCGTCCCGTAAAAAGAGAATACGGTTTGCATAGCTTGCAGAAAAGGCATCGTGCGTTACCATCAAAATGGTCGCCCCCAGCATTTCATTGATGCTCTGAATGGTGGAGAGCAGCATTTGGGACGAGTGGCTGTCCAGTGCGCCGGTGGGTTCGTCCGCCAGAATCAGCTTGGGATTGTTGATGATGGCTCTGGCGCAGGCGCACCGCTGCTTCTGGCCGCCAGACACCTGATAGGGGTATTTGTCCAGAATATCTGTGATGTTCAGTTTTCCGGCCATTTCCCGCACCCGGCCGTCGATCTCGCCTGCGGGGACCTTATTGATGGTCAGCGCCAGGGCGATATTTTCGGAGATGGTCAGGGTGTCCAGCAGGTTAAAATCCTGAAACACAAAGCCCAGATTCTCCCGGCGAAACCGGGCAATCTGCTTTTCGTTGATCTCGGTCACATCCGTTCCGTCCAGATAGATATGTCCCGCGCTAACCGTATCAATGGTGGAAATACAGTTGAGCAGGGTGGTCTTGCCGGAACCGGACGCGCCCATGATCCCCACGAATTCACCCTCCTGCACAGAAAAGCTGATGTCCTGAATCGCTTTTGTGACATTCCCGCCGTTCCCGTAATATTTCTGGATATGCTCCAGCTTCAATACTTCTTTCATAATAATCACCTCTGCTCTCTATTGTAAAATAGGGTGCGCGCCGTTTGTATCAAGTTTTCTTACAAAGTTCTAACAAAAATGTAAGAAGTGCAGAACCGCAATCAGCCCTGCACTTCATGGATCAGACAGTTGATGTGAAACGCCAGGGAAATGGCGGTTCCTTGTCCCGACGATTCCGCCGCAATACCGATGCCCAGCTTGTCGCAGAGCCGTTTGCACAGGTACAGGCCGATGCCCGTGGACTGCTGGACCATGCGCCCGTTCTGCCCGGTAAAGCCCTTTTCAAAAATCCGCGGCAAATCGGCGGGGGAAATCCCGATTCCGTTGTCCTCCATCATGAGGATTACCTGATCCTGCTGCCTGCGGGTGGAAAAGCGGAAAACCGGCTGCCCGGACCGATACTTGACTGCATTGGCAATCAACTGGTTCAGAATGAACCGCACCCATTTTTCATCGGAATAGACCGTATCCTCCATTTCCTCCACTTCCAGCCGCACCCCGCTCTGAAGCAGCAGGTATTTGTTGTCTGCAATCGCCTGATGCACCACTTGGGACAAGGGCATTTCCCGGACGGAATAATCCTTCTCGGTGTGTTCGCTGCGGGCATAGTAAAGCGCCTGTTCGGTAAAGCGGTTGGTCTTTTCCAGCTCCAGAAGCAGTTCCTTTGTCCAGTCTGTCCGGTGATTTTCGCACAGCAGCTTCATGGCTGTGATGGGCGTCTTGATCTCGTGAATCCACTGCTCAATGTACTCCTTGTATTCCAGGCGTTCCCGCCGAACCTCCCCAATCTGCTCCAGCATGGATTTCCCGGCCATCTTCAAAAGGTGGTAGTACACCTGATCCTCCGCCTGCTCCGGCAGTTCCATCACTTCGGAAATGAGATAGCGTTCCGAAAGCTGTCCAGCCATATCCAACAGCTTCTGCATCTGCCGCTTCCGCTTCCAGTAGGTGAGGAACAGCCCCGCCAGCAGGATCACAGCCCATACCATGAGAATCAGCAGCACCGCCGAGACGGAGTTGCCGCACACCAGCAGGAACACAGTGAGCGCCGCCATGCAGACCAGATTGGTCAGCAGAAACGGGATTCTGTTTTTCCAATATCGCCGGTTGTTCATATTGTGTACCCCTGCCGGTGCTTGGTCTTGATGAAATCGGTCAGGCCAATGCCTGCCAGTTTCTCCCGGATGCGGTTGATGTTGACGCTCAGAGCGTTATCGTCCACATAAAGCTGGTTGTCCCACAAAAACTCTACCAAATCTCCACGGGCGCAGATTTTCCCCGCATTTTTGAACAGGTAATAGAGAATTTTCAGTTCGTTCTTGGTCAGCTCCACGCTCTGGCCGTCATAGTCCAGGCTGCTGGATTCCAGGCGCAGCACCGCGCCCCCGCAGGACATTTGCTCGCTCTGCTGGATCGGGTACGCCCGCTTGAGCAGAGAGGCAATCTTCGCCAGCAGGATGGCCGTATGATATGGCTTGGTAATAAAAGCGTCGCCACCCAGCATGATGCTGTTCAGTTCGTCCATATCGGTATTGCAGCTTGTCACAAAGATAATCGGCGCCTGGGAGAAGGTGCGGATCTGGGTACAGAGGGAAAAGCCGCTGGTTCCCGGCAGCTTGATGTCCAGCAAAATCAAGTGGGGCTGTTCCGCCTTGATCTGACCGATCACATCGGAAAATCCCTCCGGCGCCGCCGTTTCATAGCCGTTGCTTTGCAGCAGGCTTTTTAGTTCATTTCGTATCAATGGCTCATCTTCGACAATCAATATTTTTTGCTTCATGCTGTCCCTCGTTCAAATAGTTTCAACGGCTCTTATCGGAATCGTCCTTTTTTCTTTTTTCCTCCCGATATTTTCGGATCAGCTTGTTGCGAACAGGGATACCAACGCCAATCAGAAGAACTACTGCTAAAATTGTGAAATCCATATTGCTCACCTCACATTTCTTTATTTTCCATAATCCGAATGGAGAACCAGATCGACACAGCGTACATGACAACGACGAGTACAACCACAAGGCCGATCAGCAGTACCGGGGAACTTACAACCGTAGTCACAACGGGATTGTCTGCGGGCATCTTGGGCAGGAAAAACAAGGTCGCCAAAAATCCAGCCACAGGAATATACATGAACACACGGCCTTTGATGGCTCCATATTTGTAATAGCCCGGAATTTGAAATACGGTATAAAGGGCAAACAGGAACAAACCGCCGATGGCCGCACTCATCATATCAAATGCTCCAACACTTTCACCCATTGCCCGCAGCACAATCGGCTGTGTGATAAGAGAAACCACCAGAGCCATCGCGCCCAGCGCAAGAATAAAGAGATACCGGCCTGTTACCATTTCGCTTTTCTTGATGGGTAAAATCCCATACAAACGCTCCATGCTGTTTTTCTCTGTTACCGAGAAAGTGTAGCCTGTGGTCATGGCGATAAAGCACATGGCAAAGGAAACGCCGGTCAGGATGGAACGGTTAATGGCCGCAAAAGCGATAGGAAGAAGCATGGTAAAACCGATCACCTTGATATAGGGCTTTACCAGCGAAAAGTCCAATTTTGTTGCTTTTAATGTATTACTCATAATCGTCACCTTTCTTGCTCGTGAATACAACGATTTCATCAATGGTCGCCGGTTCAATACTCAAAGAGGAAAAAGCGACCGTATCTTCGGTCTTGATCAGGGCCTCAAAGCCCGTAGGGAATGTGCGGACACCGACAGCTTTTTCCTTCAGGTCAGCAGACAGTTCTTCTGTTCCTCCCTTGACAATGCGGAACATATCGACAAATTCATCCTTGCTGCCGCTGAAAAACAATTCTCCATAGCTGATATAAGTGATATAGTCAGCAGCGCGTTCCAAATCGCCGGTGATATGGGTAGAGAACAGTACACTGTGTTCTCCGTCCTCGATATATTCCGAGAGAATTTGAAGCAGTTCGTCTCTGGAAACCGGATCGAGGCCGCTGGTGGGTTCGTCCAGGATCAGCAGCTTTGCGTCGTAAGAGAACGCACAGGCCAGCATCAACTTCATCTGCATACCCTTTGAGAGTTCTTTCACTTTCTTGGTGGGAGCGATGTGGAACTTCCGCAGCATCTCGGCAAACCGCTCCGACTTCCAGTTGGGGTAGAAAACGGAGATAGATTTTTCTACCTGTGTTACCTGCCAATCATCGCTGAAATAGTTGGTATCAAATACAACACCGAGTTCCGCTTTTGCTTTCTGCTCGTCAGCGACATTATCCAGCCCCATGATCTTGATTTCGCCGCCGTTGCGCTTGAGCATATTCAGAATGAGTTTGATGGTGGTTGTCTTGCCGGAGCCGTTTGGCCCGATCAGCCCCATAATATATCCCTTCGGCAAGGTGAAGCTGATATTGTGAAGCTGGAAACTGTCAAAGGATTTCGACAGGTTTTTCACCTCTAAATAGTTAGTCATCTGTATTCGCCTCCAATAAAATATCTAAAAGACGGTGCAGTTCCTCGTTTGGAAGATTTGCTATTCTTGCCGCCTTGATTGCATCGGTCAGCCCATTTTCTACTTTGCAGATAAGCTGCTCTCTCATTAGTTCAGAGCCACGGCCCATGACAAAGCAGCCGCGTCCCTGAACATTTTTGACAAATCCCTCTTGCTCTAATTCTGTATAGGCCCTTGTAACGGTTAGGACACTGATTTTCAAATCTTTTGCCAGTGTTCGAAGAGAAGGTAAGGCTTCGTCCTCTTTCAGTTCGCCAGATAGGATTGCCGCCTTGACCTGCTGCTTAATTTGCTCGTAGATGGGTACGCCTGATACATTTGAAATAATTAGTTTCAATCCATCTCACCTTCTTGCTGTTTTAACTGTTATGCTATTATATATAACACTATAACACAAAGCGAGCAAAAAGACAATATGGTTAAAGAAAGTTTACAAATAGCAAAAACTGGTCGGGACAAGCAATCTCTGTCCCGACCAGTTTTCTTCTTGAAAGGCAGTGTTTATTCTGCCCTCAGATTTTCAATCAGACTTGTTTTTTCGATTGAACGACAGATGCAATAGCTGACAAGAATCTGTAACCCAATCAGTACAGCAGCAAACAAGAGAACAGGTAACGGATCAATGGCAAAGATAACGAATTTCAGAGCCATTACCTTATTTGCCAAATAGCACAGAAGTCCACCAATCGTAATACCAAAAGCCGCTGCCAATAGTGCCGACTTGATACTGACACTCATACCCTCCCGGTAGAGCATTTTTCGCAGTTGCCGGTTTGTCATCCCAACAGCTTGTAGCAAAGCAAACTCCCGTTTGCGGATGATTGCGCTGTTAATCAGCATATTTATCATATTGAGCAATCCGAATATCACGACAAAGGCAGATATAGCATATAGACTACTCATTGTTACATTGATAAACCCTGCAATCATAGAATATTCTTCCGAATATACTTTGAGCCGTAAATTCGGATTTCCGCTGATAAGAGATGCCAGTCTGTCTTTTACAGACTCCGTATAGTTTTTATCACAAAAGATAGAGATATGTGTTGTATTATTATACGGGGAAATCTGTTCGATTGCTTCTTGAGTGCAATAGAATAATCCCGTCGAGGGGAAATAGGCAATACCTGCAACAGTAAATGTTTCTTCTATGGTCTGTCCACCGACTTCAAAACGGAATGTCAACGAATCTCCAACTTGCAAATCTCCATAGTTGAGTTCACTTCGATCTGTGCGGTATTTATTGATTACAATTTCATTCGTACCTAAATCATCATAGCTAACAGTTCCACTTACGATTTCGCTGACATTGGCGATCAGTTCTGGTGACAAGCTATTCAGCAGTTCCAAGTTATCTTCGAGCGAGGTATAATTTACAGCCGATTCAACCAAACGGCCCATAACACACTCGTCAAGAATGATTTTCTGGACACCAGGAATATCTGTGATTTGTCCCATCAGTTCATCGGATAATGGATTGTTCTGAATAATTGTCGGGAAACGTTCGTAGAAATTGTCCATTTGAATACCAATTTGAAAATCTTCATCCATAGGATAGCTTTGCCGTATCATTGCCGGAAGATTGATAGAGGACACAAAAATGGCTAATGCAATCATCAATGTTCCGCTGATACTTAGCGAAATAATTGACATTCGATTTTTCTTCCGATTTGTGTACAGATTGCTTTTTGCTAACGAATCAGGGGTAATTTGTTTTAGTGCCTTGTGAGAACCAGCGGTTTCCCCATCCCTGAATTTCATAGCTTCAATGGGTGAAGCATTTGCCAAAAGTTTTGCAGGTTTCCTCAGTGCAAATTTAATAACGACATAAATCAGCAGGATCGCAAATAAAGTAATGAGAGCATCATACAGAAGCCATTGTACTCCAGAGATTAAGACAATGAGCAAAATAGAAATCAATGCTCCAAGCGGTATAAATCTCACTGCCAACATATTGCCTTGCGTATTTAAGAACCGGCGCAGTTGCTTTTGTGTTGTGCCCAATGAGATCAGTTGGGCATACATTGGCATGGAATTTACGATGGAAATATAAAAAATGCTGTATATCACAAAGCTGCTGGCAAACATCAAGAATATGGTGAAAAAGATGACAGCAGCGATCACAGTTCCATCAAAGTAAACTCCATCAATGTAACTCTCATTTATGATAACATCAAAGCTGGGGATGCCTGCAGACTCGCCTTTGCTTTTCAAAAAGTCTTTTTGGGTATCGGAACCTGTACTGGAATAATCCGAATTGAGTAAAACAAGTACATCAACCGTGGCAGCGGTTTCTGTGCTGAAATCCGAAGTTATTTGACTGTATTGTTGGGCATATTTCATTTGGAAACTGTTTGATGTTACAACATAAAACTGCTCTCCACGTTCTTGTTCCTTGTTTTGAATCGTACCACATACAGTAAATTCTTCTTCTCTTTCTTCATTGGTCAAGCTGTCAACATAAGCAAACCGGAAAGTATCTCCCACCGACAAAGCACGATTCTTTAAGTAGGTTTCGGACACAAGCACCTCATTTTCACTGTCCGGGATTACGCCATCTACAAGCCGGAACCCCATAAAGGCCAGCGCCTGTTCGTCCATATATGCCAGATCGGTACGACCATCACGGTCAACCTGATTTCCAAAAGATTTGTAGATGCCTACGGCTTCAAAATCTTTATCCGATTGGAGTGTGGTTTTGGTATCTTCGTTTACTGCCCGATACATAGCATGGTATGGAGCCTGATTCGCTTGATCCAACGCATCATTCACTAAAACCGAAAAAATAGTTGCCATCAGACAGGTGGCCAGAACGATAATGGTTGCAGTTAAAAATGTTTTTAATTTGTGTGTTTTCAGATCAGCTTTCGCAAGACCATGTATTATTCTGCGCGTATCATTTTCAAATGGTAATGTCATATCCTCCACCTCCTTACGCCTTGATTTTTCCGTCCTCAATGCGCACAATACGGTCGGCAAGCTGGGCAATCTCGTTGTTATGGGTAATCATCACAAGCGTTTGGTTGAACTCCCGGCTGGTGCGCTGAAGCAGGCCCAGCACGTCGGCGCTGGTCTTGCTGTCCAGGTTGCCAGTGGGTTCATCAGCCAGGACAATGGCCGGTTTGGATACCAGGGCGCGGGCAATCGCCACGCGCTGCTGCTGGCCGCCGGAAAGG
>CDZQ01045807.1_pt1 | contig 10593 bp, 15 predicted proteins | sample 554831 | NCBI WGS metagenome assembly CDZQ01 (sample SAMEA3182112, study PRJEB8094) | gut metagenome | biome: human; feature: gut; material: Stool; isolation source: human stools | place: Canada | collected 2013-05-06
CGGTTTTTTGCCGCCCGGAAAGGATACATGATGAGTGAATTTTTAGATATGCTCCTTAGGAGCGACTGCCCCAACGTGCTGAAGAACCTGCCCACGAAGAAGGTGGAGTGCGTGACGATGAGCAAGCGGCTGGGGGTTAAGGCCGTGTTTACCATCCGGGCGCTGCCCTACGGGAAGATCCAGGAGATCCGGGGGATGAACGACGACGCCAACAGCGCCCTGCACATCCTGCTAAACGGCTGCGTGGAGCCGGACTGGAGGGACAGCGGCCTCTTAAACCCATCAGAGGGCATTGTAACGCCCCCGGACGCCATCAAGAACCGGATGCTGGCGGGAGAAATTGACGACATTGCCATGGAGATTGAGAAACTCAGCGGCTTCCGGATGCGGACGATCCGGGAAGTAAAAAACGACTAGAGGAGGGGAGCGACCCGGACCTCTCCCTCCTGTACTGGCTCTTCCGCGTGAAGAACATCCCGCCATGGGAGGTCTACGAACAGAGCCACGGATACCGGGATCTTCTGGAGGCTTTCGCCTGGGCACAGATTGAAGAGAGAAAATAAAAACCCGCCGCCCGGTATGGGCGGCGGGGGAGTCAAAGCATACAGAATAAAAACAAAAGCAAAAAGGGAAGTGTGACCAATCCAAACACCCAAAAGATCGTTTTTGTGGATCTATCCCAAAACGGGGCTTTTTTTGCATCACGGAAGGATTTGTCCAGTTCAGAAAACGTCATAAGCGAACACCACACCTTTCAAAACCTATTATAGCATATTTTTGCAAATCGTCAAGGAGGGGAATGCATGCCAGAAGTAGGAATTATCATGACTTTGCGGGATCGTATGTCCAACACCATGAAGTCAATGATAAGTTCCGGCAAGGCTCTGAGCAAGGAGTTCGACGATCTGCTTGACCGTGTGACCGCCACGGAAAATCAGCAGGCCGCCCTGGCGAAGGCCCTTGCCAAAACAAAAACAGCCATTGCGGATCAGACCGATGTGGTCAAAGCATCGGAAAAAGCGTGGAAGACACTGCGAAAGGAAAAGGGCGCCTCCGCTCAGGATATTGCAGAAAAAGCGGATGCCTACCACGCAGAATCTGAGAAGCTGGAGGCGCTGAGGAATCAGCTGAACGAGTACACGCTAGCGTCCAAGGACGCCCGCCAGGAAATGAAGGAAATGTCTGCCGAATACCGCAAGATGCGGCAGCAGACTGATTTCAGCGAAGGGGCTTCTTTGGGTGCGTCAGGCGGAGCGGGCGGGCTTGGCGGTTCCGGCCTATTGAGCGGGTTGAAAGCAGCAGGGCTGACAAAGGTACTTGGAGATGCTTTTTCAGAAGCCGCTGGGGTTGGAATTGAGAGTTTTTTGGGGCAGCCAATGGCAAGTCTGGCGAGCAGCGTTGCTTCCGGGGTGGTTTCCGGCGCAGCCATGGGATCAATTATCCCCGGCATTGGGACGGTAGCTGGCGCGGCGATCGGAGCCCTCTCTGGTGGGGTGTCCGGAGGGACCCGGATTTTTGAGGCCAAGGACGACGTATTTAAAAACTATGTCCAGGAGGCGGCGGAGAGCGCCATGGAGGAGCAGGACACCCTCATCTCCTCCGGCTCCGCCATCGCCGGGAGCCGGGAGCAGACCCGGATGTCCTTTGCCAGGCGGCTGGGGGGCGAGGCGGAGGCGGACGCCTTCCTGGCGGAGGTGAGGGCCAAGGCTGCCGCCACCAACTACAGCTACGACGAGATCCTGGGGTACTCCAAGGCCCTGCTGAACAGTTACAAGCCGGATGAGATATTCGGCGTATTGCAGTCCCTGTCGGACGCCACGGCGGGGCTTGATTTAAGTTCCAGCGACGTGAGCATGATGATTGCCGGGCTGAGCCGGATGCGGACTACCGGCAAGGCCACCCAGGAGTATCTGAATTATTTCTCCGAGCGGGGCGTGGATGTGTATGCCGCGCTGGCCGACTCCACCGGGGCGGACAAGAGCCAGATTGCCGATATGGTCACGAAGGGACAGATCGGCGGCGCGGACGCCGCAGAGTCCATCCTGGCCTTTATCGACAAAACCTTCGGCGGCCTCAGCGAGGACCTGATGGGCACCTACGACGCCATGGTGGACAACCTGGCGGACGCGGAGGCCAACCTGCAGGAGTACGCGGGCCAGGGCTACAACGAGGAGCGCAAGAGGGGGATCGAAGCCCAGCAGGACTGGATGACCGAAAGCGAGGAGGCGCTGGGAGAGGCCTACTCCGCCATCGGCGCCTGGGAGGCGTCCCTGGAAAACAGTAAGGAGCAGTTCATCCGGGACGCCATGGACGCCATGATGGAATCGGATGCGTACAAGACCGCAGAGGCGGAGGGGGACGCCGTTAAGATGGGCGAACTCCTGATGCGGGCCAAGGTGCAGGGGATGAATGCGTACAACGCCAGTGACGGGGCGCGGCTGGCGCTGGAGTCGGAGTTGTCCCTGGCGAGCAGCATCCGGGAGGACGCTGCCAGCAACCAGGCCTACTGGGACGCGGGCTACCGAAAAAGCCAGGAGTATTCCAAGGGCCTGGCGGCGGGGTTCAGCGCCCTGCACCCGACCAGGGAGCTGATCGGCATTGCCAACGCAGCCATTGTAGACGACAGCGAATACCCCAGCGCCTACGGGCATCGGGCGATCCCCTACGACAACTTCCCGGCCCTGCTCCACCAGGGGGAGCGGGTGCTGACCGCCAGCGAGGCCAGGGCCATGGACGCGGGGACGGCGGGGGGCGGCGTACAGGTGAGCATCGGCAGCGTCACCATAGGCGGGGGCCTGAGCACCTGGGACATCGCCGTGCAGATCGCCCAGGAACTGGAGCGGGCGGCAGTGGCCGCCGCGCCGCGGTAAGGAGGAGCCATGGCAGAGCGGAAAATCATCCTGAAAAACACGGAGACGGGGGAGGAACTGGCCCTGCCCGTGACCCCCCAGCGGTATCCCATGGGGGCCGGTCGGGCGGTGGAGCGGCTGGACATGGCCCAGACCGGGCAGATCGCCCTGCCGGGGCTGAAAAGCCTCTTCAGCGAGACGCTGGAGTTCTGGCTGCCCGCCAAGCAGTACCCCTTCCTCACCGCCGGGGCGGTGACGGACCCCCGGCACTACATACAAAAGCTGACGGCCTGGAGCGACGGGGCCAACGTATGCCGGTACATCGTGGCGGGGACGGGCATCAACAGCCCCGTGCTGCTGGGGGTGCTGGAGTATGGGGAGGAGGACGGCAGCAACGACGTAGCCTGCAAGCTGCCCCTCTACGAGTACCGCTATCTGGAGGAGGCCCAGGTGGAGCAGACGGGGAACAGTTCCCGGGCGGTGGAGAGCCAGCCGGAGACGGCAAACAGCTACACCGTACAGCCCGGGGACAGCCTGTGGGCTATCTGCAGGAGGTTCTACGGGGACGGGTCCCTGGCCTATAAGCTGGCTACCGCCAACGGCATCCGGAACCCCAGCCTCATCTATCCCGGCCAGGTGCTTACCCTGCCGGAGGCCGCGTCCCTGGGGGCGCTGGCGGCCACGGCGGCCCCGGCGGCGGCCAGGGAGGCGGAGACCATGGAGGCGTCCCGGGGGGCTGCCAGAGAGGCCCTGGGGCTGAACCAGCGGGATGAGGTGATGTGATGGACAGGCCGGAACAGGCGTATGTGAAGATCCGCACCACGGATCCGGACGGGACCACCGCCAACATCACGGAATTGTGCAAGTCCATCGTATGGAAGGGGGACTGGCGGAACGCCTCCCGCACGCTGAGTTTTTCACCGGTTTTTTCCGATGTGGACACCCATCTGCCAAGGGCCCCCACGGAACTGGGCGGTTCCTGCCAGTTTTGGCGGGGGAGCGACCTGCTGATGGACGCCTACTCCCTGGAGCGGACCCGGGACAGCCTGGGGACCACCATCGACGTGACGGCCTACGACCGGAGCCTGTACCTGAAGCGCAACAGCACGTTTATGCGGGTGGAGGGGCAGACGGCGGAGGCGGTGACGGCCTCCCTCTGCGGCCAGTTCGGCATCCAGACCGGGGCGCTGGCGGCCACGGGGGCACCCCTGACCCGGAACTTCCTGGGGGTCAACCTCTACAAGATCATCATGACCCTCTACACCCTGGCCTCCGACCAGACGGGAAAAAAGTACCGCATCCGCTTCAAGGGGCCGAAGCTGGAGGTGGTGGAAATGCAGAAAACCCCGGATACCATCATCCTGAAGCCCGGGTGCAACCTCCTCAGCTGCACCACCAAGGAGAGCGCCAGCGCCATGGTGAACTCCGTGGCCATCTACGACGAAGAGATGAACCGGGTGGGCGCGGAGGAGGACGGGGAGGCCGTGAGGCTCTACGGGCTGATGCAGGAGGCCATCAAGGCCGGGGCCTACGACGACCCGGCGGGCCACGCCAGGCAGATCCTCAAGGAAAACGGCATGAAAACCACCATCACCCTGCGGTGCCTGGGCAACCTGAAGCTGATCACCGGGAACACGGTGGCGGTGCGGGAGCCGGTGACGGGGATATCCGGGCTGTTCTGGATCGTAAGCGACCAGCACACATGGAAAAACGGGGTGTACACCACCCAGCTGACGGTGGATCTGGAGGCCCTGATGGACGAGCAGACCGCCGGCAGCCTGCCCACGAAATAAAAGCCGGTGTCCGAGTTGGACACCGGCGGGGGGCTACACAGGGGGCTGGCCGTACTCACGCTCCATGGCATCCCGGGTGACAAGCCACTGCTTGCCAAATTTTTTCACGTCTACTCCATCCACCAGCCTCCGGTAGGAGACTGCCTTGCGGAGGGTGCTCTCGCTGAGGCCCCACAGCTGCGTGGCATCCCCAAAGGAGAGCAGGCGGTCAAAGGGAGTGGAGACCGGCTGGCCGTTGGCAAACAGTTCATCAGCGGAGAGATCCAGGTCGTCGTTCCAGCTGACGCCGTAGCCGCCGGGATCCACCCGGACCTGCTCCATAAGGCCGGGGATTGTCTCCAGATCCCGAAACTCCGGGAAACGGGCGAGAAGGGGCTTCATGTCGTACTCTCTCGCGTGGCCGTCGCTGAAATGCACCAGCAGGCGGAGGCGATCAAGAGGCGCCGCCGCTGTGATCTTATGAAACATAGTCATCCTCCTTTCTTCGGGCCGCTGCGCCCCGCCTATTCCAGCGGGGGCAGCTTCCGGAAGTTCTGCGTGTTCCAGATCTCCATGAGATCCGCCTGGTGAAGCTTTGTCCACTCCCGGGCCATGTCAAGTGCCTTGGCCGGCAGGTCTCCTTCCAGCATCTCCTGGGTTCGGATATCGATGAGGCCCAGGTATTCACCGTAGATGAAATGGACGTGGGGCGGGTTGTGCTCACTGCCGAGGAAGTACATCTTTACGACCATTCCGTAGAATCTGGATAGAACAGGCATTTGATTGCCCCCTTTCTGATTTTAATTATATCACGATATCGTGAAAAGTCAAGAGAAATTTTAGGAGGTGACGAGCATGGACGGAGACCCTTACGCGCGCATCCTGGGTGTGATCCGGGGCCAGGGGGGCGAGGAGACGGAGGCGGCGGAGACGCGGCAGGCAGGCCGGGGGGCCGGGCCGGTCCGGCTGCGGCTGGGCCGGGTGACAGCCCGGGAGCCTCTACAGGTGCTGGTGGCAGGCGTCCAACAGCCCGCTTCGGCGCTGCGGCTCAACGAGCGGCTGGCCAAGGGGGCCAGGTGGAAGGCGCGGGTGGAGAGCCCGGACAGCGACTGCCAACAGCTGACCGGTGAACTGACCGGCCCCGTGGCCTGCCCGGAGGGGCAGGGGCAGCTGGGGGCCGTTACAGCCGGGCAGCTGCACAGCGGCAGTACCGACATCCGCGACGCCGGCGTGACCCAGCTGGAGATCGATCTGGAGGTGGGGGACCAGGTGCTCCTGCTGACGGAGGACGACCAGATATTCTACATCATAATGAAGGTGGTGGAGGCCGTTTGAGTATTTTCCCCATGATCTCCCCGCCCGCCGGGACGGAGGCCGGGGCCGACCTGCCCCTGTGCCGGGAGGCGGCCTGGGATTTTGAGAAGAACACCCCCGTCTGGCGGCAGGGGGAGCCGGTGATCGTCACTGGCAGAGAGGCGGTAAAGGTATGGATCTTTAAGGCCCTCATGACGCCCCGGTTTCGGTACGAGATCTACACCTGGGCCTACGGATCCGAATTTGAGAGCCTGATCGGGCAGGCCTACACCCCGGCGCTGAAGGAGGCGGAGGCACCCCGGTACCTCAGGGAGTGCCTGCTCATCAATCCGTATGTGACGGACGTGCGGAACATAATAGTGGACTTTGCCGGGAGCTGTCTGACTGTTTCCGGCACAGCGGATACAATCTATGGGGAGGTGGCGTTTGATGCCGCTATTTGAGAATCTGACGCCGGAGATCATCAAGGCCAGGGTGCTGGAGCGGATCGGGACGGATTTGCAGACCCGGGAGGGCAGCTACACCAACGACCTTGTGGCGCCCGTCTGCTTTGAACTGTGGCGGTGGTGCATGACCCTGGACGAACTCATCACGGCGTTCTATGTGGACGAACAGTCCGGGGCCTATCTGGACAAGCACGCCGCCCTCCTGGGCATGGCCCGGAAGGCGGGCACCAGGGCCAGCGCCCAGGTGGTGTTTTCGGGGCGGGCCGGGCTCACGGTCCCGGCGGGCACCGTGTTCCTCACAGCCGGTGGCCTTGAGTTTACCCTGGAGGAGGCCGTCACCCTGGGGCCGGACGGGACGGGGACCGGCCAGCTGCGGGCGGCGGAGGTGGGAGACGCCTACAATGTGTCCGCCGGGGAGATCAGCCGGGTGCTCCGGAACATCCCGGGGCTGGCCGGCTGGAGCAGCCAGGAGGCCGCCGGAGGCACGGACCCGGAGAGCGACGGGGATCTCTTCCGCCGCATCGATGAGCGGCGGAAGCGCCCCGCCACCAGCGGCAACGAGGCCCACTACCGGGAGTGGGCCCTCTCCTGCGACGGGGTGGGGGACTGCAAGGTGACGGGCCTGTGGGACGGGGCCGGGACGGTCCGGGTGCTGCTGGTGGACTACGACCGGCAGCCCGTGGATGCGTCGGTTGTATCCGCCTGCGCCGCCTACATCCAGACCCAGCGGCCTGTGGGGGCCGACGTGACGGTGGTCAGCGCCACGGGCACGGCCATCAACGTATCCGCCGCGGTGGTGCTCCAGGAGGGCGTGAGCCTCGCGGACGTCAAGGCCGCGTACAGGGCAAAGGTGGACGCCTACCTCCGGGAACTGGCCTTCCAGCAGTACACCGTCTACGTCAACCGCGTGGCGTCCCTGCTGATGGACGTGCCGGGCGTCACAGACTACTCCGGCCTGACCGTCAACGGCGGCACAGCCAACATTACCATCGCCGCCACGGCGGTGCCGGTGGTCGGGGAGGTGACCCTGTCGTGAAGGACCTGATGGGCTATCTGCCGGAAAGCTACGGCGGCAGCCCGGAGACGCAGACCATCCAGGCGGCCATGGGGCCGGAGATGGAGGCCCTGTGGGGCGGCCGGGAGGGCCTGCTTGAGCAGCTGACCCCCTACACGGCCACCTGGGGCCTGGCGCTGTGGGAGCGGGGCCTGGGCCTCGCCACGGACGAGAGCAAGCCGGTGGAGTACCGCCGCACCCGCGTGGTGGCGAAGCTGCGGGGGAACGGGACCACCACCGTGGAACTCATCAAGTCCGTGGCGGAAAGCTTCAGCTACGGCGAGGTTGCCGTGGTGGAGCACTACAGCGACTACAAGGTGGAGATCCGCTTCGTGGGCACCGTGGGGCTGCCGCCCAACCTGGCGGATCTGCGCGCGGCCCTGCGGGACATTATGCCCGCCCATCTGACCTGGGACTTTGTGATCTACTACCGCACCCACGGACAGGCAGGGGCGTACACCCACGGCCAGCTGGCGGCCTTTACACACTCTACGATCAGGGAGGGCAATCTGCATGCAGCAAACAGCTAACTGCGGCCTGAAAAAGCCGGAGGCCAACGAATACTACAATGTCGGGGACTTCAACTACAACGCGGACGTCATCGACGCGGCGCTGAAGGGGCTGGAGGATGGCAAGGCGGACATCGGCCCGGACGGGAAGGTGCCGGCGGAGCAGCTGCCGGAGATCCAGAAGATCACCGTGGACGACGCCCTGAGCGGGACAAGCACCAACCCGGTGCAGAACAAGGTGGTCAAGGCGGCGCTGGATCAGAAGGCGGCTAGCCAGCACACGCATTCGGTTAGCAATATTACCGGCGTCCTGCCCGCTTCAAAAGGCGGAACCGGGGTACAAAGCCTTTCTGCCCTTGCAGAAGCAATGAAGGCGGCAAAGGTTCAGACTGGCTCCTATGTTGGTACGGGTACCTATGGTGATGAAAATCCGTGCAGTTTAACGTTTGAGTTTGCACCGAAGCTAGTATGGATAGTCGGACAATCACATAATGGTGGATATTATCTCTTTTCGGAAAGTTCTAGCTACAATTATCGTTTACCTTGCGAGTTTCTCCCAACCACATATACTGCTGGATGTGGATTTGGGTCAGCTAGTGGAACTTATGGTAAACGAAGCGAGGATGGCAAAACGATTTATTGGTATACCACAGGGTCGGATGCCGCCTTACAAAATAACCGACAAAATTACGAGTATTACTACGTCGCCATCGGATAAGGAGGAAACCACATGCAGATCATCAAGCGAGAATCATTTGCAAATGGGGGGTATCCTCCCATTCAGTCGTGGAGCGGTGTCACTCCCCCGGAGGGCTACGCAAGTGTGCCTGACACGCTGGACACTGCCGCCTACTTCGCCCACAACGGCTTTGTGACGCTGACCGTCGAGGGCGACACCGTGACCGCCATGGCACCCAACACAACTGCCTGGGAAGCATGGAAGGCAAGCCTTCCACCAGAACCGGATCTGGAACCGACTCTGGAGGAGCGTCTGACCGCGCTGGAGGAGGAAAACAAAACCATAAAGGACGAGAACAAGCTACTGACTGAGCAGGTGAGCGCGCTCAGTGATCAGAACGATTTTCAGGAGGAACTGATTGTGGAACTGGCCGGCGTCGTCTATGCGTGAGTGCTGCGCCGGTTTGGCGCTGTACATATATCTTTTGCTGGAAGGAGGTACGGAAATGATGGCTATGCTGTTTGCGCAGCGTGTAATCCTGGGTAAGACCGATTTTTCCCAGGTACCCGCCAAGCTGAAGAACCAGGTGGCGGCAATCCTGATTGAGGAGTGCGGCCTGCCGGAACTGGTGCCTGTCGAATTTGGCGGCACCGCAGAGTAAAAAAGCGGGGGCCGCCCTGCTTATAGGGCGGCCCCCGCGCCGAATTCTGTACATAGCCCCCGCCGGGGGGCGGGAGGAGAATGTACATGCAAGTTGTTATCAACGCTGATATGATTATCAAGACGGCGTCTCTGCTGGGCGCTCTGGGAGCCATCGGCACCGTGGTAGTGTGGTGCGTCAAGTTTGTGGATCGGCAGAAGCGGCAGGATCGGGAGTTAGCCGCCATGCGCAGGGAGCAGACCATGATCTGCTACGGCGTACTGGCCTGTCTGAAGGGCTTGAAAGAACAGGGCTGCAATGGGCCGGTAACAGATGCCCTGAATAAGCTGGAAAAGTATCTAAACGAAAAAGCCCACGATGGAGATGCACCATGAGCGGACGCAGGCAGCGGCCCAGGCTGCTGGCCCGGGTGCGGGCCTGGCTCCAGACGGTACCCCACCTCTTTGGTAAGTGCGTCGTGGGCTGGTGTGTGCTGTGGGGTACGGCGTTTAGTTTTTATGCCCTGCGGATTATCAGCCGCACCGGCCACGACGCCACCGGCCTGCTGGGCGTAATTTTGGCGTTCCTGGGCGGGGAACTGCTGATTTTATGCCTGAAGAAGATCCTGGGGGAAAAATAGGATGTGTCCAGCTTGGACACGGAAAGGTTACATAGTATGGAACAATTCAAGAAACGAGCAGCGAATCTCCTGTCCGTCAAGAGCATCGTCACTCTGGTGCTGACGGTGGTATTTGCTGTGCTGGCCCTCCGGGGCGACATCACCGGGCAGGACTTTCTTACCATCTTCCTGATGGTGATCTCCTTCTACTTCGGTACCCAAAGCCAGAAGATCCAGGATGCGGTGGATCAGGGCGGTGGCGGCAATGCTTAACAGCCGCGACATAGACCTGCTGCGCCCCGACGTGGCGGCAAACTGCCGCAAGCTGCTGGCTATGTGCAAGGCCCAGGGCCTCAAGGTGCTGGTGACCAACACCGTCCGGGACCGGGAGTACCAGGAGTACCTGTACGCCCAGGGCCGCACCCGGCCAGGCTCCATCGTCACCAACGGTCGGGTGCCCACCTTCCACTGGGACAAGGCTGGGCTGGCCTTTGACGTCTGTCAGAACATCCGGGGCCAGGAGTACAACGACGGGGCGTTCTTCATCAACGTGGCCACCATCGCCAAGGCAATGGGTTTCTCCTGGGGCGGGGACTGGCACAGCTTTGTGGACAAGCCCCACTTCCAGTGGGACGACCACGGGAAATATACCGGAAAGATGATCCTGGCGGGGCAGCTGCCTCCTGAGATGCCAGGGTGGGAGGAGGAAAA
>CDZQ01010150.1_pt1 | contig 10574 bp, 14 predicted proteins | sample 554831 | NCBI WGS metagenome assembly CDZQ01 (sample SAMEA3182112, study PRJEB8094) | gut metagenome | biome: human; feature: gut; material: Stool; isolation source: human stools | place: Canada | collected 2013-05-06
CGTAAGAAAACATTTATGTGAGAGAATCGGCGTAGTTTAGGCTACGCCGGTTTTCTTTTCTTTTTGGGCTGCTTGGGATTGCTCCCTTGCTTCCTCAAAATCAAATGCACCAATGAAGTTATAGACGATCTCAATTTCTCTGACCTTAATGCGCGGCTCATTCTCGTCTGGCGTGTAAACCTCGGAGATATAAATTTTCTCCACAAACTCCCGGAGAATGGAAGCGTCAAGCTGCTGCATATCGGTGTACTTCCTGACCGCTGCAATAAACTGTCTGACGTTGACTTTCTGCTTCTCCTGTTCCTTGACTTCCTGCCGCAGATGTTCGACAAGATTTATTTTTCAAACAAGGCCTAGACTCCACTTGCGTAAAGGTACACGAAAGTGCAAATGGCGGGGGAAAAAACGGCGGATAAGGCGGTTGGCCGTACCAGAGGTGGGTGGAACACAAAACTCCACGCTGTCGTAGACGGTCTGGGAAACCCGGTGGAGTTCCTTCTCTCCGCTGGAAATGACCACGATTCGGTTCACGCTGTTGAACTATTGGAAAAAGTCAGGATCAGTGGGAGTGCTGTACTGGCAGATCGGGCTTATGGCGCTCGGGCAATTCGGGAATACATCTCAGAGCACGGGGCCAACTATGTGATTCCGCCCCAGAGCAACGTTTCCGATCCCTGGCCGGTTGACTGGCATCTGTATAAGGAGCGCCATCTGGTGGAGTGCTTTTTTCAGAAAATCAAGTGGTTTCGTAGAATTGCCACCAGATATGACAAGTTGGATGCTTACTTTCTCGCTTTCGTTTATCTTGCCTCCATTGCTATTTTGTTGCTTTAGCACATTCTCTATCTTTTTTCAAACAAGGCCTAAGCCAGGTCATTCCCAGCCCCATGGTGGTGTTCGGCATCGTCAGCCCCATGGGGGCATCCATGTGCGCGGAACTGAAAATTGAGCCATCCAAGGCCATGTTTCCCCTGGGTATCGCCGGCGTGGCAACTTGCGGCATTCTGCCAATTGGCGCCGGTGCCAGCGCCTTTGCCCAGTATAACGGATTTCTGGAAATATATAAGTACACCACATACCAGTTCAATGTGCTAGATACCTTTAAGGCCCGCATTCCGGTCCTGGTTGTCATCGCCGTGTACCTGATTTTCTTGGCCCCGCGGCTGGCTCCGGACCACTGCTCAGTGGAGCCCGCCATGCAAGCCGGCAGGGGCATGAAGGAGCAGAAGCCTCTGGACCCCGTCCGGGAGGTACTGGCTTATGGTATCTTCCTTCTGGTGACGCTGGGCCTGATCTTCCAGAAATACACCGGCCTGGAGAACTGGGAAATCTGCGTATTCGGTGCCGTAGCCATGGTGCTCACCGGCATCTTGTCCGAAAAAGAAGCGGTTGACGCCATGCCAATCTGGATGTATCTCCTGTATGTGGGATCCCTGTTCCTGGGCACCGGCCTCGTCAACACCGGGGCCAGTACTATCGTCGGCGATGCGGTGGCCTCCCTGGCCGCCAACACCACCAACGGCTACCTCATCGGCGCCATCTTCTTTACTATTCCCTCCATTGTCACCCAGTTTATGCAGAACCGTACCGTTACCCAGATCTTCCAGCCCATCTGTATTCTTGCCTGCAAGAGTTTGGGCTGCAGCCCTATTGGCCCTGTGCTGTTGGTGGCCTCCGCAGCCCTGTGCGCCTATCTGACACCGCCTGCCACCGGTACCGTGCCCCTGATGATGGCCGCCGACGGCTACACCATCAAAGACCTGTTTAAGCAGGGGTGGCTGCCGGCGCTGATCATCGGCGCGGTATCCATTTTTTGGACCATGACGGTATTACCGGTGCTCCCCGGCTGATGAAGACGAACACTACTCGCATACTCACAGAATTTGGAGGAAATATATGAAAATTACTGAGGTCAAGGCTATTCGCGCTGACCGCTACTGCTATGCCCGGGTCATGACGGACGAGGGCATCTACGGCATCGGGGAGAGCGGCGCCTTCGGCACCCTGGACGCCTCTGCCGCCCAGATTGAAACCTTTGCCACCTACCTGGTGGGCAAGGACCCGCTGCAGATCGAGCACCACTGGCAGGTCATGTTCCGTGGCTGGTTTTTCCGGGGGGCCGCCGCCATGGGTGCCATTTCCGCTATTGATAGCTCCATCCGCGACCAATAAACGCCGCAGCGCGTCCTTCCCATGGCCTCCGTGCGATACCGCAGGGAGGCCATGGCTGCTCTGCCCTCCCCGCAGAGAGATCGAGGCTCCCTTTTTATACGGGGGCCTTTTTCGACGGCTTAGCGGAAAATCTCCATATTGTATAATCCGGCGAAACAAGGTATAATGGCTGTGCTCAGTATTTCATAGGGGTGGTCAGGGGACCTGGCGGACAGAGGAGGCGTTATGCGGATTTTAGGCATTGACCCGGGAGTAGCCACCATCGGCTTTGGCCTGATTGAGGCGGACCGGGCCAGGGTGCGGCTGCTGCGCTACGGAGTGATCACCACCCCGGCGGGTCTCCCTCTCAGCACCCGACTCTACCAGATCTCCTGCGACCTGTCTCAGCTGCTGGATCAGTTTCAGCCGGAGGAGGTAGCAGTGGAGGAACTGTTTTTTTCCAAGAACATCACCACCGGTATTGCCGTGGCCCATGGCAGAGGCGTGATTCTGCTGGAGGCGGAGCGCGCTGGGGTTCCGGTGTATGAGTATACCCCCATGCAGGTGAAGCAGGCGGTGGCGGGCTACGGCGGGGCGGACAAGCGCCAGGTCATGCTGATGACGGCCAGGCTCCTGGGCATGAGGGAGGTTCCCCGGCCTGACGACGCCGCCGATGCCTTGGCCATCGCCATCTGCCATGGCCGCAGCGCTACCAGTCTGTTGAATACCGAACGGGTCTTCGATCCAAAGAAATACGATACAAGATAAGTATTTCAGAAGCGAAACACCGTTTCTCGCTAGAATTTCTTTTATTTGTTTTTTTAAAGAAACGGATGTATGTCCAGGAGGTACTTATGTATTACTATGTTTCCGGTACGGTGGCCCATGTGGAGCCGTACCTGGCGGTGATCGACTGCGGCGGTGTGGGGTATGCCTGCCGGACTACCAGCTACACATTGTCCCAGATCAAGAAAGGTGACAAGGCAAAACTCTTTACATATCTCAGTGTTCGGGAAGACGCTATGGATCTCTATGGCTTTGCCACGGCGGAGGAGCAGAAGCTGTTTCAGCAGCTGATCTCCGTATCCGGCGTGGGACCGAAGGCGGCTCTCGCCATCCTTTCCACCAGCACTCCCGCCAACCTGGCACTCAGCATTATTACCGGGGATGAGAAGGCCCTGGTGGCTGCCCAGGGGGTGGGAAAGAAGATTGCCCAGCGGGTGATCCTGGAACTGAAGGATAAGCTGGCCAAGGGCCAGACCATCTCCGCCTCGGGGGAGAGCATCGCCGGCCCAGCCGTCACCATTATTCCCCAGAACAAACTATCTGAGGCATCCGCTGCGCTGGCGGTGCTGGGCTATTCCCAGGCGGAGATCAATGTGGCCCTCAAGGGGATCGACATGGAGCGGGAGGGCCTGGAACAAATCATACGGCTGGCTCTGAAGAATATGATGAAGGGGTAGCGAAAAATGGAACAGTACGGCAAAACCAAAACCGTAGTCAAAAACGGCATTACCTTCGGCACCTGTCTTGCTATGGTGATCTCCTATGTCAACTGGCATTCCGTAGGCTGGGCCATTTTCCACGGCCTGCTCAGCTGGGCCTATGTGCTCTACTATGTTATCCGCTACTAATATGCGGCAGGGGAAGGGGGGTATAGGCCTGTGAGCATTGATTTTTCCGGAAAAGAGCCCTTTGTGGAGGAGGAACCTCTTGTAACCACCTCCTTTACCCCGGCGGACGAGGGGGAGTACTCCCTGCGTCCCCGGACGCTGAAGGAGTACATTGGGCAGGAGAAGGCCAAGGGCAATCTGGAGGTGTTTATTCAGGCCGCCAAAATGCGGCAGGAGCCTCTGGACCACGTGCTGCTCCACGGCCCTCCGGGGCTGGGCAAGACCACCCTCTCCGGCATTATCGCCAATGAGATGGGGGTCAACGTCCGCATCACCTCCGGCCCCGCTATCGAGAAGGCGGGGGATCTGGCGGCGCTGCTGACCAATCTGAACGAAAATGACATCCTCTTTGTAGACGAGATTCACCGCCTCAACCGCTCGGTGGAGGAGGTGCTGTACCCCGCCATGGAGGACTTCGCCATCGATATCATTATTGGCAAGGGCCCCTCCGCCAACTCCATCCGCCTGGATCTTCCAAAGTTTACCCTCATTGGAGCCACCACCCGGGCGGGACAGCTCTCTGCGCCCCTCCGGGACCGGTTCGGTGTGACCCTGCGTCTGGAACTCTATACCCCGGAGGAACTGGCTCTGATCGTCACCCGCTCCGCCGGGATCCTGGACGCCCCCATTGAGCCCGAGGGTGCCATGGAGATTGCCCGCCGCAGCCGGGGCACGCCCCGGATCGCCAACCGGATGCTCCGTCGGGTACGGGACTTTGCACAGGTCATGGGGGATGGGGTCATCACCAGGGCTCTGGCAGACAAGGCCCTTACCGCCCTGGAGGTGGATCACCTGGGCCTGGACAACATCGACCGGAGGATGCTGCGGGCTATCATTGAATACTATGGCGGGGGCCCGGTGGGGCTGGAGACCCTGGCCGCTACCATCAATGAGGAGTCTGTAACGCTGGAGGATGTGTATGAGCCCTATCTCATGCAGCTGGGCTTCCTGACCCGGACCCCCCGGGGCCGCTGTGTGACCGCCAAGGCCTACGAGCACCTGGGCCTGCGGGCGGTCAGCGGCGGCGATATGGAGCAGCTGACGCTGTGATGGGGAAAAACAGCGGTGAGAGCCGAAACTATCTGGCGGCGGTGGTGCTGCGGCGGGAACTTCCGGAGGAGGCCTACTTCCGGGATCTGGCGCCGGTGCGTTATCTGATGGAGGGCCATCCCCTCCTCTTTGACCGGCCCGTCACATTTCTGGTAGGGGAGAACGGAAGCGGAAAATCCACCCTTCTGGAGGCCATCGCCGTGGCCTGCGGATTCAACGCCGAGGGCGGCACCCGGAACTTCCGCTTTTCCACCTGCTCCACCCACTCCCAGCTGGGGGATTATCTGACTCCTGCCAGGCGCCGCTACCCCCGCGACGGTTTTTTCCTCCGCGCGGAGAGTTTTTACAATGTCGCCAGCTACATAGACCGTCTGGACGATGAACCTTCCTTTAGTCCCCGGCTCATCGACAGCTATGGGGGCCGCTCCCTTCACCGCCAGTCCCATGGGGAAAGCTTTCTCGCACTGGTGCAGCACCGCTTCGGCGGAGAGGGGCTATACCTTCTGGACGAGCCGGAGGCGGCGCTGTCCCCCAGCCGCCTGCTGACACTTCTTGGGGAGATCCACCGCCTCACGGAGTCGGACTCCCAGCTGATTATCGCAACCCACTCTCCCATCCTTATGGCCTATCCGGACGCTAGGATCTACCTCCTCTCCCAGGAGGGCATCCGTCCGGTAGCGTACCAGGAGACGGAGCACTACCAGCTGACCCGGCGGTTTCTGGAAAATCCAGAGCGGATGCTGCGGTACCTGCTGGACGAACAACAATCATAAAGGAGCAATTGTATGGGCAAACTATTTGGCACGGACGGCATCCGGGGCATTGTAGGGGAAAACCTTACGGCGGAACTGGCCTATCGGGTAGGTCAGGCGGTGGCGGCGGTGCTGTGGGAGGAAAAGGGGAGTAAGCCCCTGATCACCATCGGCATGGATACCCGGATCTCCTCCGATATGCTGGAGGGGGCCATGATCGCCGGTATTACATCCGTGGGCGGCGATGTGATGCCCCTGGGCACCATCCCAACCCCCGCTGTAGCTTACCTGACGGTAAAGGTGGGGGCGGACGCGGGAGCCGTCATTTCCGCCAGCCACAACCCCTTTGCGCATAACGGCATCAAGGTGTTCAACAGCCAGGGCTACAAACTCTCCGATGCTCTGGAGGAGCGGGTGGAGGCCAAAATTCTGGGCGATGCGCTCCCCATCTGCAAGGGGGCGGACATCGGCAAGCGCATCCACGGGATGAAGGTGCTCAAGCAGGAGTACATCCATCATCTGGCCGGCACTGTGGAGGATGACCTGGGGGGCATGCGCATCCTGGTGGACTGCGCCAACGGTGCCGCCGCCGCCACCGCTCCGGACCTCTTTGCCAATTTTGCCGTTGAGGCGGATTTCATCCACCGCAAGCCCAGCGGCGTCAATATCAACGACCAGTGCGGCTCCACCCATCTGGACAGTCTGGCCGCCATGGTCACGGCAGGCCATTACGATCTGGGGGTTGCCTTTGACGGAGACGCGGACCGCTGCCTTATGGTGGATGAGCGGGGCGGCGTAATTGACGGGGACAAGACCATGGCGGTATGCGGACTCTCCATGCGGGAGGCAGGGCGGCTTACGGGCGGCGCTATTGTTGGTACCGTCATGAGCAACCTGGGACTGCATGAGTTCTGCAAACAGCACGGTATTCATCTGGTGTGTACCAGCGTGGGGGACCGAAACGTGTTGGAGAAAATGCTGGAGCAGGGCTACCGCATCGGCGGGGAGCAGTCAGGTCACACCATCTTCACCGACTTTGCCACCACAGGTGACGGTCAGCTGACGGCCCTGCAGTTTTTGCAGATACTGCGCCGTAGCGGCCGGAAGGCCTCTGATCTGGTATCCATCTGCCCCCAGTATCCCCAGACCCTGATCAACGTGAAGCTGGAAAACGTGCCGGGCCTGAAGGAGGCTGTCATGGCTTCGCCGGTGCTGGCGGAGGCGGTGGACCGGGAGGAGACGGCCCTGGGCGGAGATGGCCGGATCCTGGTCCGTCCCTCCGGTACGGAGCCGCTGATCCGTGTCATGGTAGAGGCAAAAACTGCGGAACAGGCGGATTCTTGTGCAAATCGCCTGGCTGGTTTGGTGAAAACGCTAAAAATCTGATGGGATCTCACCCAAAAATTTTAATATTTACTTGACAAGACCACACAGAAATAGGTATAATAAGCATGTTAATCAAACACGCCCACCATACCCCATATGACCAGCAGTCCGACGAGGCGCTGTGCGCCTTGGCGAGGGGAGGGGACCGGCAGGCCGAGGAGGCCTTGGTTTCCCGCTATACCAGGCTGGTTCGCCAGTTGGCGCGCCCCTATTTTCTTGCGGGCGGCGAACGGGATGATTTAATTCAGGAGGGTATGATCGGCTTGATCTATGGTGTTCGGGAGTACGATGCGGCCAAGCAGGCCAGCTTCCACACCTTTGCAGAAATCTGCATCCGCAACCGCCTGTATTCCGCGGTCCGCTCCGCAGCCCGAGACAAGCACACACCGCTGAACCAGTCGGTTCCTCTGGAAATACCCTTCTCTGACAGTCCTACCTCCCTATATGGCGCGGCTCTGGTTTCCCAAACGAATCCCGAGGATTTGATCATCGGTCGTGAGGGCGCGCAAGATACCCTGCGGGGTTTGCGCAAGCAGTTGTCCGAGTTCGAGGCAAAGATTTTGGGGTACTATTTAGACGGCCTGACCATCCGGGAAATGGCCGAAGCGGTTTCAAGGTCCCCCAAATCGGTGGACAACGCCGTGCAGCGCATTCGGCGCAAAGTGGCACGGCACCTTACTTCCGGCGATCTCAGCAGTGGCTGAACGCAATATATTTTTTTCTATATCAAAGAGAGGGTAAAATCATGTACGAAGACAAGACCTTAGTTTGCAAGGAGTGCGGTCAGGAGTTCGTTTTCACCGCCGGCGAGCAGGAGTTCTATGCGGAGCGCGGCTTCCAGAATGAGCCCCAGCGCTGCAAGAGCTGCCGCGACGCCCGCAAGAACGCCGCTCGTGGTCCCCGCGAGTACTTCACCGCTGTCTGCGCTTCCTGCGGTGGCGAGGCCCGTGTGCCCTTCGAGCCCAAGAGCGATCGCCCCGTCTACTGCAGCGATTGCTTCGCCAAGATGCGCGAGCAGGGCTAAGCAGCCGACAAAAAGGTCCATCTGTAAAAAAGGTATGTTGCGGAGTTTTCCGCAACATACCTTTTTGTTTGTTGCACCTATTGCCCGCCGCAAAAATCCGCTCCTGCGGCTTAACGCGGCGCCATCCCGCCCCACGATCTGCGGGGAGGGAGAGAAGCCGCCCTGCCGAATATCTGTGGCATCCGGCAGAGCGGCTTTTTGTGCGTTTGCTTTCACGTGGGCAGTAGTTTAAGACATGTTGTCCAGAGTCAGCATGTTGTACTGCCGGGTCAGGCGCAGATCCTCCCGACTGAGCATCAGCCGTTGGCGGAGAGTCTCGTCCTCGGTCAGCGGATCCGGCGATACCAGCACCTTCAGGGAGACGGGGGTCATGGTGCGGAAGCTGAGGCCAGACAGAACGCCAAATCGGCTCCGGTCCTGCTCCAATCGGTCGATGCAGTAGAGAAACACCTGCTCCGCCGGGCTGCGCTGGCACTGAAAGGCGTAATTATAGATAAACGTATAGCGGGTCATATGGCCTGTGTACAGGCTGCGGCACCGGCCTGGGTCCTGAAGGGTGGTCAGATCATAAAACAGTACCGCCCCCATCCGGTCCTCCCGGTCCGTATGGTAGTGCTCCAGCACACTGCGGGAAATTCGCTTTACACGCCCGTCGAAGAAATACAGGTACTCCCGGTGGGAGAAGGCCCCGGGCTCCGGCTCCGGCCTCGCTGAACCCTCCTGACGCAGCAGATGGTTCACCGACACATGCAGGGCCTCCGCCAGTTCTCCCAGCGTTTCTACGTCCAGGGATATCTCCCCGTTTTCATACTTGGACAGGGTGGACTTGCCCTTATGGATCAGCCGGGCCAGCTGCTCCAAGGTCAGGCCGCTGGCCTGCCGGTAGTGGCGGATCTGCTGGCCCACACGTCTGCTGATCTCCATCCCCATGGCACACCTCCCGGTTTCCCAGCAATCAACTTTTTCCTTTCCACCGCCAGGGAAGCCTGACGGGAAAGGTAACTATAGCCAGTATATCCCAGAAATTTTCCCCTGTCAATCAACTACTTGGGAAAATGTCCACCGGAGGAGGACGCACATCGATTTGCATAGATTCCACAACTATCATATACTGAGACTGACAGTATATATGCAAATTGAATAGGGAGGCTATTGTATGGGCCGCAGCTTTTGTAAGGACACCTTCGTCACTGGCTTCGCGCTGTTTGCCATGTTTTTTGGGGCGGGGAACCTGATCTTTCCGCCCTACCTGGGGTGGAGCAGCGCCTCCAACTGGTTTCTGGGGTTCCTCTTCTTTATTCTGATGGATGTGGGACTGAGTTTGGTAGCCCTGCTGGTCATCGCCAAGCTGGGAGGCGGCCCCCTGTGTCTGGCCCGGCGGCTGGGACGGGTGCCGGCACTGCTGCTGGTGTCAGCGGCAGGGATCTGCATTGGTCCCCTCATCGCGGTGCCCCGCACGGCGGCCACCACCTTTGCCTTTGGCGTGGAGCCCCTCTTTCCCCAGGTAAACTCCTGGGTTTTCTCCGTAGCGTTCTTTCTGGTGGTGATCCTTCTGGCTATCCGTCAAAGCAAGGCGGTGGACATCATTGGGGCGGTGCTGGCGCCGGTCATGCTGGTGGTACTGGCGATTCTTATTGCCTGCGGCGTAGCCTCCCCCTTGGGGACGGTGTCCGGCAGCGTCCCCAGTGCTCAGGTGGTGCGGGAGGGAGTCAAGGCCGGGTATCAGACCATGGACATGATGGGTGTGATTCTGCTGGCTATGGCGGTGACGGTAAGCGTGCAGCAGAAGGGATATCGGGATCACCGCCAGCAACGGCGAATGATCACCTGGTCAGGTCTGCTCTCGGCGGTATGCCTGTTCGCGGTGTACGCCGGTCTGGCGTACCTGGGGGCCACCGTATCCGCTGCCTATCAGGGGCCCATCAGCCAAGCGGACCTGCTCATTGCCATCACCAGCGGCCTTTTAGGCCGGACGGGAACGGTTCTGTTGGGAATCGTGGTAGCTTTCGCCTGCCTGACCACCGCCATCGGCCTCATTTCCGCGGCGGCATCCCTGTTTCAGGAACTGTCCGGAGGACGGCTGGGCTATCAGGCGCTGGTGGTAAGTCTCTCTGCCGTCAGCTGTCTCATATCCAATGTAGGTATCTCCGCCATTATCGCCTTCGCCGCCCCAATTCTGGATCTCATCTATCCGGTGCTGGTGGTGCTGGTGGCCCTGGGAATCTTTGACGCACGCATCCGCAGCGACCGAGTATTCCGCGCTGCCTCCGCCGGTGCCCTGGCCGCCTCCGCCCTGACTATGGCTGAGACAGGACTGGGGTTGGATTTGGGCATGAAATGGATGCCCCTGGCCTCTCTGGGGTTTGGCTGGGTGCTGCCGGCGGCAGCCATGGGCCTGGCCGCCGCGGTACTGGATTTCTACAAGGCGTCCCGCCTGCCGGGCCCATCCGGAAACGCCCGGCCCAGTGCCAACGAATAGGGGAGTATCCCATACAGGCAAATCATAACACCAGTAAACTGGTGGTTTGACCTGCCCCT
>CDZQ01052573.1_pt1 | contig 10566 bp, 5 predicted proteins | sample 554831 | NCBI WGS metagenome assembly CDZQ01 (sample SAMEA3182112, study PRJEB8094) | gut metagenome | biome: human; feature: gut; material: Stool; isolation source: human stools | place: Canada | collected 2013-05-06
ACCTATAATTACACCAAGTAATTTATCTTTAAAGATTCATGTTTAATAAAAAATAAGGCGGGAAAGCACCGCCTTATTTAATTCTTATAAAAATAGTTTCTTACTGTTTTTTCTAATGCGCATATTATTCAATGACTTCCCTTACACAATATATCCATTCAACCTTCATCGTTGCCTAAAACAAGCACTCTTGAAATGGAGTTGACTGCACCCAATAAAGAGGCAACAACCCTGAATTTTCTATAATTCGGTTTTCGAAATGTGTAAATTCCTTTTTTTTCTGCTACGCAAAAACTGCCATGAAACAAAGATCAAAACAGAGGCAACAGTAATGCAGATTCCAACAGAAACCCCTTTTACTTTATAGTGCATAGAAACAACCGATTCTCCTTTCGAAACAGGAACAACCATAAGCGCATTTGCCCCTATCTGCGGCTGAACGGATTGCCCGTTAACTGTAACGCACCAGTTTTCATCATACGGAATAGTCAACATAACATAGTCGGTCCTATTGCCGGAAGAAATAAAACGAATCTCTCCGTTTTCCACACAAATATCTGAGACAGAGGATTGTTGTTTTATGGTATTAATAATCTTGCCAAAATCTTGTAAACTCAACGAATAGAAGCTGATTTGAACATCTTTTGGAAGAGGTTTCATTTTTAGTTCATGAGGTTGTCCCATATTTCCCAAAGGTAAGACATTATGATTCATCCAACCAAGGCCATATGAAGTCAGAAGGACATCATCCCAGTATAAATTGATATCCCAATTTGAAGAAGCCATGCTAAAAAATAGAATTTCATCTTCATCTGAACCATCAAAATAATAACTCACCTCGTCTTCTCCAACGGTCATTTCATAATCAGTATAAAGCGTAAAGAGATCTACATTTTCGCCTAAAACAGAACTATATATTCGGTTCATATATTCAAACGCATCAGTTGACTGCGTTAAAAGATCTCCCAGAATATCTTTGGAAGTCGAAAAAGCTATCGGCAACGCATAGGAATTTTCATAAATATTTTTATTATTATAGAAACTTGTCCCGTCTAACAGAGAAAAACCGTCATATTCCGTTTCCGACAATAAATATTTTATTCCCAGCAAAGAGTCCGCTGGTAAAATAGGCGCATGATAAAAACTCGGGAAGACACCTCGACAATACCCTAGATTTTTAATAAAAGTCGAGGTCGATTCATCGTAACAGGAAGAATAATGCTGAATGCCAAAAGTATTATACGCCATGGATTCATTTGCATAAAAAGAATTATGCGCTTGATTGTTATCACGATTAAGTGTTTTTTCCACTCGATAAAACCCATTATCCCGAGATTTGATTTCCTCAATCAACTTTTGCTCGTCACTAATATAAGAAATCACCTTCGTAACATCCATATTATAGGCTTCCCCACTAACCAACTCCGCGTTTAAGGAAAGCTCTCCGAAAAACAAGGCAAATATGCATAAAACGGCAAATACTCTTTTTATCCGAATCTTATACGCAATTGTTACCAGTAGTAAACAATAGATAAGCAATAACGCAATTTGAAACCATAACCTTTTCGCACTAAAGTTATGCAACATATCCAGGACAAAAAACATCCCAATCAATCCGGCTGTAACACGAAACATTGTTTTTCTATCCAGTTCATAAAAATGCTCCAACACATATCCTGCCATCAAAAGCAAAACCACTATCGCCAGATATAAAAAACGATATTCGTAACTCTCCTCCGTCCGAAAGCCGCACCAAATGTTTTCCAGCGGATAAAAGAAAAGCGAAGCAACCATCACACCGAGAAAACTCCCAAGCGCTATTTTTTCTTCTTTCCTGATTCGTTTGTCCCAAAAGAAGTAAACGGCAAACAACAATAACAAAATCGAACAGAACAGCGTAATGTTGCGGCTAGGAACGTCGCTACCAATTAAAAAACCGTTAAAAACATCAAGAAGGCTTCCGTTTGTTCGAAATTCAAAAATATCTTTTTCAAAAGTGCGCCCACCAGACTGTCCCAACAATACCGGAAGAAAAACAGCCATGCTTAATGCCACACTCAAAAGTTCCAACGATCCAAAACGAACAATATTTTTAAACATTGTTTTGACGCGGAGCGTTCCCTGACGAGAATCTTTAAGACTCTGTTCGTAAACAAAATAAAGCATGACAAAAATGCAGTTCATGTAAGCGGTGTACCAATTAAACACAATACTGCAAGCGGTAGAGATAAAAAATAATGTTCGCTTCTCTTCCCACACATACTTCCTGACACCCAGCAACATCAGAGGGAGCATATAAACGCCATCAAGCCAACTTAAGTTTGCCATCTGCCCCACATTATATTGGGTGAATCCGTAAGCGCATGACAAAAACAGTAAGATATACCAAGGGGCTTTTGAAAACTTGTGCTGAGCAAACAAATAAAATGTCAGACCACTAAGTCCCAATTTCAAGGCAGTAATAACAAATATAAACAAATTTATCCGATCAGGACTAAAGAAAATAATCAATAAATTAAACGGAGAAGACAGATAATATCCCCAAAGCGATACCAAGGAACCGCCCAAGGATTTTGTAAAAGAGTAACCAATGTCACCGTTTCCCAACAAAACATTGCGATAAAACGCAAAATAGTCAACATATTGTATTTCCAAATCGTCCCGCAGATTAGAAATATTGCCAAAAGGATAAATATCGTTCCATACCAGAAAAATAATCAATAGTATAACGGGCAGGACAAAAGCCAAAACATATCGATACCAATTTTTTCGCAGTTTATTTGTATCCACTGTTTTTCTCCTTTACGATATAAATTGGACATTTTAGTCCTAAAATAGGTTTTAGCAATATACACTCCAAGAGTGTTTAAACAAAAAAGGAAGCTCCCAAAAACGGCATAATACAAATCATTGAAAGCCCGTCTGCGCCGGATCATCTCAAAGCAACGCCAAGCACCCGCAAGTAATAGATGAATTAATATAAAGAAAAGAACATTGTGAAACCAAAACATCGCAATGATCGTCCCTGCATTCAGATTGATTATATAAATAGGACAAGCCTTCTCAACTGCATTAATATGTTACAAATAAATCAACATCCAAACCTATTTTATGGCATTATTATATCATAATCCGAAATAAATTACAAGCAAATTAGAGAAAAACCATATCATAGCTAGATATGATCAAAAAAGAAACGAGACAAGCCGGCTTTTGTAAAGAATATGCGGCAAAATAAAGGGATACAGCCAACTGCGGCAGCCAGGCTATGGAAAAATTGTTGTTTGAGTAAACGGGCAGGTCATAACGTCGAGCTGTGGATCCTCCCGAATATTACTCTCATCGAGGAAGTGACCATGTACATCGGTGTATGCGAGGCAGCGGCAAGGACGGTATTAAAACAACGCCATAAAATCCTGTATTATAACCTGCTGACAGGCGCAAATCTGAACGCTCACCCTGCCGAAATTGACGATCAGACAGAAAAAATGCTTTCTCGGCTGATAAAATAAATGGCGGATCTGGAAAAGAGCCCAAACAACTTAAGGACTGTAATTCAATTGAATGTAGCAAGCATAGCAGCGGAATATAAAACATTGACTAAATTAATCAAGACTAGCCTCGCACTCTACTCGGTTAAAAATTCCCCAAACAATTCGGGATACCTTTTCCACCTTTCATATTTATAATCAGTTGTTTGCTCAAATTGCGTAATAAAATCCACCTTAAATGTAAACAAATTCATTTTATAATATTTATCGTTATAATAATGAATCCACCCATTACGACTTGTTTCCCTCATACAAATCAGAACCGCATCTGAACTTTTTGATAGGATTTTAATTTCAATGTGGGAATGATCTGAAGACTTATCAATTAAATTCTTTTCTAAAAATATTAAGCTACAATAAGAATCAAACAAATCATCATACCCTTCAGTGCCTAATAATTTCTTTAAACTCACTCCAACAAAGGATTCTGTTGTAATATCTCCCCCTGTTCCTATGCTAAGATAAAGAGTACTTTCTCCAAAATCATTTTGGCTTATCCCTGCAGCATCCGCATTCGGAGCATAAATAATTTCGTTTTCCGTAAATACAAAACCTACTTGCCCAATTTTTTCCGGACATATCAATTCCGCTGGAGCAATAACCGCAAGTACAACAACACTCTTTAACTCGAAGCCTTGCAACTTGTATGGGTATTTTGTCAAATCAGGATCAGATGTTATGAGCATAATATCTGTATTTACAATGTTATATTTATATTGAACCCCAAAACTGTAAAGAGCACCATCATCTACGTACTCTAACTCATATCCAGCCCTTTTTACATCTTCTAAATACGTCAGATTTTTTACCCAACTTAAAATCGTCTCTTTGGAAATCTCGTTTACAAAAGGACGATCTTCCTTTTGTGTCTGCAAAAACTGAACAGATAGCTCACCCATAGAAAAGTCGCTTGATTTCATATCTGTGGTAATATCAACATTAATTCTATCATTCATTAATGTAAGTAAAATTTCTCCTTCATTAGAAAGACTGTCAATGTATTTTGTATTAATCATATTATCAACCATAATTGCGGTTTCTGTTACTCTAACAACTTGCCCGTCTAAAGACTTTTCAAATATAATTTCTGCAGAATGGCTATCAATAATATTCAAATATAACGAGTAAATTCTGTCTTCGCTTTTATAGTAACCATCATATCTGTTATAGATTTCATTCAACAGGTTTGTGCTATTTCTAAAATCAGAAATGCTTGCAAACAAATCCGCTGCTCCTAAATAGTCGCCGGATTCCATCAACGCTTGCGCATTATCATAAATATCTTGCGATGTCAATACAGGTTCTGATTCCGGCTCAGTCAGCGATTCACGAAAAAGCAGAAATACAGCCGTTGCTGCAATACCAATAATCACAAGCAGAGAAAGAATAATTGCAGCTATCTTTTTTCTTTTCACAATGCGTTGACGCAGGCTTTCCAGATTGATTTCCTTTTCTCTGCCGAGAATCCTTAAAATCCCGTTGAGCAGATCGGTATCTGCGCCGATTGTGCTAAAGTTCAGCGCCTGCACCCGATTCAGTTCCTGCGGCAGATCTTCGGGACGAATATCCGTGTAAACCGGAATAACGGTCTTTCCGCTAAAATACTTGTTATATTTTAATGCCAAATGCTTAAAATGAGCAACTGATACGCCAACAACAAGGATGATTTTTGCATGATAAATCGCCTGATAGTTAGCTGCCTGCAAATCATCGCCAATCAGAGCAGGCGCAGATCTGCGCTCATAGAATGTATGTATTTTTTTTCTTTCCAGCTTTTGATACAGTTCCTCCGCTATGATACTGTCTTTGCTACGCCTTCCCTGCGCATCACTTTCCACATAGCAGATATACACTTCCGTGTTTCCAAAGCCGTAATCCAAACGATAGGTATTTTTGCAGCTTTCACATACCCCCATACCATTTTGAAAAATCAACTCGCCGCCGCAGTTTTTACATTTCATATCAGTTTAACCTCGCAAGCCATTCATCGTATACAGTGGTTTTGTTCTCGGTTCGTTGAATTGTTGTTTTCCCGTCATATTTTTTAATCAGATTAATATTTCCGTTTCTCGTTACTGCAAAATAAGCATTATCACTATATTGTCCAGCATATACGATATCTCGCAACAAAACCTTTCCACTACTTAATTCGATCAAATCGCCATTTTTTTTCAAAACAGAATCTGTAGAAATAACATCGCAGATATCTTTTCCATCGGCCTCTTCAAATTCACCGTTAATGTATGTTAATAACTTGTTATCTTTTGTTATAGCAACAATAGAAATCTCTGAACCATTCAATTTTGTTCCCTGACCACATACAGCAAATTTTTTCACATTATAAAAAGACTGCGTCGTCTGATCTAATGCTTTATTTACAGCGGGAATCCGATCTACGTCATCTTTCTCGCTATAAGGGTGCAAAAACGAAACCCCACATAAAGTTCCATCTGATTTCAGCCCAACAAGATAACCTTCTACCCACCCCTGATGAGCAGCATATGAATAAGTATATTTAAAATCTACTATTTCCGACCAAGCGGCCATTTTCAACATTTGATCATATTCACAAGTACATGTTCCGTATCCTTTTTCAGGAAGCATCAACATTTTCCCATCCGCCCGTAGCGATATAAATCCTTTATTTTGAAAAAAACTTGAGATTTTTACAATATTATCCCATTTTAAATTATCTGCTAATTGTTCAACAAAATAAGTATTGGTTACTCTGCCATTCTCGTGTAACGCAAATAATGGCTCATATTGACCTAAGGATATTACTTTTCCGTCTGGAATGATTTCTATCCCAGTATGCGCATTACCAACAAACCCCTTTGTATTCTCTACTGATCCATTTCTAGCAATATAATAACCTTTTTCAAAGCCCCCATAACTTGCATATTCATTATATCCTTCTGCATATACGGTAGCCAAACTTTTACGCCAGGAAAGTTCCGCCTGTTTCTTCTGCTCGGCGGAGTCCTCATAATCGCCAAGAGCTTCAAACGCCCAAGTCGCTTCGGCATAATTCCCATCATAATAAAGCTGCATTGCCGCGTCATACTCCGGCTGTATGGCGCATTTTTCTACCATTTCCGCAGAATCTTTATAATCACCCAATTCCGAAAAGACTGTTGATGCGCGTTCATAATCAGCGTTTTCAAACATCGCAACAGCCGACGTGTATTGTTCTTCCAGTCGCTGTGCTTTAAAATAATTCGGCAGCACAACGGCCGCAATTATTGCAGCTGTTACACATACTACTGCTGCAGTGATTCCGACTGTTTTTCTGGCTTTTTTACGCCTTGTCGCTTTCATAATAGGCAGAGGAATCAGCTTTTTAATACCGCGGAGTAATTCTTGCTCAAAGCCGTCAACTTTCATATCATAAGATGAAAGCATGTCAAACTCATCCGGCAAATCGGACTTAGGCATATCAAAGTAGAGCGGAATCAGCGTTTTGCTTGCATCATTTTGGCGCAAGGTCAAAAAGCGGCTCCATTCATTTCTTACCCAAGGGGATTCAATGTTTTCCTTAGAGGAACACACGGTCAACATCACCTTGCTGGAATAAAGCGCAGCATAAATATAGGGCTCATATTCTGCACCTATTTTATCCTCTAAAGTGATGCGGGAGAAAAACACCTTATATCCGCTTTCAGTCAGTTTTTCATAGAGGGTTTGAGCGGTAATACTGTCTTTCGTGCGGTTTCCTTCACTGTTAGTTTCTTTATAGGAAATAAAAATGTCAAAAGGTTTTTCTTTTTTTGAAACAGAAAGAATTCCCTTTTGTATATTGTTGATTGTTTCGGCATTTTCCTGATAAAAAGCCCTCTGCTCCGCATCAGAATATTTCAGTGCGCTCTGATAGTTTTTATCGTTTAAGATTGATTCGTAATGTGTACGATTGCAGGTTGGAATATATTTTTCTGTTTTCGGATCTTGCACGAATGTAACGCCGTATTTGCATAGGACAAGATCCCAATAGACTTCGGCATCTTGCGGATTAACTGCTAAAAGCTTGTTAAATACTATTTCTGCTTTATCGTATTCACCGTTTTGCAGATAGTGATGTCCGCTTTCATAAAGCCGCTTGGAACTGTCGTCTAAAAACCGCGGCAGTACCTGTTTTGTCCCGCAGTATTCGCAGACAGCTATTCCGGATACCCGGTCTACGATGACAGCCCCGCCACATATTTTACATCTAAAAACCTGCATTATTTTCTCCCTATTTTTTATTTCTAATTATTCTTATATATTAAAAGGATTTATTTTAAATTAATCCAGATGCAAGGACGAATACCTTTAGCATGTATAACCGTTTCGCCATCTTCTACAACTTCGCCAGATGCCGTTACATACATAGCATTTACGGATTCCTTTGTTCGAAGCCACCAGTCTTTTTCGCTTGAGAGGATCGATTTATCTTCCAAATCTTCTGCCTCTTCTTTGCTGAGCAGATAGACCTTGCAATCAGCACCGTCAATATTGGTCGTTAAGATATCTGCCAGTTGGTCTTCTGAAAAAGAATTGATAAATTCGTTATTGAGCCAGTTACAAAGAGAACTTTCCTGCCATGCGACATCTTTTATTTCATCGTTGTACGGCAGTTCACAGATAGCTTCCTGCGCAATCAGCAGCATTCTGTCATCCTCTGTTTGCAGAACACGCCATGCGATTGGCTGGTTCTTGTAAGTGCCGTAATAAACAGCGCTGTCAGTCGCAAGACGGTTTTGTATCTGTTCGATTTTCTGCTTGCTGTCCTTGTAATCACCGAGTTCTGTGTAAAGCTGTATAGCGTCCAGATAATTTTGGCTTTCAAAGTAGTCTTCAGCTTGTATGTATTTGTTTTCAATTATTGTCTGCTTAACAGTTTCCACCATTTCATCGCTGTTTCGGAAAGTTCCTAAACTTTCAAAGACCGCAATGGCTTCTATGTACTGCTCGTTTTCGTATAAAGACATTGCCGTTTTGTAAGCATTGTTTGGAACAATAACAAAACAGATAACCAGCGCCACGATTGCCAGCGCTCCCAAAACGCCAACAGTCACAGCAACGTACTTTACCCCGGAAGAGTCCTCTGCTTTTTTCTCTTCCTTCACATTTTTCAGCATCCGGCATTTTTGATTCCGTTCTTTTAACAGATCGCTGATGCTCTCAATATCAGCCATCGCTTTTTCTTTGTCCGAAACATCAGCCTTTAAAAAAACAATTTTTGCTTCTATTTGCTTTTCCAATTCGCTGAGCATGGAATGACTCATGGGATCGCTGAATTTGATATCTTCCGATAAATCATTGATTTTTTGTGTAATCTCCGCATCGTCTGTTTTGACAGATGACAGGAGCAACTGCATATTATTAATGAAATACACCTTTTCCGCCATGTATGCTTCCTGTTTCTCAATGGATTCGCCAGCAACTTTCGAAGCCAAAAGAATAATAATAAAAAATCCCGACAAACAACCGTTAATAATCAATGCTGATACATAGGGAAAAACCGGATTGAAAATCTGCCAAAGACCAACGATTGTTTGTAGGATCAGATAAATCCAGGCAATAGAAACCAGCGAAAGACGCAAAAAGGTTCTTTTTTTGTCTTCCGCGTCAAAAAGAAACAGCATAACTGCCGCAAACAAAATGACGGCTAAGGTCACAAAACTGTACCCCAACCAGAATGTGATACCGCGCACTGTGGGAAGAAGGAAAACAAGCACATTAAATAGAGCCAATAAAATCAAAGCCGCCGCTGCGGATATCCCTTTTTTTCTATTCAGTTTCATTGTCGTTTTCTCTCCTTATAAATTTTTCAAAAGTTCCTGCTTAGCCGCATTAAATTCTTCTTCGGACAAAATACCGCTTTCTTTCATCATCTTCAGTTTTTCCAGCTTCATTTTAAAAGCGTCAAGCCCGCCATCAGTCTGTGCAGGTGCGGACGTTTGTCCAATGGCATCGTTCATCATACCGCCTACCATTCCGCCGACAGCGCCGCCGACGCCTGCCATTGTGCCTAAACCGACGCCCATATTGGTAAATTCACCGACCGCTTCATTTTCGGCAACCTTTTCTGCAACATCAAAGCCGCGCTCCTGCTGATAGGTGTACCCCTCCTGTGCACGCTTTGTCGCCATTGCCTGCGATTCAATAACGGTCTTTTTCGCTTCGGTCTCGGCATGGATGACGTCGGTTTGTTGTTTTAACTTTGCTTCTGCGATATCTGCATATTGGCGGATATGTATTTCCTTGAATTTTTCATATGCTGTTTCGCCGTCCGGTTTGGCAATCGTCGTAACAAAAAACTTGTCAAGGTTAATGCCATATTCATTGAAATCCGGAGTTAACGCGCTTTTTAAAGAAGATGAAAATTCATCCATATGCGCGTCCACTTCAAAAATACTGTATGGGGCGTTTTGCATCGTAGCCGCAATATACGGCTTGATTTTGGACATCAGATAAGAACGGAACTGCACAACCAGCCCGCTTTGTGTCAGGGTGGATTCTGTTCCGACTAATTTGGTGAGAAGCCTGCGGGAATCGCAGACAGAAAGCGTCATTTCACCGGAAGCGCCGATCTGGAGAGGAAATCTGTATGTCGGCTCCATATACTGTACCTGACTGTCCGTACCCCATTTAATTGCCATCTGCTGCGTTTTGTTTACAAAGTATACCTCGCAGTGGAACGGTGTTTTTCCACCAGTGGGAAGATTTAAAAACCGTCTGAGCAACGGAATATTCTGTGTTTCAAGCGTGTATCTTCCCGCTTTAAATAAATCCAATGCCTGACCGTTTTTAAAGAAAACAGCTTCTTGGGATTGATGAACGATAAGCTGTGACAAAGTATTGAAATCTTCAATCGGAGACTTCCAAACAAAGGTAGAATTATCACCCTCATATTTGATGATTTTGGCAAGTGCCATCTTTGTTTCCTCCCTCTACAAGTAAAATACGACATAAACGACATTATCATTATATTATAAAACAATATAAAAAACATCATTTTATTTGCACTATTATAACA
>CDZQ01004329.1_pt1 | contig 10540 bp, 10 predicted proteins | sample 554831 | NCBI WGS metagenome assembly CDZQ01 (sample SAMEA3182112, study PRJEB8094) | gut metagenome | biome: human; feature: gut; material: Stool; isolation source: human stools | place: Canada | collected 2013-05-06
CTGGCGGCAGTTCTGGAGCCGGCGGTTCGGCGGCTGCTGTGCCAATTCCGCACCAGAGGGGAGACCATCGGGCAGCTGGCGGCAGTTCTGGAGCCGGCGGTTCGGCGGCTGCTGTGCCAATTCCGCACCAGAGGGGAGACCATCGGGCAGCTGGCGGCAGTTCTGGAGCCGGCGGTTCGGCGGCTGCTGTGCCAATTCCGCACCAGAGGGGAGACCATCGGGCAGCTGGCGGCGGCCCTGACACGCCGCCGGGCGGATCTGCAGGCCGTGTACCTGGCCGGAGATATCCTCCTTACGCAGCGGCCCGTGGGAAAAACCGGTTGATCCGGCGGCGTACACCGTGGTATACTGCTGGTATCCGTACCAAAAGGAGGCCCCCGCCATGACACCCTACCGCCACCGCGTCAACTACTATGAGACGGACAAGATGGGCATTACCCATCACGCCAACTACATCCACTGGATGGAGGAGGCCCGGATCGACTTTTTGGATCAGCTGGGCTGGGGCTATGACCGGCTGGAGGAACTGGGCGTGGTGTCACCGGTGATTGCCGTCAGCTGTCAGTACAAGCGCCCCACCACCTTCAACGATCTGGTGGATACCACCGTCACCGTGCAGGAGTACCGGGGCGCCCGGCTGCGGGTGGGCTATGAGATGCGCAAGGCAGACGGAACGCTGGTGCTGACCGGCGACTCCTCCCACTGCTTCTTAGACCGGGAGGGCCGTTTTTTGCGGCTGAGCCGGGAGATTCCGGAACTGGATCAGACACTGCGGGAATTAGCGGGCGCCAGCCAGGTGCCCGCAGGCTGAGGGAGGGGCGGCAATGCCGCCCCTCCCCCTATTTCTTCCGCCACCGCTCCGCCGCGCGGAGAAGCTTCTCCTTCTCCCCCGGGGACAGGCCCTGGGCAATCTGGGGATAGTTGTGCTCCGTGCCGTTTGTGGCCTGGACCTCATAGGTGCCGTACTTGTTGATGACATCGTCATCTCCCTCCGGCCAGCCGGGCTTTCGTTCCGGCGGCTGGCTATGGTGCTTCGCCATGGGCCTCACCTCCGCTGCTAGTATGCCCGGGGCAGCGAAAAATCATCACCGCTGGAGCCGATAAGTCTCCACGGTGGTGCCGGTATAGTACCAGGCCAGAATCTCCTTGTAGTCCATCCCCTCCCCGGCCAGCACGTTGGCCCCGTACTGGCTCATACCCACGCCGTGGCCGTATCCGGTGACGGAAAAGGTGACAGTATCCTCCACAAAGGAGATGGTAAAGCAGGGGCTGCGCAGGCCCAGAATGGTGCGCAGCTGGTTGCCGCTGACGGTGACGCCTCCCACGCAGAGGGACTTCACCGCCCCGCCGGGCTGCTGCTTCATGTTGGTAAACCAGTTGGAGCACACGCCGCTGAGATCCGCCTCAGGAAGGGCCTCCTGGAGCAGTTCCTTCAGTTCCCCGGCGGCAAAGGAGGCGGTGGAGCGGTAGTTGGGGACAGTGCTCTCGTCCTCCGGGGAGGTGACGCTCTGCAGATAGGGCAGGCTGCTGCTCCACACGTCGGCGGCATCCTGGGTCATGCCGGCGGAGGAGGAGTGGAACACCGCCAGCACCGGCGCGCCCTCATAGAGGATGCACTGCCCGTCGGTTTCGGTTACGGCGGCGCGGATTTTCTCTTCCCAGGCCGCCGTCTGAGCGCCCCAGCCCCGGGCCGCCTCCTCATAGGTCATATACGCCTTGCAGCAGTTGATGTCGTCGCAGGCATCCGCCTCCGGGTGGGCGGCGGTGCCGCCGGTTTCGATTTTATGGATGGTGTAGGTCCGGGCCGCCACCGCCTGGGCCTTGAGGGCCTCCGGCGCAAAGGAGGCGGGCATCTCCGCCCGCACCACGCCTATGAGATAGGTCTCCATATCCATCTCCTGAAGCTTTCCCCCTACAAGCACCCGGATGCTGGTGCCCGCGTCCACCCCACCGGTCCCCGCCGGCCCCGGCTCCTGCTCCGGCTCCTGCCGCTCCGCAGGCTCCGGCGGGTCCGGCTCCCGCTTCTGGGCGGGCGCGCCCCAAAGCCAGGGGAGGAAAAAAAGCAAAAAAATCAGTATCAGCGACAAGCCCACATGTTTTCCCATCGGCGCATTCCCCCTCTTCCCCAACAGCTTATGCGGCGCTTGTCCAAAAAATGATGACAAAACCATTCACCGGTGGTATACTAGCGGATACGGGCCGCCTAGCGCGGGCGGCGGCATGCTTTTTCCCCGCGCCTGCGGGGGATGGGAGCCTGGCAGCCCCTGCAAAAATGGCGGGCAAGTCCGTCAAGCTTCCCGGGAAGGGGTGTATGTGAAATGAAGCAATGGCGACAAACCGGCCTCTGGTGGTGCGTGGGCCTGGCTCTGATGGCTCTGCGCCTTCTGCACAACCGCTTCGGCTTTGACAGTTCCACGGGGCTCTCCGTGCCCTGCTGGCAGCGGCCGGCGCTGGTGGCGGGCCTGGTACTGACGGCAGCGGGATCGGTGCTGCTGCACTGGCGGCTGCCCCGGACAAAGGCGGCCTTTGGGGACGCCTTTGCCCTCCCGGAGCGGGAGACGGCCCTGCTGGCGGCGGGGAGCCTGCTGCTGGCCGCCGGAGGCGGCCTTGTGGCGGTACGCTCCGCTCTGGAGCGGGGCGGAGCGGCGGCCCTGGCGGCGGGGGCGCTGGCCCTGGCGGCGGGCGGCGGGCTTCTGGTGGGCCTGCGGCGGCTGCGGACCGGGCAGGATATGACGGCGGCGCCCCTGCTGCCCGCCATGTTTTTCTCCGTATTCTTTGTGCTGGCTGTATATCTGCCCGCGGCGGATGACCCGGTGCTGGCCCGGTACGACATCCAGGTGCTGGCCACCGCCGCCGCGGCCTACGCCTTCTCCCAGCTGGCGGGCTTTACCCAGCGGGAGAGCAGCCCCCGGCGGTTTGCCATCACCGCCTCCCTGGCGGTGGCACTGTGCATTGCCGCCCTGGCGGACAGCGTGGGGCTGCCGCTGCGGCTGCTCTTTGCCGGCTGCGGGGCGGTGTTGTCGGGATTTTTGCTGCTGCTTAAGAGAACCTGATGGCCGGAGAGGGGCCGCGGGCTATGCCTGCGGCCCCTCCCGCCTTCTCCACCGGCGCTGTGAGGCGACCTGGAAGGCCAATTTTGGCGCATTTCCTCTTTGCTTTGCGGGACACCTTGTGGTATAATGAGTGTGTATATGCGCACGCCGTCTCTCCGGGACGGCCGCACCCACAGGGAAAACCCCTGTCAGCATCTGCACGGCCCGCCGGGATACACCACCAGCGGCGCCGTTTTACGGGAAAAGAGGAGGGAGCGGCCCGTGCATAAAAAATTATCCCGGCTCATTGAACCCAATCTGCAGCCCTATTTTCTGTGTCTGGTGCTGTTTATCGCGGCGGCGGCTTTGATTCAGCCGGTGCTGGCCGCCGTGGAGACGGCGGCCCTGGTGCTGCTGTACATTTTCTACCGGAAGCAGAGTTACACCCGCCGGCGCAATGTGATGCAGTACGTGGAAACCCTTACCGGCGGCGTGGACTCCATCAGCAAAAACAGCATGCTCAACACCCCCCTGCCGGTGGTGGTGTTTCGGGCGGACAGCGGGGAGATCATCTGGACCAACGACGGCTTCATAGCCCTCGCCGACGCCCGGGACAACGTCTTTGACATGCGCATCGGGGATCTGGCCCCCAGCTTTGACTACCAGTGGATCCTCACCGGGGATACCCAGGCCGGGGAACTGACGGAGATGAACGGCGGGGTCTATCAGGTCTACGGCTCCGCCGGGCGCATGAGCGGGCGGGCCGCCGGGCAGGGACAGATCATCACCGCCTACTTTGTGGACGTCACCGAGCAGCAGCACATGAAAATGGTCTACGAGGCCACCCGGCCGGTGGTCTGCGTGCTGGTGCTGGACAACTACGAGGAACTGCTGAAGGCCGGCGGGGAGGCCGCCAAATCCGCCGTCCTGGCCCAGATTGACGAGAAGCTGAACGCCTGGGTGGACGGCTCCGGCGGCATGCTGCGCAAGTACGACCGGGACCGCTACCTCTTCATCTGCGACGAGCAGTGCTTCGAGCGCATGGTGGCGGATAAGTTCTCCGTGCTGGAGGACCTGCACCAGGTGGTCAGCGAGGACGGCGTCAACGCCACCCTCTCCATCGGCATCGGCAAAGACTGCGACAGCTATGAGGACGCCTTCCGCTGGGCCAGCAAGTCCATCGAGATGGCCCTCAGCCGGGGCGGCGACCAGGCGGTGGTCAAGGATAGCCTGGACTTCCAGTTTTACGGCGGGAGATCGAAGTCCACGGAAAAGCGGACCAAGGTGAAAAGCCGGGTCATGGCCAAGGCCCTGGGGGATCTGATTACCGACGCCACAGAGGTCTATGTCATGGGCCACGAGTACGCGGATATGGACAGCGTGGGGGCCGCCGCGGGGATCTGCTGCGCCGCCAGAAAGCGGGGGAAAAAGGTCCAGATCGTGATCGATCTGGAGGGCAACAACGCCCAGCCCCTGGTGCGCCGTCTGCGGGAGCAGCCGGAGTACGCCGGCGCCTTCGTCAGCGGGGCCGACGCCTTTATCCACGCCCAGCCCGGCGCGCTGCTGGTGGTGGTGGACACCAACCGCCCCGACATGGTGGAGAGCAGCCAGCTGCTGGACAGCTGCAACCGGGTGGCGGTGATCGACCACCACCGCCGGGCCTCTATTTACATTGAGAGCGCCGCCCTCAACTTCCACGAGCCCTACGCCTCCTCCACCGCCGAGATGGTTACGGAACTGCTGCAGTACATGGTGGAGCCCAGCGACCTTCTGCGGGCTGAGGCGGACGCCCTTTTGGCGGGCATTGTGCTGGACACCAAGAACTTTACCATGCGCACCGGAGGGCGCACCTTTGAGGCCGCCGCGTTCCTCCGCCGGGCCGGGGCCGACACCGCCGAGGTGCGCCGCTATTTCCAGAGCGACCTTGCCAGCATGGTCCGCCGCTACGACATCATCCGCCGGGCCCAGCTGGTCCACGGGGATGTGGCCGTGGCCACGGCGGAGGGCGAGGTGGCCCGTGTCACCGCCGCCATGGCCGCCGACGACCTGCTGACTCTGAAGGGGGTTCAGGCCTCCTTCGTGGTCTACCAGCAGGGGGAGGGCGTGTCCATGTCCGCCAGAAGTCTGGGGGAAATCAACGTGCAGGTCATTGTGGAGAACCTGGGGGGCGGCGGCAACGCCACCTCCGCCGGCGGCTTTGTGCCGGGCACGGATGTGGAGACGGTGCACCAGCGGCTGCTGGCCGCCATTGACGCCTACTATCAAACCTAACTCCGGGCTGGGGCCGCCCGCCCCCTCATTGCGGGGACCCGCATCCCGGAAAATCCCCCCCTGACGGGGACAACCTTTTTTGAAGTATATTGGAGGAACATCAGATGAAAGTCATTTTACAGCAGGACGTGAGAGGCCAGGGAAAGAAGGGCCAGATGGTGGAGGTTGCCGAGGGCTATGCCCGCAACTTCCTGCTGCCCCGGAAGCTGGCCGTACCCGCCACGGCGGACGCCGTCAACACCATGCAGCTGCGGGAGAAGGCCAAAAAGGCGGAGGACGCGCGGCTGAAGGCCGAGGCGGAGGCCGTGGTGGAGAAGCTGAAAAACGCCCCTGTGAAGGTCAGCGCCCGGGCCGGCGCCAACGGGAAGCTGTTCGGGGCCGTGACCAGCAAGGAGGTGTCTGAGGCGCTGCTGGCCCAGCACGGCATTGAGCTGGCCAAGAACAAGATCGTCATGGATGAGCCCATCAAGGCTTACGGGGCATACCAGCTGAAGGCCAAGCTGGGCTATGAGGTGTCCGGCACCGTCTATGTGATGGTGGTGGAGGAGAAGTAACGCCCGCCGGGCGGAGAAAAGGAGATGATCCCCCGTGCCAGCGGACGAGCTGCTTACCCGGCAGATGCCCCACTCCCTGGAGGCGGAGCAGGCCGCTCTGGGGGCCATGCTCATTGACGCCGACTGCATCAAGGATGTGATGGACAAACTTCAGCCGGAGGACTTCTATATCCAGCAGAACCGGGATATTTTTGAGACCATCTACACCATGTTCAGCTACTCCCGTCCCATCGACGGGGTCACGGTGGCGGAGGAGATGCAGAAAAACGGCACCTTCGACCAGGGCGCCACCCGGAACTATCTGGTGCAGCTGATGGAGGTCACACCCACCAGCGCCAACGTGATGGAGTATGTAAATATCATCCGTGACAAGTCCCTGCTGCGGGGCCTGGCCAAGGCCGCCGGGGACATCCTGGCCACTGTGCAGGAGGGCCTGGGGGAGGCGCAGGCCACCCTGGAGGCGGCTGAGCAGCGGATTTACGCCATCCGCCGGGGCCGCAGCGCCCAGGAGATGGTGCCGGTGGCCCAGATTATCAAGCCCCTGCTGGACCAGCTTAACGACCTGGCCAGCGGCAAAACAGGCATGCCGGGCCTGCCCAGCGGCTTTTCCGCCGTGGATCAAAAGATCCACGGCCTGAACAAATCCGACCTGATTCTCCTGGCCGCCCGCCCCGGCGTGGGCAAGAGCTCCTTCGCCCTGAATATGGCGCTGAACGTGGCCAAAAGCAGCGGAAAAACGGTGGCGGTGTTCTCCCTGGAGATGAGCAAGGAGCAGCTGGTGACACGTCTGCTCTCCTCTGAGGCTCTGGTGGATCTGAGCCGCCTGATGACCGGCCGGCTCAGCGCCACCGACTGGGGCAAGCTGACCCAGGCCGCCCGCGTCCTGCGGCAGACGGACATCCGCATCGACGACAACCCCATGCTCACCGCCGCGGACATGAACGCCAAATGCCGCCGGCTGGACAACCTGGGCCTGGTCATTATTGACTACCTCCAGCTGATGAGTTCCGCCGGGGGCAAGGGCTACTCCGGAGAGAGCCGTCAGCAGGCGGTCAGCGACATCTCCCGGATGCTGAAAATCATGGCCAAGGAGTTGAACGTGCCGGTGCTGTGCCTCAGCCAGCTCAGCCGCGCCAACGAGAAGCGCGAGGACAAGCGGCCCATGCTCTCCGACCTGCGGGACTCCGGCGCCATTGAGCAGGACGCGGACATCGTCATGTTCCTCTACCGGGAGGACTACTATAAGGAAGAGACGGAAAATAAAAACATTGCCGAGTGCATCATCGCCAAAAACCGCCACGGGGAAACCGGCAAGGTGCCTCTGCGCTGGATGCCGGAGTACACCACCTACAGCACCCTGGAGATGCGCTTCGACGAGGCGTAGCGCCCCACAGGGGGGCGCAGGCCCCAGGAGGAAGGAACCTTTATGGAAATACTGCTGTCCGCACTTATTTTTGCCCTGCTGCTGGCGGCCTATCTGGCCTGGCGGCTTCACGCCAACATCAAGCGCCTGGCCCCCATTCAGACGGAGGTGAATCTGGGCGTCTACCTGGTGACGCTGGTTCTGGTCCAGGCCATCGCCAGGGTGGTGCCCATGTCCCGGGCCGCCGCCCTGGTCCTGCTGGCGGCGTGGCTGGCGGCCAGCTTCGCCATCTCCTTCTTTATTCAGCGGCGCTACAACCGCTGGGTAGAGAAGCGCCAGCAGGAGGAGAAAGAGGCGGAGCGCCGCCGGATGGGGGACATGTGAGGCCGACATGGAACAGGTAGCCGCTTTTTGCCGCCGGTGGGACATGCTGCCCCGGGGCGGCCTAGTGCTCTGCGCCGTATCCGGCGGGCGGGACTCCATGGCCCTGCTGCACCTGTTGCTGTGCCTGGCGGCGGCGGAGGACTTTTCCGTGGCCGCCGCCCACTTCAACCACCATCTCCGGCCCACGGCGGACCGGGACGAGGCGTTTGTCCGCGACTGGTGCCGGGAGCGGGGTGTGCCCCTGACCCGGGGCGGCGCCGACGCGGCCGCTTTCGCCCGGGAAACCGGGCGCAGCGTGGAGGACGCCGCCCGGGTGCTCCGGTACCAATTTCTGGAGGAGGCAGCGGACCGGCTGGGGGCGTGCCGCATCGCCACCGCCCACCACCGCCAGGACAACGCGGAGACGGTGCTGCTGCACCTGCTGCGGGGATCGGGGCTTTCGGGCCTCACCGGCATCGCCCCGGCGCGGGGACGGATTGTCCGGCCCCTGTTGGAGACGGACCGCTCCGCCATTGACCGCTATGTGGCCCTCCACCACATCCCCTATGTGGAGGACGAGACCAACGCCCAGCCCTGCTGCCAGCGAAACCGCCTGCGGCTTCAGGCGCTGCCCCTGCTGGAGGACATTTCCCCCGGCTGCACGGAGCGCCTTGCCCGGACGGCGGAACTGCTGAGGCCGGAGGATGCCCATCTCACCGCCCAGGCGGAGGCCCTGCTTCCGCCGGAGGAGGGCGGCGCCGTAACCCTGGCCATTCCAGTTCTGCTGGAACAGGATCTGGCCCTGCGGCGGCGGCTGGTGCGGGCCATGGCGGAGCGGCTGGGCGTACGCCTTTCCGCCGCCCATGTGGAGGCGGTGCTGGATCTGAGCAGCGGCGGGGTGCTGGATCTGCCGGGCGGGGTGCAGGCGGTGCGAAAGCCCCATCAGCTTACCCTACGCCCTCCGGCTCCGCCGCCGGGCCCCCTCCCCCTCTTCCCGGGGGAGCAGGTCTGGGGACCTTACACCGTCCGCGTAACGGAGACGCCGGAGGGGGACATCTCCCCCGGCCCCCTCACCATCGCCCCCTGGGACGGCACCGGCCGTCTCCCCGTGGATAACGGCAGCCGCACCATTAAGCGCCTTCTGGCCGACCGGGGCATCCCCCCGGAAGAGCGCGGCCAACACCCGGCCCTGTACCGGAATGGCCGCCTTGTGGCCATGGTGGGTGTGGCGGTGGACCCCGCCTGCCGCCCCCTGCCGGGGCAGCGGGGCCTGACCGTGACTCTGGAGCGGCGGGCTGAGAAGGCGTCCGCCGACGCCCCAAGCCCGTTCCACGCATCGCATAAAAAATAGCGTAAAACGCTATTTTTTACGGCATATGGGCCGTCCCGACCCATGCCTGTGATTTCAGCCGCCGGCGGGACGCCCACATGGCAATTTTTATTTCCGGGCAGCGCTCGGAAATAAAAATTAGCGTTTTACGCTATTTTAACGCCCCGCCGGCCAGGCGGGATGAAACATGACACATATTTCGACAGAAGGAGAACGCAAACATGGGTATGATGGATCAGGATATCCTGAAGGTGCTGTACAGCCAGGAGGAGATTGCCCAGCGGATTGGCGAACTGGGGGCCCGGATGTACGAGGATCTGGCGGACAAGGACCCCCTCTTTGTCAGCGTGCTGCGGGGGGCGTTCATGTTTATGGCGGACATTGTCCGCTCGTGCCAGGTAAAGTGCGACGTGGAGTTTATCGCCGTGTCCTCCTACGGAAATGCCACCAGCTCCTCCGGGGCGGTACAGATCACCCACGACATCCAGCAGGATATCTCCGGCCGCCATCTGGTGGTCATTGAGGATATCCTGGACAGCGGCACCACCCTCAGCTTTTTGAAGCAGTATTTTCTCACCAAGGGGGCGGCCTCCGTCACCATCTGCACCCTGTTGGATAAGCCCAGCCGCCGGGCCAAGGCTATCACCGCCGACTATGTGGGCTTCGTGGTGCCGGACGAGTTCGTGGTGGGCTACGGCCTGGACTACTGCCAGAAATACCGGAACCTGCCCTACATCGGGGTGCTGAAGCCGGAGGTCTACAGCGGGGAGTAACCGCTTTTCGCCCAGGCGGCGCGGCGCGCCGGAAACCGGAATGACATGACACGCAGGGCCCCGCAACACGGCGCGGCCAGGCCGTCAGCAAAGGAGAGGAACCATTTGACAAAGCAGACACGACGGCCCAATCCGGGGCTCTATTTCGCCTTCATCGCCCTGCTGCTGCTGGCCTACTACGGCTTCAACAGCGGCAGCGCCGCCGCCGCCGTCACCTACGCCCAGGTGCAGGACCTTTTTGCCCGGGAGCAGGTGAAGAGTTTCTATGTGCAAAACGGCACAGACCTGTACCTGAATCTCCACGACGGCACCACCGTGCACAACGCCCTGGGCAGCGCGGACGCCTTCCGGGAGGACCTGGGTGCCCTGATTGACGATCAGAAGGAGCGGGGCGTCCTGGTGGACTACGACTACGCCCCGCCCTACACGCCGCCCTGGTGGAGCGAAATCCTGCTCTACGTGCTGCTGATCGGCGGCATCTTCCTGCTCTGGCAGTTTATGATGGCCCGGGCCCAGGGAGGCGGCGGCGTGGACCAGGGCAAGCGCTTTGGCCGGGCTAAGATCCGCTTCGGCTCCGACAGCAAGCAGAAGGTCAGCTTCGCCGACGTGGCCGGGGCCGACGAGGAGAAGGAGGAACTGCGGGAGATCGTGGACTTTCTCCAGGAGCCCCAGAAGTACCTGGATTTGGGCGCCAGAATTCCCAAGGGCGTCCTGCTGGTGGGCCCTCCGGGCACCGGCAAGACCCTGCTGGCCAAGGCCGTGGCCGGGGAGGCGGGGGTACAGTTTCTCTCCATTTCCGGCTCCGACTTTGTGGAACTGTATGTGGGCGTGGGCGCCAGCCGCGTCCGGGACCT
>CDZQ01033378.1_pt1 | contig 10538 bp, 13 predicted proteins | sample 554831 | NCBI WGS metagenome assembly CDZQ01 (sample SAMEA3182112, study PRJEB8094) | gut metagenome | biome: human; feature: gut; material: Stool; isolation source: human stools | place: Canada | collected 2013-05-06
GCCTAAAGGGACGGACGCCGGCCAACACGCTTCAGCCTGATAACTGACAAATAAAAAGAAAGGGGATCGAATGATCCCCTTTTTTATTGAAATAAAACAGTTGAGCAATTCTTCCTCAAAGCTGGGCCAGACGTTCTTTCGCCTTCTTTGCAGCGCCTGATTTGGGGTATTTCTTAGCCAGCTCGGAAAGCGTCTTTTTGGCACCTGCGATATCGTTCAATCCGATCTGGCAACTTGCCATATTCAGCATGGCATCAGGGGCAACCTGATTTTTGGGATAGCGCTTGACAACAGCAGATTGCTGTTTCAACGCATTTTTATAGTCACCCTGCAAATAATAGGAATTTCCCAATTGATACTGTGCCGATGCAATCAGGTTTGATTGGGGATATTGCTTCAGAAAACTGTTGTAAGCCGAGACAGCTCCCTTGTAATCCGCTGCCTTGAACTTGTCTTCCGCTGCTGCATAAGCCGCGTTTTCATTATTGTCGGCAGTTGACTCTTTTGCGTTGCCCGTCGTCTCACGTGGCTCAAGTTTCTTCAAACGCGTATCGAGATCCAGATAAAAATCTTTCTGGCGTTCTTCCATCGTCCTGACCTGGTTCGTCAGGACTTCAATCTGCCCACGCAACCTGGCGATTTCTTCACGTAATACGTCATCCTGATTAGCCAGATTCACCCCACTCGATTTGTCCAGTTTCGAGTTTTCAAGATCCTTAACCCTGGCACGCAAATCCAGAATGGACCGGCGTGCTTCGTCATCTTCAAAGAAACCGGCATGTACCTGCGATATCGGCAGCCATGTAGCGGCAACCAGCAGAACGATGAATAAACGGGAGGTTTTTTTCATGATTATTGATAAACAATGTCGGCACGACGGTTTTCAGCCCAGGCAGCTTCGTTGTTTCCCGTTGCTTTCGGCTTTTCCTTGCCGAAGGAGACGGCTTCGATCTGGCTGTCGGAAACCCCCATCACATTCATGGATTTGCGAACGGCCTCAGCCCGTTTCTGTCCCAAAGCCAGATTGTATTCCCGCCCACCGCGATCATCGGTATTGCCCTGAATGACGACTTTTTTGTCTTTATGGCTGTTGAGATATTTGGCATGAGCCTGTACGACCGGTTCATACTGGCTGCTGACGACAAAACTGTCGAAATCAAAGTAAACGCTGCGCTGGGCAAGTTCACCTTTTGGATCATTTAACGGATCGAGCGAACCTGCCGTCACGGTTCCGACCTGACGCGAATCCATCGACGATGACGAACCCGAAACGGATCTGTCCTCAACAGGTGCATTTTCATCCAGTTTCACGGATGAACCGCAAGCTGTCAGGATCAAGGCTCCTGACACGATAACTAACAACTTCTTCAGATCAAGCATGATAATTCCCTTATAAATAATTACTTCATGAATGGACCCCAGGAGGGTTCACGAACATCTGATGCTTTCATCGACAGACGCTGTTTGACACGCCCGTCAACCGAAACCACCGAAAGAGCGCCACGTCCACCATTGGTCGCGTACATGATGAACTGTCCGTTTGGAGAAAAACTCGGCGATTCATCCTTTGACGTATCAGACAGTCTCTGTTCCTGACCGTTCGTCAGATCCAGCAAATAAAGCTGATAGCCTGCCCGTCTTGAAATATAAGCCAGTGACTTGCCATCCGGCGAAATACGGGGGCTGATATTGTAATTGCCGTGGAAAGTCACGCGCTGTGGATTGCCTCCATTAACGCCGACCTTGTAAATCTGGGGGCCACCACTGCGATCACTCGTGAAGTAAATCCACTGTCCATCCGGAGAAAATTGCGGTTCGGTATTGATGCTTCTGGTCTGTGTGATCTGTTTCAATGCGCCTCCGTTGGCCCCGACGGTATAGACCTGTGTATAACCGTCTTTCGACAGGGCCACAGCCAGTCGGCTGCCGTCAGGCGACCATGAGGGGGCAGAGTTATTGCCCTTGTAATTGGCAACCAGCGTCCGTTGGCGTGTCATCAGATTCTGTACATAAACGACTGGCTTTTTGGCTTCGAACGAGACATAGGCAACCTTGGTGCCGTCAGGCGACCAGGATGGAGAAATAATCGGTTCTCTCGACCTTAAGGCAACCACTTTATTGCCGCCGTCCGCATCGGCGATTTCAAGCCGGTATTCGTTCCCTGTTTTGGTCACGTAAGCGATACGGGTCGCAAAAATACCTTTATGGCCGGTCAGTTTTTCATATATGTCATCCGCGATCTTATGAGCCGTCAGACGTGTCATGGAAGCAGGCGCGACCATCGACAATGCGGATAACTGGCTGGATTTGCCCAGATCGAAAAGACGGTAACGAACGTCGACCTTGCCATCCGCTGATTTCACGACTGTACCGACCACCAGCGCATCCGTTCCCTGCGCGCGCCATTTTTTGTAATCGATATCAGCCGCTTCACCGATAATCGCATCTGTACCGATCAGCCTGAACATCCCCGTTCGCGCCAGATCGGCCTTGATGATATCGGTTACTTTTTCTGGTGCAGTTGCTTCATTGGAAAAACCGGCAATGACGATGGGAATCTGCTTGTTGCCGACACCGGCAATATCAATGTTCAGCACTTCCTGCCCCACTGCCTGAGCCGACAGGAAAACGGGAAAAAACACGAGCAATAACGAACGATAAAATGATTTCATAGTCACATTCAGTCTTTCGGTTTATGTGTTACAGAGAACCTGGATGGAACACGTCCTGACTTGTCCTTCGGAAAAGGAGCCGATCTTTCGATGGCACGCAATACCGCTTCATCGAACCCCGGAATTTGCGAGGACTTGCGTTTTCGTATATTACGCAAAGTTCCGTCCGGCAGCAATTCGACATCATAAATAACGGGGGGGTTCCCCTTGATCGCCGAAGATGCATTAAACGAGGTATTATTCTTGATTTTCGTCCTCACAATGGCGACATATCCGGCATCCGCCGTTCCGGGTCCTGTCGAACGGGCCGCTGTTCCACTGCCTCCCGTTCCTGTCGGACCGCTTGTCCTCGTGCCGCCACCGCCTGAGCCGTTGCCTTTTCCTCCACCACTGCCGCCACCGGCGATCCTTCGTGCCTCCTGATCCAGAAGTGCTTTGGCCCGTTTTTGTGTCGCCGCCGCTTCAGCCTTCTGTTTTCGGCTGGCCTGATCCGCTTCTTTTTTCAGGCGAACCTGTTCTTCCCGCTGTGCCCGGGCCTCATCCGTTTTCTGTTTGGCTTCCGCCTTTTTCCTGTCTTCTGCCGCTTTCTTTTCCGCTTTTTTCTTTTCCTGCTCCAAAGCGATGTCAGGTCTCGCCGTCACTTTCGGTTCTGGCGTTGCCTGTTTTACTGCCGGAGCAGGAGGGAGTGGAGCACTTTCTTCCTGCGCCTGCAGTTCAGCCTGCTCGGCGGCAGCAAGTTCCGACTGTTCACCGGCCGCGCGGGGTGCCGCTTCACGTACCTTGATGTCCCAGACCTCCGCTTCTACTGTATCGCCGGTTTCGCTTTGCCAGCTGACACCAATCCACAGGAAAACCAGAAGCGCAAGATGAACCAGCAAGGCCAGCACAAACGCAGGCTTGAGTTTTTTTTCTTTCGGTATGGACAGCAGACTGTTTTCCATTATCTTGCCAGTACCCCGTTTACCTCGTAGCCAGCCCTACCCGGCTGATACCCATCTTCCTGGCATCGGATATCACCTGCACCACTTCGTTATAAATAATATTCTTGTCAGCCGCGATCAACACCGGCAAATCCGGATTCTCAGCATGCATGATCTGCAGACTGTTCATCAATGCATCCTTGTCGGGCACCGATTCAAAAGTATCCTTTCCCTTGCCGGGCCGATGAATCCCGATTTCAGCCGATACATCGGGTCGCAGCGATATCTGGATATAGTCAGTCGGCGGCAATGCCGTTCTCTCGGCAGACGGCAAATCCACGACGCCCGGATTCGTCATTGGCGCCACGACCATAAAAATGACCAGAAGCACCAGCATGACATCGATATACGGGACAACATTGATTTCGGACTTGAATTTGTTTTTGCGGCCGCTTCGCAATGAACCTGAAATCTGTTCTGACATGTTTCACCTATCGCGACTGTCTCTGGAGAATATTGGAAAATTCTTCAATGAAGGTTTCGAAGCGGATCGACAGGCGGTCAATATCGTGCGAAAACCGGTTATACGCTACCACTGCCGGTATGGCGGCAAACAGACCGATAGCTGTCGCAATCAGCGCTTCGGCAATACCGGGGGCAACAGTCGCCAGCGTTGCCTGATGCACGTTCGCCAGTCCGCGAAAAGCGTTCATGATGCCCCAGACCGTACCGAAAAGCCCGACATAGGGGGAAACCGACCCGACAGAAGCCAGAAAAGCCAGATGAGATTCGAGGTTGTCCATTTCCCGCTGGTAAGCGGCCCGCATGGCACGACGGGCACCGTCCAGCACGGCAACGGTATCCTGTGCAGTATGTCCCGAGATGGCGTTTTTACCCTTGATGTATTCACCCATTCCTGCATGGAAAATGCGCTCCAGTGCGCCTGTTTTACTGTTGCTGCCCGCGCGCTGGTAAAGATTCTGCAGATTGCCGCCCGACCAGAAAGCGTGTTCGAAATTGACGGTTTCGGTCCGGGCGCTTTTGATAGCAAACATTTTCTGGAAAATAAACGTCCAGCTCATAAGGGAAACGACTACGAGCAGAGCCATGATGAGCTGAACCAGCAAAGAAGCATTGGAGATCAGCGAAATAAACGAAAGATCTTGGGAAACAGTCATTTTATAAAAAGTAAAAACATTGAAAATCCACATGTACCGGCTATCTGCATATTCCGGTACAGCGATCCTTTAATTGCCGGCGAGTCCTTCACGCATCTTTTTGGCGATCTCATCTGGTATCGCAGTCGGCCGGATAGTTTTTCCATCCACACAAACGATTGTCACACTGCATTTGTTCAATTCATCCCCATCCCTTAAAACAGTATGCTCGAACAACATGGAAGCGCCTTTCAACTGCGCTACCTCTGCCGTCACTGTCAATTCATCGTCCAGCAAGGCCGGACGCCTGTAGTCAATAGAAACGTTTTTGACCACAAAAATAATATTGTGCCTGTTTTTCAGTATTTCCTGACTGATCCCCAGCGAACGGAGCCATTCCGTACGTGAGCGTTCGTAAAATTTCAGGTAGTTTGCGTAATAAACGACACCCTCCGCATCAGTGTCTTCATAGTAAACCCGGACGGGCCAGTTGAATAAAGAAGGCATAATGTCATTGCGAGTGAAAGATGGGTATAAGCTAGCGCTTTAGACGGTAACAATCAAGCTCTATTTTTCGAAAAATTGTTACAAATGAAACTTTCAGCGAAAGATTTTTTTCAAATCGTCCACAACTGGCATAAAGGCCAGAATCAACAGAAAAACGGCAAGCGGAATAGTCGCACTATAGCCGATCAGTTTGAATCCGAAAGCCCCCGCAACGCCGCCGAAGAAAAACATGAAAAGAAGGGCTACCAGCAACATCAGCTTGCTGCGATTAGCCCTGACGTAAGCTACGTCTTCCCGGTCGACTTTCCGGTTCCAGTAAAAAAGCTTGCCGAGCTCGATACCGATATCAGTCACAATACCGGTCATATGCGTCGTGCGGATAACTGCGTGGGAAATGCGGGTGATGATGGCGTTCTGCAGCCCCATCAGGAAACAGAGCAACATGACGGTAATGGACACGAAAAGTCCCATATGGCGATGGAGTTTTGCGCCCAGTATGCCGAAACAGAGAAGAAGGCAGGCTTCCACAATGAGCGGCAACGCATATTCACTTTGCAGCCGTTTTCCCCGTGCCCAGTTAACGAAGAGTTCCGTCAGGGAAGCACCGGCAATAAAACAGATGAGCGCACCGACACTGGCAAGCGCGAGATTGATATTCCCGATGATCAGGCCATCGGCCATGCTGGAAACAATCCCCGTCATGTGCGAGGTATATTGCTGGACAGCCAGAAAACCACCCGCATTCATCGCACCGGCGATGAATGCCAAAGACAATCCCAGGTGGATATCCGCTTTGACGCTTCTTTCCACACTGGTCAATTTGCGCAGATAAAAGATCAGCATAGACTTCTAGAGAAAACAAGCTCAAAAACCAAATTACCGTACCGCCAATACTTGTCTGCCGGATTTATGCTTTCGGCAGAGTGACGCCAACCTGACCCTGATATTTGCCACTCCGATCCTTGTACGATATTTCACAAACCTCATCGCTTTCAAAGAAAAGGACCTGTGCACAGCCTTCCCATGCATATATTTTGGCCGGCAATGGTGTCGTGTTGGAAAATTCCAGTGTGACATACCCTTCCCATTCCGGTTCGAAAGGTGTCACATTGACGATAATGCCGCAACGGGCATAAGTCGACTTGCCGAGACAAACCGTCAATACATTACGCGGGATACGGAAATATTCAACCGTTCTTGCCAGAGCGAACGAATTGGGAGGAATAATACAGACATCGCTTTTGACATCGACAAATGAATTTTCATCAAAATTCTTGGGATCGACGATGGTACTGTTGATATTCGTGAAAATCTTGAATTCGTCAGCACACCGGATATCGTAACCGTATGATGAAACACCATAAGAAACAATTTTTTTGTCATTGACGGAACGAACCTGACCGGCTTCAAACGGTTCGATCATTCCGTGCTCTTCGGCCATGCGCCGGATCCATTTATCAGATTTGATGGTCATTTTGACTGGCTAGAAAAAATTCGATCACTGCAACAAAAGTTTTTCATCCTTTTTTGCTGCACACATTTCATCTATTTTACCTTGGTTTTTTCCCTATGGAACCCCTGAACGAGACCTGCAGGAGATTTCGCAAGGATTTTTTCTGTAAAGTCGTTTCCCGGAGCAGTCCGTTTGAAGGAAAACACGTCAACACTGATACAATAACAATATATAAATGGATGGAACGTCCGATTTTTAAAACGCCATTTAAGAAGACAAATACCATGAACCTTTCGAATCATTTTCTGATAGCGATGCCATCGATGCATGATCCGATATTCGGTGGAACTGTTGTCTATTTATGCGAACACAATGACTACGGTGCACTTGGTGTCGTCATCAACCGCCCCATGGAACTGACGCTCGACCATTTGCTTGAAAAACTGAACCTGAAAACCGAAATTCCGGCCCCATTCAAAAAACCGGTCATGTTTGGTGGCCCGGTACAGGATGACCGGGGTTTCGTGCTGCATACTCCGGATGTGAAATTCAACTCCATGCTGACCATTTCCGATAACGTTGCCTTTACGACTTCACGGGATATACTCGAGGCCATTGCATCGGGAACGGGCCCTGAAAAAATGCTCGTCAGCATTGGATACGCAGGATGGAGTGCCGGACAGCTGGAGCAGGAAATCAGCCACAACGGCTGGCTCACTGTCTCGGCCGATCCTTCGATCATTTTTGATTTGCCGATTTCACAGCGTTATACTGCTGCGATAGAGCTTTTGGGTTTCGACCCGAACAAACTGACTTATGAGGTTGGACATGCCTGAGAAAACAACATACTGTTAATCAGGTAAAGAAAAAATGAACAATATCCCGGGCGTCATTCTCGCTTTCGACTTCGGGCTGAAACGGATTGGAACCGCTATCGGCAACGAATTGTCCCGTACGGCACGGCCTCTTAAAATCATTAACGCCGAAGCCAACGATATCCGTTTTTCCGAGATCGGCGTGCTGATAAAAGAATGGCAACCGGCGAAACTCGTGGTGGGTCTGCCCTCCTACCCGGACGGAACCGAGCATGAAATGACCCGGCGCTGCAAGCGTTTCGCCAATCAGCTGCGCGGTCGTTTCTCGCTTGAAATCATTATGGTCGATGAACGGTATTCATCATCCGTTCTCCATTTTCAACGTGGCAAAGCTGACGATGCCCATGCAGCTGCCCTTATTTTGCAACAATATTTCGATGAATCAATCCCTGACTGAACTGAACGCTGAAGCTTTATATGAAAAGCTTTTGAAACAAATCCGCGACGCTTTGGCCAATACTCCGAAAGTCGCTGTGGTCGGTATACGCTCCGGTGGTGCCTGGATCGCCGAGCGTATCGTGGACGATTTGAAACTCGACAATCCTCCAGGATTCATCGACGTTTCCTTTTACCGCGACGACTATGCCCAAAAAGGATTGCCTGCAGAAGTCAAACCTACCCAGATTCCTTTCGACGTGGTCGATTCCACGATCCTGCTGATCGACGACGTGCTTTATACGGGCAGGACAACCCGTGCCGCAATCAACGAACTGTTCGATTACGGCCGTCCTGCCCGCATTCTTCTGGCTGCACTGGTCGACCGTGGTGAGCGCGAACTGCCGATCGCAGCCGATTTCGTCGCTGCCCACGTTTCCCCAGAAAAAAACGAGAAGCTGGTTTTGCAACGCCTAGATGACAACACTTTTACTCTGACGGTGGAAAATGCCTAATCCTCAACTGAACAGCAATGGCGAGCTGAAACACCTTCTGGCCTTGAACGGCTTGCCGAAAGACATCCTGAATTACATTCTGGATACGGCCTCTTCCTTTGTCAGCGTCTCGGACAGGGAAGTCAAAAAAGTGCCTTTGATGCGCGGAAAGAGCGTTTTCAATCTCTTTTTCGAGAACTCGACCCGTACCCGGACGACTTTCGAAATCGCAGCCAAGCGCCTGTCAGCCGATGTCATCAACCTGAACATTGCGGCATCCAGTACCAGCAAGGGTGAAACGCTTCTGGATACAGTCGATAACCTGACGGCCATGAGCGCCGACATGTTCGTCGTGCGTCACGACCAGTCCGGAGCGCCTTTTCTGATCGCGTCTCATCTGAATCAACACAAACTGGATCACATACACGTCGTCAATGCCGGTGACGGGCGCCATGCCCATCCAACGCAAGGCCTGCTCGATATGTATACGATCCGTCATTACAAAAAGGATTTCACCAATCTGAAAGTTGCCATAATCGGCGACATTCTGCACAGCCGCGTCGCCCGTTCCGACATCCATGCCATGAAAATACTGGGCGTTCCCGAAATCCGCGTGATCGGCCCGAAAACGCTTTTGCCGTCTTTTATGGAAGACATGGGCGTCCGTGTTTTCACCAATATGGATGAAGGTCTGAAAGGCGTCGACGTCGTCATCATGCTGCGCGTCCAGAATGAACGCATCAATGGCGCACTGTTGCCGTCCACACAGGAATTTTTCAAGAATTACGGTCTGACACCCGAGCGGCTTGCGCTGGCTGAACCCGACGCCATCGTCATGCATCCGGGCCCGATGAACCGCGGTGTTGAAATCGATTCCGCCGTGGCTGATGGCAAACAGGCCGTCATCCTGTCCCAGGTAACCTTCGGGATTGCCGTCAGAATGGCCGTTATGAGTATTCTGGCAGGCAACTAGGTACAGGACAAAAAGAAAGAATAACCGGACAGTATTGAGGACATATTGGTATGAAACTGCTTATCGCAAACGGAAGACTGATCGATCCGGCCAATGGCATCGATGGCCTGAAAAATATCGCCATTGCCGACGGAAAAATATTTGCTGTGGAAGACGCAGGCAAAGCCATTGCGAATTTCACCCCCGACCGTACGATCCATGCCGCCGGTCTTGTCGTCTCTCCGGGTTTTGTCGATCTTTCGGCCCGTCTTCGTGAACCGGGTTATGAACACAAGGCGACGCTGGCTTCCGAAATGCAGGCCGCGATGCAGGGTGGCGTCACCAGCCTCGTCTGCCCACCGGATACCGATCCTGTTCTCGATGAACCGGGACTGGTCGAAATGCTCAAGTATCGTGCTGCCGCCCTGAATCAGGCTCATGTTTATCCTCTGGGTGCCCTGACAGTCGGCTTGAAGGGACAGGCATTGACTGAAATGGCTGAGCTGACGGATGCCGGATGTATCGGTTTTTCTCAGGCCAATGAACCTGTTGTGGATACGGAAGTCCTGTTGCGTGCCCTGCAATATGCCAATTCGTTCAATTACAGTACCTGGCTGAAACCGGAAGATCCCTATCTGTCGAAAAAAGGAATGGCTCATTCCGGCCCGGTCGCTGCCAGACTGGGCCTCTCGGGCATTTCCTATATTGCCGAAACGATCCGTCTGCATACCATTTTCGAATTGATGCGCGTAACTGGCGCACGCATCCATCTGGGACGCCTTTCTTCCGCAGAGGGTATCGAACTGGTTCGCCGTGCCAAAAAAGACGGTTTGCCCGTCACTTGCGACGTCGGCATTCACCACATCCACCTGACCGAAGACGATATCGACTTTTTCGATACCAACGCGAGAATGACACCGCCATTACGCTCCAGAGCGGATCGTGTGGCAATCACGGAAGGGCTGCTTGATGGCACAATCGACGCGATCTGTTCGGATCATACTCCGGTAGATGACGATGAAAAACTCCTGCCTTTCGGTGAAGCCACTCCCGGAGCAACCGGTCTGGAACTATTGCTGTCCCTGACACTGAAATGGGGACAATCCCTCAAAAACGATCCATCCAACCTATCG
>CDZQ01035157.1_pt1 | contig 10531 bp, 11 predicted proteins | sample 554831 | NCBI WGS metagenome assembly CDZQ01 (sample SAMEA3182112, study PRJEB8094) | gut metagenome | biome: human; feature: gut; material: Stool; isolation source: human stools | place: Canada | collected 2013-05-06
GTGCTTTGCTCTTCATACATCTCCCGATACGTCCATCGGCTGCACTCGTCTACTGCCGTGAATTGATAGTATTTCCGCCCGTTTACGATGCATTCCGTCGGTACATGCTTCACGTCCATCTGCACCTTTTGCCCGATGTACTCCGCTCGCTGGTATGGCTTTGGCTTCCTCGTTTTCTTCTTCCCCTTCGCTCCCTTCAGCTTCATTGCCATGTTCTTGTAGCTCCCATAGCTCCTCGAATACCCGTCTCTCTCCACCGACAGCTGGTACGCCTGCACGATATCTTGCCAGCCACATTGCTTCATCCTTCGCCGTATGCTTCGCAGCTCCTCGTCCGTGTGCTGCCTTGGCGAGCTGTGCGGTCGTCGGCTTCTACTCTCCAGACTCTCTCTCGTCCCATCCCACCGTTTCAGCCATTTATGCACCGTCTTGCGGCTGATTCGATATCTGCGCGCTGTTTCTGCCACCGTGTGTTTCTGCGCATACGCGATGTACAGTTGACGATATTTCGTCTCCGTGTTACTCTTTCCTTGCAAAGCTTGTTCCTCCTTTGGCTATTGGTTCCTGAAAGTCCCAATATTACCATTTCTGTGCAAGCTTTGCTCCTTTTTTCTGTTACCTATGTATTATAACGCTACAAAAAGCGCAGCGGGCCTTGGCGGAGCGGTGGCGGCATGTTACCTGTTAGAGCGCAGCGTTGACCCGGTCACCGAAGTAGACCATGAGATGGATAAGAATGTTGCCCCCAGTCCTTTATGGGCATCGTCCATTTATCCGTGGTCTGGGCCGTTACCAGATACAGCTGCTTGGGCAGCGCGTCGTCGCTGGCAAACGCGCCTTTTGTCTTGGTCACCTTCCGAAGCTGACGGTTGAAATTCTCGATGGCGTTTGTGGTATAAATGATCCGGCGAATCTGCTCCGGGTATTTAAACATGGTGGCAAGCTCATCCCAGTGATCCCGCCATAATTTAATAGACGCCGGATATTTGGCCCCCAGGCCTGCTCCAGCTCGTCCAGAGCCTCCAAGTGGCGTCTTCCGCCGGCGCCTTGTAGATCGACTTGAGCGCAGCCGTGAATGCCTTGACGTCCTTGTAGGACACATACGGGTGGAGCTGCGGATCTGGTGGACGATACAACGCTGGATCTCCGTACGAGGATAGGCAACGGAAATGGCTTCGGAGAACCCCGTCAGGCCGTCCACTGATACGATCAGAATATCCTGTACGCCGCAGCTTTTCAGCCCATTCAGCACGCTGAGCCAGTACTTTGCGCTTTCCGTCGCGCCGGTCCATAGCCCCAGAACATCCTTTTTCCCCTCTAAATCTGTTCCGATCGCGATGTAGACCGCTTTTTTCATGACAGCCCGTCCTCGCGTACCTTGTAGTGAATTGCGTCCAGCATGACCATGGCATATGTCGCTTCCAACGGCCGGTTTTTGCCATTCCCGTATCATTGGCAGCAGCTTATCCGTGATCTTCGTAACGCGGGTCGCGTCAACCTTGATCCTATGCATTTCGCGCATAGTTCTTTCGATATCCCGGGTAGACGTCCTCTGCGAATACAGGAATATGATCTCATCCTCGATCTCAGAGATGTCCGTCTGATGCTTCCTGACGATCTGCGGTGCGTATTCTCCGTTTCGATCCCGCGGTATCATTTCTCTGTCCACTGCGTTTGGCAAACTTACAATAAATGCAAGCACGTATGGTATTGACATATACATTAATAATGATATAATGTATATAAAAGTACAATATATGGCTTTTCGAGGTATATAATTATGACATTGATAGAGGAAATCTCTGCCGAGCGGAGCAATTACACCAAAACGGATAAGCAGATTGCGGATTGCATATTGAAGAATGTGCTTGAGTTCACATTGCTAAGCATTAGCCAGGCGGCGGATGAGTTAGGCATATCAACCACTTCGTTAATACGATTCGCAAAGAAAATGGGATTTAACGGATATGTGGGTTTTAGAAAGCAGCTTCAGGATGATGAAATACACAAGCATAGTTCTGCTGAGCGTTTTACAAGCTTGCTGCATGGACGTTTTATAACAGATACCGAAAAAATGAAGTTCAAGGAAATCGACAGCATTCAGCAATGCTATGAAGGTTTAAATATGGATGCCGTAGGAAAAACGGTAGAACTAATAGGATCATGCAGAAACGTATACTGTGCCGGCAGGGATGTTGCTGTCTTTCTTGCCGAAACATTTTGTTACCGAATGAACAGCTATGGTTACTCATTCCATAATATAGACATGAGCAAGTGCTCATATCAGCGGCAGCTCATGTTTGCTAACAGGAATGACATTCTGTTTATATTCGATTATCCCAAATATAGCAGCCTTCTTTTAGAGCTTGCAATTTGCGCAAAGGAAAAAGGTCTAACCGTCATTCTTATAACGGATTATGCAACTTGTCCGATCGTGGGGCACGCCGAATATGTATTCTATTGCGATTCACAAACCGAATTGTTCAACGATTCCATGATTGCACCTATGTTTTTCATCAATTTAATTGTATCGCTTGTCATGTATCACAACAACGACAAGATGATAGCATACTTGAAGCTAAAGGAGGATTTGCTGGAGGAATAACAATAAGATAATAAACATGGATTATGACAAAATGTAGCAAGGAGATAGTTAATGTACAAAAAGCATCATTATGCCGATGCTCACTTGGATCTAGCATTGGATATTCAAAAGCAACGGGAGCTTGGCAGAAACAGGGTAATCGAAAGCGATTATCTGGACAGGTTTGAAGCAGGTGGATTTGGAGTAATCGTATCCTCTATTTTCGTTCAGAATTCATTTATACCCGAAATGGCTTTAAGGGTAGCTCTGCGGCAAATATCTGCATTGAAAAGCGACATCCGCGAATCCGAACGGGTAGAATTTTGCACAGAATATTCCGATGTAATACAGGCCATAGAAAATAGAAGGGTCGGCATTATGCTTTCCATGGAAGACTGTATCCCTCTGTATAACGACATTGAATTGCTGCCTCTTATGTATGAGCTTGGCGTCCGATTCATGGGACTTGCCTGGAATCGCAGGAACATGGCGTGCGATGGTTCTGCATTTGTTCAGAACGGCAGAAGTTATTCCCTGGCATTAACTCCGTTTGGGCAGGAGCTTGTAAAAAGCTGTATTAAGTATGGCATTGTTATTGACGTAAGCCACTTGAACGCAGCAGGATTTTGGGATCTATGCAATATTACCGATGGTCCGATAATAGCTTCCCACAGCAATGCGGCAGCAATAGTACCAACGGAAAGGAACTTGACGGACGAACAGATCAGAGAAATTTCCGTGCGCAAAGGATATATCGGCATAAACGGCATGAGCTTTTTGATTTCCGGCAATGAAAGTGATGCATGCGTGGAAAACATGGTTGACCACATAACACATATTGCCGAAATAGCTGGCACTGACTGTATAGGGCTTGGCCTTGACATGAACGACAGCATACTCAAGCATATCAGCGAAAGTGAAAAAAACCTTGTTCCCGGCCAATGCAGGGATGTTATACCAGGACATGATAAAATATTGATTTTAATTGACGAAATGAAAAAACGCGGTTTCAGTGAAAACGAGACAGACAAAATATGTGGCGGAAATTTCCTACGTTTTTTAAAAGAAAATTTCTGATTCGCACAGCAATCAGAAAAACAAAAAAAGGAGGAGACACAAGATGAAAAGAATTATGGTATTAATGCTTGCACTTATTATGCTTGCAGGACTTACGGTGGGATGCAATACAACCACAAATACTCCTGACGCAGGGCAGACATCAATGACCGGGCAATCGCAAAACGAGCCCGAGCTATCCGGTGCAAAAGACACACTGATAGTTGGCATATCTAGCGAGCCCACAAGTCTAAATCCCGTTGAGACCAGTCTGGTCTATAACGATGCCGTGCTAAGATTGATTTACGACAACCTGATCAGGCTTGACGATGAAATGAATTATGTGCCCCACCTAGCCGAATCTTATGAAGCGATAAGCGACACCGAATGGAAATTCGTGCTTCGTGAAAGCATTCGTTTTTCCGACGGAACTCCTTTGACAAGCGAGGATGTAAAGGCAAGTATCGAGGCCTGCAATGCTTCAGCCGCCCTCAGCTCATTTGCGGCATGGCTTGATGAAGTACGCATTGAAGACGACCGCACCTTTGTTATTGTAACAAAAACGCCCAGCTCGCGTATACTGCTTGATTTGGCCCAGTATAGCTATATAGCGCCAAAAAAGCTGCTGGATGACACCGAGTATCGTTTTAATGAAAAGCCCATCGGTTCCGGTCCGTACACGCTTGTTGAATGGAAGTTGGGCGATAGGCTGATTTTCAAGGCAAATGAGGATTATTTCCTTAAGGAAGATAAAGCTAAGATTCCCAATCTCATATGGAGGATAATGCCCGAGGGTATTGCGCGCACAATAGCTATACAGGAAGGCGAAGTTGATTTCCTGTACGATGTGCAGGCCAGCGACCTGCCTAAGCTGAAAGACGACCAGAACATCGAAGTATTCTCTACACCGTATTCATCCCCGTTCTATCTCTGCTTTAACTTGAAGCGTCCAGGCATGGATAATCTATATGTCAGAAAAGCCATTGCTGCAGCAATTAACCGCGATAATGCCGTGCTGCTTGCAACGAACGGATATGCAACCCCTATCATATCGTGTGCGGCATCTGGCTTACTCGGCTCAAGCGACGATGGGGCGGAAGCATATAACGTGGAAAAAGCAAAGGAATATATGGCAATGTCTGGTCTGCCGGAGGATCAAAGGACATTTACGGTGCTTACCAAAGAGGAACCGTTTAAAATTGCGCTTGAGTCCATACAATCGGATCTTCTTGAGATTGGTGTAACGCTGAAAATCGATATGTTGGATACGGCAACCTATACCGCAAGGGGAGCGGACGGCGATTTCGATATGATAACGGGCAAATCCGGCGTTGCGGACATATTGGTATATGCAAACAGTGCCTTCCGTACCGGTGCGTTTGTAAATTTCAACTTCTTGGCAGACGATTATGTGGACGACCTGATTGATAAGGGTTCGCAGATACTTGATAGTGCTAAGAGGGAAGCAATCATCAAGGAGCTGGTTACCTACTGTAACGAAAACTGCTTTAGAACCGGTATATATCAGCTTTCCACCACCCGTGCCTACAATGTTAAATTAAAAGGATTCGAAACCAATATTGTATCTCTTGACAGGTACAATAAGCTGTATTGGGCAGAATAAATCCGATTGGTACTTTATCATGCCGGAGCTCCATCCGGCATGATAAAAATAAAAGTCATAAAGAAAGGCTGCGCAACAAATATGTGGAAATTTGTATTAAAACGAATTTTTGCGCTAATACCGGTTCTATTATGCGTCACGTTTCTGCTGTATGTCGCACTATCACTTGCACCAGGTGATCCGGCGAGATTAATTCTAGGCTTGGAAGCAACAGCTGAGCATGTTGAGCAAAAGCGAGAGGAAATGGGACTGAATGATCCAATAGTGACTCAATACCTGCGCTATCTCGGAAAGCTGCTGAAGGGCGATATGGGTAAATCCTATAAAAATGGTGTGGATGTTGCCGCTGAGATAGCCGGAAGATTCCCATTCACCTTAAGGTTAGCCATACTTGGAATGAGCGTTGCGCTGATTTTAGCCCTTCCGTTGGGTGTAATGGCCGCAATCAAGCAGAATAGTTTATTCGACAATTTTTCAATGGCACTCGCGCTTTTAGGTATTTCGCTGCCAACATTCTGGTTAGGTTTGCTGGGGATACTGCTGTTTTCCGTAGCCCTCCACTGGCTGCCTTCCGGAGGCGTGGGAGGTATTAAAAGCGCAATCCTTCCCGTGCTTGCAATGAGCATGAGCTGTTTAGCAGGTATAGCGCGAACAACGCGTTCATCTATGCTGGAGGTGATACGCAGCGACTATATACGAACTGCGCGCGCAAAGGGGTTAAGTGAAACAACGATAGTAGTCCGGCATGCTCTTAAAAATGCAATGATACCGACGCTTACCGTTATAGGTTTGCAGGTTTGCACAATGATATCCGCTACGGTACTTGTTGAATCCATTTTCTCTTGGCCGGGAATAGGCAGACTGTTGGTCACCGCTATAAACGACAGAGACATGCCCCTTGTACTAGGATGCATAATTGTGTTTACTGTGTGCTTCTCGATTATCAACCTGATAATCGATCTTCTTTATGGCTCATTTGACCCGAGAATAAAAGCTCAGTACAAGAAATGAGGCTGGCATGAAAGCTGAAGTTACAAAACAGAATAAGAAAACGATGAAACATGAAGGTCAGTTTGCCCAAATTTGGAGACGGTTTTCAAAGCGCGGATCGGCAATGTTTGGGCTTTGTCTGCTGATCTTACTCATCCTTACGGCGCTGTTTGCCGATTTGCTGTATGATTATGACGATGCCGCAATAAAGCAGAATATTCCAGAAAGACTCCAGGCACCATCATGGAAGCACCCGTTCGGTACCGACGATTACGGGCGGGATATATTGGCCAGAGTAGTGCACGGTTCAAGATACAGCCTTGGGATAGGGTTTGCGGCTGTTGCAATCGGGCTGATAGTAGGAACTGCAATAGGCTCTATCGTCGGCTACTATGGCGGCGTAATGGATATGATCGTAATGCGGATAATCGAGGTTTTTCAGGCAATACCATGTATGCTCATGGCCATGATAGTCGTAGCCGTAGCAGGAGCAAGCGCAGTCAGCCTCGCAATTGCGCTGGGTCTGGCAATAATTCCTACCTTTACGCGAGTAGCGCGCAGCGCCGTAATTACTGTTCGGGAAATGGATTATGTTGAAGCATGCCGTGCTATCGGGGCATGCAATATCAATATCATATTGTTTCATATACTGCCCAATTGCTTTGCACCTTTGCTGGTACAAAGCACGCTGAGCCTTGCGGTAAGTATTTTATCCGTCTCCGGGTTAAGCTATCTTGGAATGGGTATAAGCCCTCCTACGCCTGAATGGGGCAGCATGCTTTCCGCATCAAGAATATATTTGCAGGATTATAGCTACATGGCAATATTCCCCGGGGTTGCGATTATGCTGGTTATCCTTGCCCTGAACCTGTTGGGCGATGGCATACGAGATGCCACCGATCCTAAGCTTAAATAATCAGAGGTAAGTAGTATGCAGAACAGAAACGATGCACTTTCAATAGATGGGCTTACTGTTGAATATCGTACATATGATGGCGTAGTACACGCGCTGAACAATCTTGACCTTAGGATTGAACATGGAAAGGCCCACGGCTTGGTCGGGGAAACAGGTGCCGGAAAAACCACGACCGGTTTAGCGATAATGGGCCTGATACCAACGCCGCCCGGTGCTATATGCGGCGGAAAAATTGAATTCGACGGGATAGACCTGCTGAATTATAACGAAAAGGAAATGGCGCGAATCAGGGGAAAACAGATATCTATGATATTTCAGGACCCGATGACGTCGCTTAATCCCGTGCTGGATGTGCAGACACAGATTGCCGAAGTGATAGAACTGCATGAACACGTATCGCGAGATACGGCATATACAAAGGCAGCCGGTATGCTGGAAACGGTCGGAATACCGGCATCTAGAGGAAAAGAATATCCCCATCAGTTTTCCGGCGGAATGAAGCAAAGGGTCGTGATAGCAATTGCACTTAGCTGCAATCCCAAACTGCTTATTGCCGACGAACCTACTACGGCGCTTGATGTAACGATACAGGCGCAAGTTCTTGATAAGATCCGTGAAATTCGCAGAACCTATGGTACATCCATGCTTATGATAACGCATGATTTGGGCGTGGTTGCAGAAACCTGCGACATGGTAAGCATAATTTATGCAGGACACATAGTTGAACACGGTTCCATCGAGGATATTTTTGATCATAATCTTCATCCATATACGATGGGATTGTTCCGTTCCCTGCCTGACCTAAACAACAGGCAGGCCAAGCTTAAGCCTATAAAGGGGCTTATGCCGGATCCTACAAATTTGCCCAGCGGATGTGCCTTTTGCACGCGCTGTGATTACGCAAAGGACATATGCTATAAAACGAAGCCCGAACGGATTTATCGCAACGGTGAGCATTATGTTGAATGCCACCTGTATAACCAAAGCAACATCGGCGAAAGTGTGGTGAAACTAAATGACTGACATGATTCTCAAGGTTGAATCATTAAAAAAATTTTTTAAGACCCCTCAAGGAATGCTGCATGCCGTGGACGATGTCAGCTTCGAAATCAACCGAGGAAAAACCTTAGGTATTGTAGGAGAATCTGGATGCGGTAAATCTACGATTGGCAGGACAATACTCAGGCTTACCGAGCCCACATCAGGCAGAATCATTTTTGACGGTTCGGATATAGAAAAGCTCACGTCAAAGCAGCTGCGTGAAAAAAGGCGCGATATGCAGATCGTTTTTCAGGATCCGTTTTCATCTATTGATCCAAGATCGACCGTTATGGATACGATTGCGGAGCCCTTAAAAATTCATAAATTGGTAACGAATAAATCCGACCGTCTTGAAAGGGTGCTTTATCTTATGGAGCTTGTAGGCCTTAGCGACCGCCTTATGAACGCATATCCTCATGAGCTTGACGGCGGCAGGCGCCAGCGCGTTGGCATTGCAAGAGCATTGGCGGTTGAGCCGAAGTTTATTGTATGTGACGAACCTGTTTCCGCGCTTGATGTATCCATACAGGCGCAAATTCTAAATTTGCTCGGCGATTTGCAGGATAAGCTTGGCCTTACATATATCTTTATCACTCACGACCTAAGTGTTGTAAACCATTTTTCCGATGATATAGCGGTAATGTATCTAGGCAGGATGTTTGAAAAGGCCAGCGCCGATGAGTTGTTTGCTAATCCGCTCCATCCCTACACTCAGGCGCTTCTTTCGGCAATACCCATACCAAGTATACATAACCGGAAGGAGCGCATAATACTTCAAGGCGAAATAACTTCACCTATAGAGCCGAAAGACGAATGCCGATTCGCAGGCCGTTGCATATTTGCATGTGACGAATGCCGTAAACATGAACCAGAGCTGGTGGAAATCCGTCCGAGACATTTTGTGCGATGCAATAAAGCCACGGCACTTTGAATCCTGCTTAAAGAACGAATCTCTGCATTTTAAGTTTAAAACCGGTAGGAAAGCAACCTGAACTGGGCTCCGGAGAGCGGACATTGAGAAAAAGGCTCCTGTCGTAGGATAAAAGCGACAGTCCAATGGTATGAAGTCAAGTAGGTAATGCGCGAAAATTTGGTGGAAAAGCGAACCGAAAGGAGTATGTAGGCAGCAAAAAGGCAACACCAATCCAAGCCCTGCCCCAGCGATTTTTTGAAACAGGGCTGCTGCGTCGGAGCGGCAAGTTATCAGCTTAGCCTTCCGGCGAGATATACAGGCGGTTGTCCTTCAGCAGTCGAAAGACCAACCGAACCAGTTTTCTGGCAGTTAAAGTGAGTGCACGTTTATGCTGGAATCGATTGACCTCATGGAATTTGAGATCATAGTAGCGCCGGAATTCAGAGTCGCATCTTCTCACGGAGTTGGTGACTTCCAGCAGATAGTAGCGGAGATATCGGTTGCCGGACTTGATGAGACGAGTTGTTTCCGCCTCAAACTCACTGGACTGGTGCTGCGTCCAGACAAGGCCTGCGTACTTGGCGACAGAGGCCTGAGAATCAAAACGGCGGATTTGCCGATCTCAGCGATGATGCCGGCAGAGTAGCCCTTGCCAATGCCTGGAATGGAAGTCAGCGTGTTCGGGATGATTTCAAACTGATGCTCAATGGCATTGTCCACTACCTTGACCTGCTTTTCTAAAGCACGCATGGAAGCGACGGAGACCGCCATCGCCTGATTCACCGAATTGTTTACGGTGATCGGCAGACGGTAGGAATCTCAGGCTGCAATACGGATGGCCTTTGCCTTGGCTGAGGGATCTGCAAAGTTTCTGCCGGTCTCATCTATGAAAGCGGTCAGTTCGTCCAGATCAGCGTTAGTCAGTTCGTCCACGGTTTCAAATCGTTCCATGAGTGCGATGGTGGTAGCGCTGGAGTTGGCAATGTCCTTATCCTGCGTCATGCCGGAGCATTTCAGGAACAGGTAATTGGCGAAGCGCTGCTTCTCACGGGTCAGGTTTTGGATGACGTCAAATCTCGCTCTGGTAAGGGTTTGTAGAGCCTTGTAGCGCAATCGTCCATGTAGACCTCCTTGCCGATCCGGCTAAAACCGAGGCGGTCAGCGATGATGTAGGAGTCTACCCAGTCGTTCTTCGGCAGGTCGGGGTAAGTGTCCTTGAACTTCCGCACCTGCTTCGGAGGTGCCGTCAAGAGTTATGCGCAAATTAGTTTGCAGACTCCGGCTGAATGAAGTCAGCCGGCAATAGAGGCGTCATCCAGAACCGCCTCCAAGTGCTTCATATTCATGTACTTTTTGTTGCCCCACTGAGTTCCGGCTACATGGCGCAGCCGGGCACAGACCAGCATC
>CDZQ01024354.1_pt1 | contig 10521 bp, 7 predicted proteins | sample 554831 | NCBI WGS metagenome assembly CDZQ01 (sample SAMEA3182112, study PRJEB8094) | gut metagenome | biome: human; feature: gut; material: Stool; isolation source: human stools | place: Canada | collected 2013-05-06
CGCCCTCGCAGGATGCCCGCCCCGCCCGCACTGGCGACAGCCGCCCCGGCGGCTATCCGCCCAGAGACGGCGCTGGCAGGCCTCCCCGTCCCGGCGGTCCCCGTCCTGGCGGCCCCGGTGGCCCCGGCGGCGCACCGCGCTCTGCTGGCGGCCCCCGCCCCGGCGGCCCCGCAGGCGGCTTTGGGCAGCAGGCAGCGCCTGCTTCCCCTTCCGACACCCGTGATGGACAGAGCAAGAAAAAGCGTCTCAAGGGTCGCCGTACTGTTGATTTTCAGCAGGGTGATTTTGGTCGCCGCAGTGATGATGACGACAGTGGTCGCCTGAACAGGGGCAAAGGCCGCCGCAAGTCGGGCCGTTCCTCTGTGGTGCAGCAGTCCACCCAGCCGCTCAAGGCCGCCAAGCGCAAGATCCGGATTACCGAAGCCATTCGCGTTGCCGACATGGCCCACCAGATGGGCCTCAAGGCCAACGAAATCATCAAGGTACTTTTTGGTCTTGGCATCATGGCGACCATCAACCAGACGCTGGATATCGACACCGCCACCCTGGTGGCCGCCGAATTTGGCTACGAAGTTGAAAAAGTCGGCTTTTCTGAAGACGATTATCTGGTTCCCAAGGAAGTGGACGCGCCTGAAACTCTCAAGCCGCGCCCGCCTGTTGTTACCATTATGGGTCACGTTGACCACGGTAAAACCTCGTTGCTCGACGCCATACGCAAGTCCAACGTCACCAGCGGCGAAGCCGGCGGCATCACCCAGCACATCGGCGCATACCACGTGAAGACCAAGCGCGGCGAAATCGTGTTCCTCGACACGCCCGGCCACGAAGCCTTCACCGCCATGCGCGCCCGAGGCGCTCAGGTCACCGACCTTGTTATCCTTGTGGTCGCCGCCGATGACGGCGTCATGGAGCAGACCCGCGAAGCCATCAACCACTCCCGCGCCGCCAATGTTCCCATTATGGTGGCCGTGAACAAGATGGACAAGCCCGGGGCCGAGCCTGACCGCGTGTTGCGCGAACTGGCCGAGCTTGGTTTGCAGGCCGAAGAATGGGGCGGCGACACCATCGTTGCCAAGGTCTCGGCCAAGAGCCGCATGGGTCTGGACGAACTGCTCGAAATGGTGGCCCTCCAGTCTGAAATCATGGAGCTCAAGGCCAACCCCGACAAGCCCGCTCGCGGTCATATCGTGGAAGCCAAGCTTGATAAGGGCCGTGGCCCCATCGCCACCGTGCTCATTCAGGAAGGCACCCTGCGCCAGGGCGACAGCTTTGTGTGCGGCACCTTCTCGGGCCGTGTGCGCGCGCTCATGAGCGACCAGGGCAAGAAGGTCAAGGACGCCGGTCCCTCGCTGCCTGTGGAAGTGCAGGGTTTTGAAGGGGTGCCGGAAGCCGGTGAAGAATTCTTTGTGGTGTCCGACGAAAAGGTCGCCCGCCGCATCGCCGATTCCCGCGCTGTGAAGCAGCGTGAACGCGATCTGGCCTCCGAATCGCGCGTCACCCTTGAAACCTTCCTGTCGCAGCGCAAGTCCGATCAGGAAACCCTGACCCTCAACCTTGTGGTCAAGGCGGACGTGCAGGGCAGTCTGGAAGCCATCACCGAAGCTCTGAACAAGCAGAGCACGGAAAAGGTGCGCATCAATGTGGTGCACGGCGGCACTGGCGCGATCACGGAATCCGACATTCTGCTGGCTTCTGCATCGCAGGCCATCATTATCGGCTTCAACGTGCGTCCCACTTCCAAGATCAAGGATGTGGCCGACCACGAAAACGTGGATATCCGCTTCTACGAGATCATTTACAAGCTCGTGGACGATATCAAGTGCGCCATGGCTGGCATGCTCGCCCCTGTGCAGCGTGAAGTGTACCTCGGCCAGGCCGAAGTGCGCGATACCTTCAGCGTGCCCAAGGTCGGCGTCATCGCCGGTTCCTACGTGGCTGACGGCAAGATCGCCCGTAATGCCGGTGTGCGCCTGCTGCGCGACGGCGTGGTGGTCTACACTGGCAAAATCTCTTCCCTCAAGCGCTTCAAGGACGACTCCAAGGAAGTGGTTAAGGGCAACGAGTGCGGCGTAGGCCTTGAAAACTTCAACGACGTGAAGATCGGCGACATCATTGAAGCCTTTGAAACCGTCGAAGAAGCCGCCACTCTTTAAATATTGATCTATGGGAAGGGAGGCCGCGAACTGGCCTCCCTTCTTTTTTGCATACATGCCTTTGACAGCCAGCCCAACAGGCCATATCTGTAGTTCTCGGCTATGCCGGAAAGTGCCCGTGGGGCCAAAAGCACGCCGCCTACCCCTTGCCGCCACAAGGCGACAAGCCTGCAAAAAGCCTTTCGCCCGGCAGGAATCCAGCCTATGGCCATGTTTATGGCGGTTCTTACCGTAGAATTCAGCCTGGAAGGCAACGATAATCTCAAGGCCAAGCGCCGTGTTGCCAACAGCCTGAAACAGAAGACCAGAAACAAATTCAATGTAGCCATAGCCGAAGCGGGAACAGAAGACAGCCTCTCCCGTCTGCGGCTTGCAGTGGTATCCATTTCCAACAGCGAGAGCCATCTGCGAAGCCGCATGGACAAATGCGCGCTCATGATGGAAGCGGTCTGCCCCGAGGAAATGACGGATAGCCAGGTGGAGATATATGCAGCGGACTGAACTCATTCCCCCGCAATTCCGTGAAGGTGCGGAACGCATGGCCGAAGCTTTTCGCCATGTGGATCAGGTTATTGTGGCCGCCCATGTGAACCCTGACGGCGATGCAGCTGGCGCGGTGGCGGCTGCTGGGCATATCCTGCGCTCCATGGGCAAGGAATTCATGCTCTACGCCCAGCCAGGCCTGCCAGGATATCTGGATTTTTTTTCCACGCCGGGCGTTGTGCACACTACGCTTGAGCATCCGCCCTTCAAGCCGCGCTGCGCGGTGCTGCTTGATTGCGGCGAACCCGAGCGCCTTGGCCGCGAGCTGGCGGGCCGCCTGCCGGATCTGCAAACCCTGAATATTGACCACCACCTCGGCGGCAACGGCATGGGGAGCATGGCAAACTGGGTTGACCCCCAGGCAGCGGCCACTGCCCAGCTCATGGCCTATGTGGCTCTGGCCGCAGGCCTTCCCCTCACTGGCGAGCTGGCAAACGGCCTGGCCCTTGGCATCATTACCGACACCGGCGGCTTCTGCCACGGTAATACCAGCGCCGAGGTGCTCTACCTCACGGCCCATCTGGTTGAGCATGGCTGTAATATTGCCCAGTTGCGCGAACATCTTGAAAACAGCTGGAGCCGTGGCCGCCTGACCCTCTGGGGCCAGCTTTTGCAGCGGGCGCAACTTGAGCGCAACGGCAGCGTCTGTTTTTGCCCCGTGTATCTTGAAGACCTGCGCAAATGCGGCGCGCTGAAGGAAGACCTTGAAGGCTTTGTGGAGCAACTGCGCCGTTTGCGCGGCGTTCAGGTGGCCGCAGTGCTGCGGGAGGATTCCCCGGCCTGCTGCAAGTTCAGCCTGCGCTCTTACGGCGCGGTAGACGTGCGCGCGGCGGCGGCCAGACTTGGCGGCGGCGGGCACCGCAATGCCGCAGGCGGCACTGTGCGGGCCGATATGGATGCGGCAAGCGCCCAGTTGCTGGCTGCCATAGCTGAAGAACTGGATGCCGAAGAGCTGGGTTCGACCTGCGAGTAACGGTTTTCTGCTTTTTTCTCGGTTTTGAGGCTCGCCAGGGGGCTTTGCCGCCGATATTTTTTTGACTTATGCCCGCTCTGCGGCTATGGTTACAACTTGCATATGAGTATGACCAAAGCGGCTACTGCCGCACCCAGCACCCCAGACCAGCAGCCGGGAAAAAGCACCGGGGCGGCCCAGTTGCCCCAGCAGCACGGCATTCTGGTGCTGCGCAAGCCCTCCGGCCCCACCTCGGCCCGTTGTCTCACGGCTATCAAACGACTTGGGCAAAAAAAGATCGGGCATGCGGGCACTCTTGATCCTTTGGCATCAGGGGTTCTGCTTGTTTTGCTGGGGCAGGCCACCAAACTTTCAGGCCATCTGCTGGCTGGCGGCGGCAAGGTTTACAGCGGCACGTTGCGGCTGGGCCAGACCACTGACACCTGGGATATTGAAGGCAAGGTAGTGGCCGAAGCGCCGTGGGAGCATGTGAGCGAAGCTGACGTGCGCCGCGAAGTTGCCGCGTGGCTTGAGCTTGCCGAGCAGGCCGTGCCGCCCTATTCAGCGGCCAAGCACGAAGGTCAGCCGCTCTACAAACTGGCGCGCAAGGGCGTAGAAGCCCCTGCCAAGGTCAAACGCATTAAAATTTCGCAGGCGGAAACACTCAAGGTGAGTCTTCCGTTTGTGAGCTTTCGGGTCGCTTGCAGTTCTGGCACCTATATACGCTCCCTGGCCCACAGCTTGGGGACGCGCTTAGGGTGCGGAGCCGTGCTCACAGAACTGACCCGGGAGTATAGTCACCCCTTCGGCCTCGATGTGGCCCGCGATCCTGCGGATTTCACGGCTGATCCCACACTGTTGCCCGGTTGCGTGCGTCCCATTGCGGAAGCACTGCCCCACTGGCGCAAGGTGGAACTCACGCCGGATGAAGCCGCTCGTGTGCGCAACGGCATAGCCGTGCCTTGCCGCCCGGAAGCACCCGCGCAAGCGGATGCCCCCGAGCAGGGCGCGACAGGTGTCGAGCCTGCGGAAAGCTTTGCGCTGCTGCTTGAACAGGGCACTGCCCTGGCTCTGGCGCAGCTCGAAACCACGCCCGCTGGCCCATGTTGGACCGTGTTGCGGGGACTTTGGAACTAACCCCGACTATCAAGGAGTACTGCTGTGGTAATGGATGCCAGCGACAAGAAAACGGTTATTGATGCCCACGCCAAACACGAAGGCGATACCGGTTCCCCGGAAGTTCAGGTGGCTCTGCTCACCGCCCGTATTGAAGACCTCACCGGTCACTTCAAGGAACACAAGAAGGACTTCCACTCCCGCACCGGTCTGCTCAAGCTGGTTGGCCGCCGTCGCAACATTCTGAACTATCTGAAGAAGAAAGACGTTCAGCGTTACCGCGCTCTTATCGAAAAGCTCGGTCTGCGCAAGTAAGACTTCTGTCGCGCAAGGGGGAGCCAGCGCTCCCCCTTGTTGCTTGAATCAACCCCATCGAGGGTACAAAACGCGAAGAAGGGGGGTCCGGGAAAATCAGGCAGAGGCCACAGGCCGATGATCTGCCCGCTTTTGCCGGAATCCCCTTCGCACTACGCAAAGGAATTTTTATGTATCAAGATATTTTTGAACCCATCAGGGTTACAGCCATGGTCGGCGGCAAGGAAGTTATCCTTGAAACAGGTCGTATGGCCAATCAGGCCCACGGTTCTGTGTGGATTCAGTGCGGCGGCACCGTGGTGCTCGTCACCGTGTGCTCACAGACGCTTGAATTCGACAAGGGTTTCTTCCCCCTTACCGTGGAATACTCTGAAAAAATGTACGCCGCTGGCCGCATCCCCGGCAGCTTCTTCCGCCGCGAAATCGGCCGCCCCTCCGAGCGTGAAACCCTGGTTTCCCGCCTGATTGACCGCCCGCTGCGCCCGCTTTTTCCCAAAAAAGGCCTGAACGAGGACGTGCAGGTTCTTGCCAGCGTCATCTCTGCCGATCAGGTGAACGACTCCGACGTGCTGGCCCTCACGGGCGCTTCCGCCGCGGTCATGCTTTCGCCCCTGCCCTTTGACGGCCCGGTGGCCGGTGGCCGCATTGCCCGCATCAATGGTCAGTTTGTGCTGAACCCCACCTTTGAGCAGCAGGAACAGAGCGACCTCAACATCGTGTTTGCCGCCTCTGCCGATGCGCTCACCATGGTGGAAGGCGAAGCCCGCTTTGTGCCCGAAGAAGTCATCATCGACGCTCTTGAATGGGGCCGCCAGCAGATTCAGCCCCTGGTTGAAGCCCAGCTCAAGCTGCGCGAACTGGCTGGCAAGCCCAAAATGACCTTTACCCCCCACGCCGACGACCCGGTTCTGGTTGCCCGCGTGAAGGAACTGGCCCTTGCCGCCGGTCTGGAAGAAGCCCTGCGCGTGCCTGAAAAAATGGCCCGCAAGGACGCCCGCAAGGCCGTGAAAGAAAAGGTCATGGAAAACCTCAAGAACGATCCGGCCTGGGCCGAAAACGACGCCGCGCTCAAGAGCGTGGGCGACATGCTCTCCGACCTGGAAAAGAAGCTGGTGCGCGCCCGCATTGTCAACGAAGGTACGCGCATTGACGGCCGCGACACCAAGACCGTGCGCCCCATCCAGATTCAGACCGGCCTGCTGCCCCGCGCCCACGGCTCTGCCCTGTTCCGCCGCGGCGAAACCAAGTCCCTGGTTGTGACCACCCTTGGTTCTTCCACCGATGAACAGCGCATGGATTCGCTCACTGGCGACGTGACCAAGCGCTTTATGCTGCACTACAACTTCCCGCCTTTCTCTGTGGGCGAGGTCAAGCCCGTGCGCGTTTCGCGCCGCGAAATCGGCCACGGCGCCCTGGCTGAAAGGTCCCTGCGCCCCGTGCTGCCCGCTGACGCTGATTTTCCCTTTACCCTGCGCGTTGTGTCCGAGACTCTCGAATCCAACGGCTCTTCCTCCATGGCTGCCGTGTGCGGCGGTTCGCTTTCGCTCATGGATGCGGGCGTGCCCATCAGCGCCCCTGTGGCCGGTGTGGCCATGGGCCTCATCAAGGAAGGCGACAAGTTCATCGTGCTCACCGATATTCTTGGTGACGAAGACGCCCTCGGCGACATGGACTTCAAGATCGCTGGTACCGCAGAAGGCGTGACCGGCGTGCAGATGGACATCAAGATCACCGGCCTCACCACCGAGATCATGCGCGCCGCCATGAAGCAGGCCCACGAAGGGCGTCATCACATTCTGGAAGAAATGGCCAAGGCCATTGGCGAACCACGCAAGGAACTTTCGCGCTTTGCTCCCCAGCATGCCGAAGTGTTCGTGAACCCGGACATCATCCGCCTCATCATTGGCCCCGGCGGCAAGAACATCAAGGCCATCACCGCGGCTACCGGCGCTTCAGTGGATATCGAAGACACTGGCCGCGTTTCCATCTTCGCCCCCACGGCTGAAGCTCTGGAAAAAGCCCGCGAAATGGTTTCGTACTATGACCAGCGCCCCGACCTCGGCAAGAACTATCTTGCCAAGGTGCGCAAAATCATGGAAATCGGCGCCATCGTGGAAGTGCTGCCCAATGTGGAAGCCCTTGTGCACGTGTCGCAGCTTGACGTTAACCGCGTGGAACAGCCCGGCGACGTGGCTCGCCTTGGCGAAGACATGATGGTCAAGGTCATTGAAATCAACGGCGACCGCATCCGCGCCAGCCGCAAGGCCGTGCTGCTTGAAGAGCAGGGCCACCCCTGGAATCCCGAAGAAACCGCCCGTCCTCCCCGTTCCGACAGGGGCGACCGTGGCGACAGAAATGGCCGTGGTGACCGTGGCGGGCGTGACCACCGCGACCGTGGCGACAGACGTTAAAATATATTGCGCGCAGGCCGGATACCCTCCGGCCTGCGCCCTGACCGCGCGATGAAAGGAATATTTCATGGCCAAAAAAGCTGAAAACAAAATTCAGGCTGCCGAAACCGAAGCCGAAGAATGGGTTAGGGTTGACAGCGAAGGCAATCCTCTTGCCGATCAGGCTCCTACTGCCGAAGAGCTGGAAGCCAAACTGGCTGCCGCCAACCGTGGGCATACAGAAACCCTGGGCGATGCCTGGGCTGTGCTGACGGGGCAAAACCCCGCCGCCATCATGGGCCAGATTGCCACCACCGTCATGCACGACGGCGGAACCCGCCCCTCCTGGCAGTGGAAACGCGACGGCAAGGATCACATTCTGCTGGCATGGCCGCAGGATCAGCCCGTCAGGGCTGCCGTGCTTGTGGCTGGCGTGGAAGGGGAAAAGCTTGCCCCTGTTACCGCCACCCCCCTGCTTGAAGGGCTGCCCAACGACCTCACGGTCGACAAGGTGCACCCCTGGCAGACCGGCGTTGAGGCCAACGTGGCCGTGACCATGCTTGAGGGCAAAAACCCCATGTGGTTTTACGACCCTCTGTATGGACGCGACAAGGACGACCTCACCCCCGGCGTCATGCACACTTTTTTGCTGGCTGGCCTCGCCCTTGGCCTGCGCAAGGCCCTGCTTGACGAAATCACAATCACCCAGGGCGTGCGTTACGAGGCCTATGCCGAGGCATGGCTTGCCGAAAACCCCGGCAAAACCCGCCTGGACGTGCCGCCTCTCAAGGTGAGCGTCAGCAATCGTCACCTCATCATGCCTGGCCGCAACTTCTGCGAATACCAGATGCGCGCCACCATTGAAGAAGTGAAAGACTGCCAGCTTGAAAAAATGCCCGTAAAGCTGCTCTACCTCAGCTTTCCCTTTGAGGACAGGCAGCCCATGCGTCTGGCTGTTTACGCCTCCAAGATGGTTCTGGGCGACTACGAACCTGAAGCGGGACACGAGATTGATGCCTATGTGTGGCTGCAAGGCCGTATCATTGACATTGACCAGGGACCGCAGCAATAATCTTCTGAAGGGCCGCGCCACGGGCGTGGCCCTTCAACACTCTGTGGCGGAGCCGCCCTGCCGCCAGCTATGAAGCGGCCCGTTTCAGAACAATCAGCCCCACAGGGGCCACTGTGGCCTGGGATTGCACCATCTGCAAGCCGACAACAGGTCAGACCATATCCGCATCTTCCCCCCTCAGTCTGCATCAGCGGGCACCATTTGCCGCGATGCCTGATGTGCCGTTCCGTATTGCAGCAATTTTACTTGAGATTGCTCATGTTACTGCGTGAGCAGATGCCCGCCACCAAGGCGTAACGCAGCTATGGACAATGTTCGGCAACTTCGGAAAACAGCGCCGTACTCACGCCGCATTGAGCAGGGGACATATGCAAGAAGCCCATTTCGCAGCGCCCTTCATGGGCACAGGGCAGTGCCTCGACACCCTTAACCGGGTGTTGGCCGCCCTATCGCCGGGCCATTCCTTTCGTGATTCTCTACAGGAGCTGCTGGCGGCTCTTGCAGAAGACATGCACTTCGACAGACCCCACATTGTGGTTCAGGATCCCGAAAGCGGCGAGCTCAAGCTCTCGCTTTCATACGGCCCTGCGGACGCGCCCGAGGCCGCCTATGAGCCGGGATCAGGCATCACTGGTCAGGTTTTTGCCGAGGGCAGGCCCATTATTGTTTCATGCATGCAGGGGCGGCCCGACTTTCAGAACCGCCTTTTTGGCCGCAGTCAGGAAGAAATGGCGCGGCTGGCATTCATAAGCGTGCCGGTGCGCGTTGAAAATGCCGACCAGACGGAAGTTATCGGCACCCTGAGCGCCGATACCCCCACCGCGCCAGAATCTGAACTGGATCTGCGCTGCCGCTTCCTCGAAACAGTAGCCACTCTTGTGGGCCGACAGGTGGCCCGTTTGCAGGAGGAAATGGCGCGCCAGCATTTCTGCATGCTGCCCGATGAACCGCTTGTCAGCGGCACGCCAGCCTCGGTCATTGCCACCTCCAAGAGCTTGCGGCACGTGCTGCGCCGCCTTACCCAGGCCGGGGCCAGCCGCGCAACCGTCCTGTTGCGCGGGGAGTCGGGCGTGGGCAAAGAACTGATGGCCCAGGCCCTGCACACAGCAAGCCCTCGGCGCACGCAGCCGCTGGTCATGCTCAACTGCGCCGCCCTGCCCTCAGAACTCATTGAAGGCGAGCTTTTTGGCTGGCGCAAAGGCGCATTCACTGGCGCGGTGCAAAACCGTGCTGGCCTTTTCCGCCAGGCAGACAAGGGCACGCTGTTTCTGGATGAAATCGGCGACCTGTCCACCACCGCCCAGGCAAAGGTGCTGCGCGCCCTTCAGGAAGGCGAAATCCAGCCTCTTGGCGATGAACGCCGCTACAAGGTGGACGTGCGCCTTGTCTGCGCAACCAACCGCCCGCTGGAAGAACTGGTGGAGCAGGGGCTGTTCCGCGAGGATCTGTACTACCGCATCAATGTCTTTCCCGTGTTCATTCCGCCGCTGCGCGAAAGGCCGGAAGATATTTTGCCCCTCACGGAGCATTTTCTGCGCATGTTCAGCAAGGAATACGACCGCCCGGTACGGCGCATTTCCACGCCTGCCATCGACCTTTTGCTGCAATACCACTGGCCCGGCAACGTGCGTGAACTGAAAAACGTCATGGAACGCGCCGTGCTCATCTGCGAGGATGCCGTGCTGCGCGCCCATCACCTGCCCAGCACCCTGCAAAGCGCAGAGAGCAGCAGCACCGGCCCCACGGGCGGCGACCTCGGCTTTAACGAAACCATCGCCCGGGTGGAGCAGGAATTTATTGTGGACGCCCTCAAAAACGCCCGTGGCAACATCCATCAGGCCGCGCGCGATCTGGGCATCACCTACCGCATCATCTATTACAAGATGAAAAAATACGGCATAGACCACCGCCGTTTTGCGCCTTCCACGCCAGCATAACGCCCCAAACCGATGCAGGACATACACACTTCACCCCCGGCCC
>CDZQ01018033.1_pt1 | contig 10517 bp, 8 predicted proteins | sample 554831 | NCBI WGS metagenome assembly CDZQ01 (sample SAMEA3182112, study PRJEB8094) | gut metagenome | biome: human; feature: gut; material: Stool; isolation source: human stools | place: Canada | collected 2013-05-06
AAGATCAGACTTTTGCTAAATTCGCAAAAGACTTTGCACATTTTGCTAATTTCACCGTACCGCTCTGTGACGTACTATAGTCGGCAAACGTCTCACCTTGAGGTTAAAAAATGAGCAACATCCTGATTATCAACGGCGCGAAAAAATTCGCCCACTCCAATGGTCAACTGAACGACACCCTGACCGAAGTCGCGGATGGCACACTGCGCGACCTCGGGCATGATGTCCGCATTGTTCGCGCCGACAGCGACTACGATGTCAAAGCGGAAGTACAAAACTTTCTCTGGGCTGATGTGGTGATCTGGCAGATGCCAGGCTGGTGGATGGGCGCGCCGTGGACAGTGAAAAAATATATTGATGATGTATTCACCGAAGGTCACGGGACTCTGTATGCCAGCGATGGTCGTACCCGCAAAGATCCATCAAAAAAATACGGTTCCGGCGGCCTGGTACAGGGCAAAAAATATATGCTTTCACTGACCTGGAACGCACCAATGGAAGCCTTCACCGAAAAAGATCAGTTCTTCCACGGCGTTGGTGTTGACGGTGTGTACCTGCCGTTCCATAAAGCAAACCAATTCCTTGGCATGGAACCGCTGCCGACATTTATCGCTAATGACGTGATAAAAATGCCTGATGTTCCCCGCTATACTGAAGAATATCGCAAGCATCTTGTGGAAATTTTTGGTTAACTAGAGCTCTGGCTTTAGAAGGAGTTAACCATGATTACAGTAATCGCAGAAATCCGTACTCGTCCTGGTCAACATCACCGTCAGGCAGTGTTGGATCAGTTTGCTAAAATCGTTCCAACCGTACTGAAAGAAGAAGGTTGCCACGGCTATGCGCCAATGGTGGATTGCGCTGCTGGCGTGAGTTTCCAGTCTATGGCACCGGATTCTATCGTGATGATTGAGCAGTGGGAAAGCATCGCGCATCTTGAAGCGCATCTGCAAACCCCGCACATGAAAGCATATAGCGAAGCCGTAAAAGGTGACGTGCTGGAGATGAATATTCGTATCCTGCAGCCGGGGCTTTGACATTTCTAAAAAGAGGCCGGTGCTGCTACCGGTCTCAGCCCAGATTAGCCATTCTTTCTTCCCGTTTTCAGTCCTCGATGGAAATCGTTAATTCGCTTAATGGTTTTAACCGCACGCTGCGGCACTGCGGAAGCTACCGACCAGACAATCATTTCCAGACACAACAATACCGTACCATGTAGCGGCGTTTTCCCTTTTTCATCCCCGCGCGGAACATGAATCACGATACTGGCGTCTTTGCTAAAACGTGAATCCAGCGCGTTTGTCAGCAAAATAACAGGGATCCCCAGCCGCCTCGCCTCACGAAGCGTTGTCAGCCCTTCCCGGTGCGCAGATTTTTGCGCCATCATGATCAGAACATCGCCACGTTGAAGCGCGATCAGTTGCTCGGCAAGGCCAATACCCGTACGGTTTAGTGCCGTGGCAGGCAAACCTATGCGGTTGAATAGTCGTGCGGTATAGTCCGCCAGAATACCCGAAGCGCCAATACCAAAAATAGCGACTTGCCGTGCCTGCACCAACAACGCTACAGCTTGCGCAAGCGCGTGGCGGTTTTCAGGCTCTGACAGGACATTACAGGTATACAAATGCCCTTCAAGAACAAAGTCGATTGCGGTGTTAACATCGCTCGTCAAGTTACTCACCGTCGTAGACATCTTTTCGCTGGAACTAAGGGCTGGACCAAGCCACTGTTCCAGAGTGCGTTTCAGATCACGCAGCCCGGCAAACCCCAGGGCCTGTATAGCCCTGATAACTGTGGCATCGGAAGTGTTCAACGTGGCCGCAATTTCCATCGCCGTTTGCTCGAGTACCACTTCACGATGCTCATTAATGTAGCTGGCGACAGCTCTTAACCCAGGCGTTAACTGACTCGCGCGAGTGCGAAAACGCTCACCAAAAATATCAACCCGCGCTTTATCTTTCTGGATCATTTAGCCTCCGGTAGAGGTCGCCCTGCAATTTGTGATTGTATCTGCGCAGCAATCAGCCCCAGAGATGCAAAGGAGTTAGAAATTGCCTCTTCACGAGAAATCAGCACATAACGCCCGGAACGACAGGCAGTCAGAAACTGACACCATCCCGGCATGACTTTTTCCATTGCTGCCAGCTCATCCTGAGGTTTACCACCGGTGTCACCGCGCCAGGTTGCAAAAACAAAATCGGCATCCAGTTCAGGTAAACGCTCCGCGCTCACATCCATTCGCCCACCTTCAGGAATGCTCTCAATCAGCGGCGGAAAACGAAAACCCGCATCGCGTAATACCCGCCCCAGCGAATGATAGCTATGCATCACATTAATTTTTCCCTGGTTTGCCTGAATCACCGATACCGTTATTTTTTGGCTGTCCAGCGTCGCCTTCAGCGCATTGATTTGTGCCTGATAGCGGCGTTCAAGTATCGCCAGCTGCGACTGCGTTCCTGTAAGTTCTGCCAGCTTGCGATAGATTTCTGGCGCACCCCCTTTGAGATGATCAATGCTCACCGTGGGCGCAATTTTTTCAAGTTGTTCAATGGGCGTATTACGGGTCGGTTCTGTGATGATCAGGTCAGGCTTTGCCGCCACAATCGCTTCAATATCAATATCAGCGGTACCAATAAAGGCGATCGATGAATTATCAAAGTCGACACCTGTCAATAACGCGCCAGATCGAATGAAATGGCTACCGTCAGGCCGAGTTCGCCCGTGGCTGGCGACAGGAGGTACACCGAGCTCAATCAGAGGAATAGTGATATCAAGATCGTGTAAAGAGACAATTCTCTTTGGATGAGCAGGAACAGTGACTTTGCGCCCTAAATCATCAGTAAATACCTGAACAGGTTCTGTTGCACGGGAAAAAAATGACAACAGTATCAGCAGAGAAAAAAATAAACGCATATCACTCCCGTTAAAAACTGTTCCTGCGCTGCCAGAGCAGTAGCAAAAAAAATGGTCCACCAATCAGTGAGATAATGATTCCGGCAGGCAGTTGCAAAGGCAAAAAAGCCAAACGACCAATGCTATCCGCCAGAATAACTAACAACGCCCCCGATACCGCGCTCCCCAGCAGTAATGTCGTCTGCCCGCCACGTAGAATAAAACGTGATATATGGGGTGCTATCAATCCGACAAAACCGATGTTACCAACACACGAAACGCAGACGGCTGTCAGAATTATGGGGGCGGCGACACGTAACAACGCCAGACAAGAACTATCCACCCCTAACCCGGTTGCAACCTGATGACCAAGCAGAGCGATATCCGCCGTCCTGGCGGTGAACAGCAATAAAAGAGTGGCTGGCAACATCCAACAGGCTGAAATACCGACTAACATCCAGTTAGCTGCATGCAGGCTTCCCGATAACCACATCAATGCAGTTTGTACATCTCGAACATCTGCAGTGGTCATAAATACACCGATACCGGCGGCGAAAAACCAGGAAACACCAATACCAATCAGAACAAATCGCGGGCGGGAAATATCGCGCGCACAAAAAATCACGATTAAAGCCACCAACAGGCCACCAGCAAGACCAGCCACTGGACGCCAGAACATTCCCAGCATTGGAAACTGGAAAATCAGCCACAGCACAGCCACGCTACATCCTTCTTTGACGCCGATTAAACCAGGATCGGCAAGGCCGTTACGTGCAATGGATTGCATTGCGGCCCCTGCCATTCCTAACATGGCCCCGCATAGCAATGCCATGATGACTCTCGGCAAGCGAATATCCTGCACAATATAACGTGCGTCTGTGCTTACGTTTTCTGGAGCAAACAACGCTCGTCCTACTTCCGATGCCGGAACAGAGAAAGAACCCTGCATCAGACCGAATATCAGTATTCCAACCGCAAGCAGGAACAGCCCACCAAGCAACAGCAGATTTTTAGGGCGCACCAGTGTCGAAAACTTACCAACACGTAGTGGGCGTAGCCCGACGTTCATTATCCGACTCATTTGAACATCCTCGTCGCCATAATGACAAAAACAGGCGCACCAACTAACGCCGTCATGACACCGGTCGCTAACTCATGGGGCGTGAAAAGCGTCCGGGCAATAATATCTGCCAGTAATAACAAAAGCGCGCCGACACAAGCTGAAAGAGGGAGCAGAACGCGCAGATCCGCTGATACCAGACGCCGGACAATCTGCGGTACTAGCAGGCCGACAAAACCAATGGGGCCAGCAATCGATACGGCTGCGCCACAGAGCAACGCGATCGCAAGCAGGGTAAATGTTCGCGTGCGGAGTACAGAGACGCCCAGCCCCTGCGCCATGCGATCGCCCAGTGCCAACATGTTAAGGGAGGGTGCAAGGTAAAGGGCTAACACAAATCCCCCCAGAGAAAACCAGGCGGACGTACCCAGCGTCGCCCAATCCTGCCCCGCTAAATCACCTGCTAGCCATGCCCGCATCGCCAGCAGTGTTTGTTCGTCAAGAATCAGGATTGCAGCCGTTATTGAGGACACGAACGCCGATAGCGCCACGCCGCATAAAGTAACTTTCATTGGCGTTACCCCTGAACGCCCTGCGGAGGAAAGCAGCAATATCAACAGGAACAATAACGCGCCCCCCGTAGATGCCAGCAGTGGGCGTCCAACCGGAAAGGCCAGTCCAAGCGCACTGGCGGCAACGACAGCAAGAGCGGCTCCGGCATTTAAGCCTAAAATATGTGGCTCCCCCAATGGGTTACGAATGACAGCCTGCAACAAAGCACCAGCAACACCAAGAGAAGCACCGGTAAGCAATGCTGCCGCTAAACGCGGCAAACGGAGTCTTACAATTACGTTGTGATCGAAGTTTTGCGGATCAAAATGAAGAAATGCCTGCAACACCGTTTGTGGTGCAATAAATCGGGCACCAATCCCTGGATATACCACGCATCCCACCAGCAGTAAGGCGAGGAAAATTACAGTAACCAGCCCTGTGCGCATCATACTTTTTCTACACCACGAAACGGCATGAAGAACGGCTTTCCCGTCAGAGGATTTATTGATGCGTGAACATCAACGTCAAAGACAGCTTTTACCAGTTCAGGCGTGCAATGCTCCCCCTCATTCAACACACGCACCACTTTCCCCTGGCGTAAAAATATCAACGTATCGCCATAATTGACGGCAAAATTCAGATCATGCAACACCACGACGACTGTACGCCCGTGATGACGCGTTAAATCATGTAATAACTCAAGAATTTCAACCTGATAACGTAAATCAAGCCAGGTTGTGGGTTCATCCAGCAGGATATAAGGCGTCTTTTGCGCCAACACCATCGCAATCCAGCAACGCTGGCGCTGCCCACCAGAGAGTTTTTCAACAGGTAAATGTGCAAACTCCTGCGTACCGGTTAATTTCAGGGCCTCTTCCACCGCCTGCTCGTCGGCGTCGCTCCATTGACGTATGAAATTTTGCCAGGGAAAACGCCCACGCGACACCAGTTCATAAACGGTTAAGCCCTCCGGCAATAATGGCGACTGCGGCAAGATCCCAAGTCTACGGGATAACGCTTTCGTTGGTTGCTCGTGAATCGCTTTGCCATCAAGCAATATCGAACCGCCCATGGGTTGCAAGATACGTGCAATGGTGCTGAGCAACGTCGACTTTCCACAGCCGTTTGCCCCAACCAGAACGGTCATTTTTTCTGTGGGAACGGAGAAAGAAACACCATCAACAATGATCTTCTTGTGATACCCGGCAGAAACATTGTCGAGGATCAGCCCCTGCCCTTTTGCGTTATGTGCCACGTGTACGCCAACTTAATCAAAGACAAACAAAAATAAAACTCATTCTCCTTTGAGAGTTTGACGCCACAAAATGTAGTAGTCAAGCAGTTAAAAGCCACACAAAAACAAGGTAAATAACAGGTAAACTATTTTTATACATAAAAATAAAAACATTAAATATCAATAAATTAAAAGCAATCAAGTTGTATAAACTTTTCATAAAAACACATGTAGCAATTTTTTGTTATTTCTCATTTACTACTACATTACTGCGTGATTGAATGATTCTCAATTACATATCCGATGGCGAAATAACAAACGGATAGTGCTTAGTGAGCAATAAGAAACAATTTTCACTCGCGACAATCCGCGAGTTTTTGGGATAACAGACTAAATGGCTATGTTCACACCTTCATTCTCAGGACTCAAAGGTCGGGCGCTCTTTTCACTGCTTTTTGCGGCACCGATGATTCATGCAACAGACTCTGTAACGACCAAAGATGGCGAAACAATCACTGTTACAGCAGATGCAAATACCGCAACTGAGGCAACCGATGGTTATCAACCTCTGAGCACCTCCACGGCGACATTAACCGATATGCCGATGCTGGATATCCCGCAGGTGGTCAATACGGTTAGCGATCAGGTTCTGGAAAACCAGAATGCGACAACGCTGGATGAGGCGCTTTATAACGTCAGTAACGTGGTACAGACCAATACATTAGGCGGGACTCAGGATGCTTTTGTACGCCGTGGGTTTGGCGCAAACCGGGATGGCTCCATCATGACCAACGGTCTGCGAACCGTACTTCCTCGTAGTTTCAACGCCGCAACAGAGCGTGTGGAAGTGCTAAAAGGCCCGGCCTCCACGCTGTATGGCATTCTCGATCCTGGCGGACTGATTAACGTCGTGACCAAGCGCCCGGAAAAAACATTCCATGGTTCGGTTTCAGCCACCTCCTCCAGTTTTGGTGGCGGCACTGGGCAACTTGATATCACAGGTCCCATTGAAGGCACTCAGCTGGCGTATCGCCTTACCGGGGAAGTGCAGGATGAAGATTACTGGCGAAACTTCGGTAAAGAGCGCAGTACATTTATTGCCCCGTCACTCACCTGGTTTGGTGATAATGCAACAGTAACCATGCTCTATTCCCATCGGGACTATAAAACTCCATTCGATCGTGGAACGATTTTCGACCTTACGACGAAACAGCCCGTAAACGTTGATCGAAAAATACGTTTTGACGAACCGTTTAATATTACAGATGGTCAGTCCGATCTGGCGCAACTCAACGCAGAATATCATCTCAATAGCCAGTGGACAGCGCGCTTTGATTACAGCTACAGCCAGGATAAATACAGCGATAATCAGGCGCGTGTTACCGCGTATGATGCAACGACAGGAACACTGACACGGCGTGTTGATGCAACTCAGGGATCTACCCAGCGTATGCATGCTACTCGTGCGGATCTGCAAGGGAATGTTGATATTGCCGGATTCTATAATGAGATTCTGGGTGGGGTGTCATATGAATATTATGATCTTCTGCGTACAGATATGATTCGCTGTAAAAAAGCTAAAGATTTCAATATATACAACCCTGTTTATGGTAATACCAGCAAATGTACAACGGTTTCGGCGTCGGACAGCGATCAGACGATCAAACAGGAGAGCTACTCAGCGTATGCACAGGACGCGCTCTATCTGACCGATAACTGGATTGCCGTCGCCGGGATCCGCTATCAGTATTACACGCAATATGCGGGTAAAGGCCGTCCTTTTAATGTCAATACTGACAGCCGCGATGAACAATGGACGCCCAAACTGGGGTTAGTCTACAAACTGACGCCATCGGTATCCTTATTTGCCAATTATTCGCAAACATTTATGCCGCAGTCGTCAATTGCCAGCTACATTGGCGATCTTCCACCAGAATCATCTAATGCTTACGAAGTCGGGGCAAAATTCGAGCTATTCGATGGTATCACCGCAGATATTGCGCTGTTTGATATCCATAAACGTAATGTGTTGTATACCGAAAGTATTGGTGATGAAACCATCGCCAAAACGGCAGGCCGCGTTCGTTCAAGAGGGGTAGAAGTCGACCTTGCGGGAGCATTAACTGAAAACATTAATATCATTGCCAGCTACGGCTATACCGATGCAAAGGTTCTGGAAGATCCTGATTATGCAGGGAAACCATTGCCGAATGTTCCTCGTCATACCGGTTCGCTATTCCTGACCTATGATATTCATAACATGCCAGGCAATAACACACTGACGTTTGGCGGTGGCGGACATGGTGTAAGCCGTCGTTCGGCAACCAATGGGGCTGACTATTATCTGCCAGGCTATTTTGTTGCCGATGCCTTCGCCGCATACAAAATGAAATTGCAGTATCCGGTCACACTGCAATTAAACGTCAAAAACCTGTTTGATAAAACGTATTACACCTCTTCCATCGCCACAAATAATCTGGGCAACCAGATTGGCGATCCGCGTGAAGTGCAATTCACGGTGAAAATGGAATTTTGATCAAAAAAGCCCGGTATACACTTGTATACCGGGCTATGTTTTATTCTTCTGGCGGGAGGATTATCAGACCTCAATCTCTGCCATGTCGCCTTTTTCTTGCAACCAATTGCGGCGATCTTCCGAGCGTTTCTTCGCCAGCAGCATATCCATCATCGCGTCAGTACGCTGATCGTCTTCATCATCGATAGTCAACTGCACCAGACGGCGAGTGTTCGGATCAAGCGTGGTTTCGCGCAATTGCATCGGGTTCATTTCCCCGAGACCTTTAAAACGCTGGACGTTTGGCTTGCCTTTCTTGCGTTTTAATTGCTCAAGTACGCCCTCTTTCTCTTCTTCCGTCAGCGCGTAATAAACCTCTTTCCCGAGGTCAATACGGTAGAGCGGTGGCAGTGCAACGTAAACGTGACCGTGTTTCACCAATGCGCGGAAGTGTTTTACAAACAAAGCGCAGAGCAGCGTGGCAATGTGCAGACCATCGGAGTCAGCATCCGCCAGGATACAGATCTTGCCGTAACGAAGCTGGCTCAAATCGTCGCTGTCAGGATCGATACCGATAGCTACCGAAATATCGTGCACTTCCTGCGAAGCCAGCACTTCGTCGGAAGAGACTTCCCAGGTATTAAGGATCTTACCTTTCAGTGGCATGATCGCCTGATATTCGCGATCGCGCGCCTGCTTGGCAGATCCGCCTGCGGAGTCACCTTCCACAAGGAATAGTTCGGTACGGTTAAGATCCTGCGCGGTACAGTCAGCCAATTTACCAGGCAACGCCGGGCCGCTGGTTAGCTTTTTACGCACCACTTTTTTAGCCGCACGCATACGACGCTGGGCGCTGGAAATCGCCATCTCTGCCAACAGCTCCGCCGCCTGAACGTTCTGGTTCAGCCACAGGATGAAGGCATCTTTCACCACGCCCGAAACGAATGCCGCACACTGACGCGAAGAGAGACGTTCTTTGGTCTGCCCGGCAAACTGCGGATCCTGCATTTTTACTGACAGCACATAGGCGCAGCGATCCCAGATATCTTCCGCCGACAGCTTTACACCGCGCGGCAGAATGTTGCGGTATTCACAGAACTCACGCATCGCGTCCAGCAGGCCCTGACGCAGGCCATTAACATGGGTACCGCCCTGCATCGTTGGGATCAGGTTGACGTAGCTTTCGGTCAGCAGTTCACCGCCTTCCGGCAGCCACAGTAGCGCCCAGTCCACCGCTTCAGTATCGCCAGCGAAATTACCGATAAACGGTTTTTCTGGCAGCGTCGGTAAACTGTTTACCGCTTCCGCCAGGTAATCATTCAGACCGTCCTGATAGCACCAGCGCTGTTCGGTGTTGTTGATCTCATCTTTAAAAGTGATCTCAACGCCCGGGCACAGTACCGCTTTGGCTTTCAGCACATGCGTCAGGCGTGAAACAGAAAAACGCGGGCTGTCAAAGAAGGTTTCATCCGGCCAGAAGTGCACGCTGGTACCGGTATTGCGTTTACCGCAAGTGCCGACAACCTGTAAATCTTGCACCTTTTCGCCATTTTCAAAGGCGATGTTATAGATCTGACCATCGCGGCGTACGTTAACTTCTACGCGCTTCGACAGGGCGTTAACTACCGAAATCCCCACGCCATGCAGGCCGCCAGAGAACTGGTAATTTTTGTTAGAGAATTTACCGCCCGCGTGCAGACGGCAAAGAATCAGTTCAACCGCCGGTACCCCCTCTTCCGGGTGAATATCTACCGGCATCCCGCGCCCATCGTCAATCACTTCTAACGACTGGTCGGCATGTAAGATTACATCCACGCGTTTTGCGTGGCCCGCCAGTGCTTCATCGACACTGTTATCAATAACTTCTTGCCCCAAATGGTTAGGGCGAGTGGTATCGGTATACATCCCCGGACGGCGGCGAACCGGCTCAAGCCCGGTGAGTACCTCAATGGCATCAGCGTTATAAGTTTGCGTCATGGTTTAAGTTAGCAATTCGAGTTGATCGTCAGAGATGGTGCAGACCAAGAAAATCGACGATCGGGTTGAAATAATCTTCGAAGCCCGTGAATGCGTGGTTGCCGCCTTCTATGACAGTCTGGCGGCAGGAAGCGTAGTACGCCACCGCCTGGCGGTAATCCAGCACTTCATCTCCCGTCTGTTGCAGCAGCCAGATCAAATCCGGCGCTTCCAGCGGGTCAATCTGCATGACTTTGAGATCGTAAATATGGCGTGACTCTAGCACATATTGCTGCCCGGTGTAGGGG
>CDZQ01015049.1_pt1 | contig 10513 bp, 9 predicted proteins | sample 554831 | NCBI WGS metagenome assembly CDZQ01 (sample SAMEA3182112, study PRJEB8094) | gut metagenome | biome: human; feature: gut; material: Stool; isolation source: human stools | place: Canada | collected 2013-05-06
ATGAGCGCGGAGTACATCATGGCCGGCGGCAATGAGAACATCATCCTCTGCGAGCGAGGCATCCGCACCTTCGAGACCTACACCCGGAACACCCTGGACGTCTCCGCCATCCCCATGCTCCACGAGCTGAGCCATCTGCCGGTGGTGGCCGACCCCAGCCACGCCACAGGGCTCTCCCGTCTGGTGAAGCCCATGGCCCTGGCCGCCGCCGCGGCCGGCGCGGACGGGCTGATGATTGAGGTCCACAACAATCCCGCCAAGGCCCTGTGCGACGGGCCTCAGTCCCTGACCCCGGAGCAGTACGCCGACGTGGCCGCCGCGGTGGCCCGGCTGCGGGAAACCCTGTAAAAATACAAAATGAAAGGCAAGGTGATCGGACATGACGGTGGGAATTGTGGGCCTGGGCCTGATCGGCGGGTCCATGGCCCGGGCCTATAAGCGGGCCGGGAACACAGTCCTGGGCGAGGACACGGATGAAAGCGTACTGCGCTACGCCCAACTGCTGGGCGCGGTGGACGCGCCCCTCACCCGGGAAAACTGCGCGGACTGCCAACTTATTCTTCTGGCCCTCTACCCCCGGGCGGCCATCGCCTGGCTAGAGAAAATGGGGCCGGCCCTCAGCCATGAGACCGTGGTCATCGACCTGTGCGGCACCAAAGCGCGGGTCTGCCGGGACGGCTTTGCCCTGGCAGAGAAATACGGTTTCACCTTTGTGGGAGGGCACCCCATGGCCGGCACCCAGTTTTCCGGCTTCAAATACTCCTCCGCGGAGCTTTTCCAGGGCCAGCCCATGGTCATCGTCCCGCCCCGGTACGACGACATCGCCTTTTTTGACCGGATCAAGCAGCTTCTCTCCCCCGCAGGCTTCGGGCACATCACCATCACTACGGCGGACAAGCACGACGCCATGATCGCTTTCACTTCCCAGTTGGCCCACGTGGTGTCCAACGCCTATGTGAAAAGCCCCGCCGCCCAGGAGCACACCGGCTTCTCCGCGGGGAGCTACAAGGACCTGACCCGGGTGGCCTGGCTCAATGAGGACATGTGGGCGGAGCTGTTCCTGGAAAACCGGGAGCATCTGCTCACGGAGCTCACCGGGCTCATGGCCCGCCTGGACGAATACCGCGCGGCTCTGGAGGACCGGGACCAGTCCCGGCTCCGGGAGCTGCTGCGAGAGGGCCGTCTGGCCAAGGAAAGGGTGGATCAGGGATGCACAGACTGACAGTAGACACCCCCTCCCGGCGCTATGACGTGTGCGTCGGTCGCGGGCTGCTGAAAGAGGCTGGGGCGCTGCTGAGCCAAGTGCTTCCCCCGCCCCGGCGGGTGTGCCTGGCGGCGGACGACCAGGTCTGGGAGCTCTGGGGAGAGCGGGCAGAGGCCGACCTGCGCCTGGCCGGATATACAGTGGACGTCTGGCGCTTCCCTCACGGGGAGGGGAGCAAAACCCCGGCCACAGCCCTGTCCCTGGCGGAATACCTCTCTTCCCTTCCCCTCACCCGGACGGACTGCGTAGCCGCCCTGGGCGGCGGGGTGGCCGGGGACATCGTCGGCTTCGCCGCGGCGGTTTACCTCCGGGGCATCCCTGTGGTACAGCTGCCCACCACCCTTCTGGCGGCGGTGGACAGCTCCGTGGGAGGCAAGACCGGCGTGGACCTCCCGGCGGGGAAAAACCTCCTGGGGGCCTTCCATCAGCCCAGCCTGGTGGTCTGCGACCTGGACACACTGGACACCCTTCCCCCTGCCCAGTTCACCGACGGCTGCGCGGAGGTGATCAAATACGGCGTCATCGGGGACCGGAGCTTCTTTTTCGACCTTACTGAACCCATCTCCCGGCACATGGAGGCGGTCATCGCCCGGTGCGTGCGGATGAAGCGGGACATCGTGGCCGGGGACGAGCGGGATACGGGGGCCCGGCAGCTTTTGAACCTGGGCCACACCATCGGCCACGCCGTGGAGAAGCGCTCGGACTACCGCCTGGGCCACGGCAGCTGCGTGGCCATCGGCATGGCCGCCATCACCCGGGCGGCGGTGCGCCGGGGACTTTGCCCGGAGGCGGACCTCGGGGCCCTGCTCGCCATGCTGGAACAATACGGCCTGCCCACAGCCTGCCCCTATGACGGGGCGGCGCTGCTGCCGGTGATCGCCGGGGACAAAAAGCGCGCCGGCAGCGCCATCACCCTGGCGGTGCCCCACGGCATCGGGGATACCCGGCTTGTGAAGGTGCCTGTGGAAACGCTCCCCGGCTGGCTCCAGGACGCACTGGAGGGCTGGTGAGCCATGGAAAAACGCCTTACCCCCGGCGTCTTTGCCGGGACCGTTACCCCGCCCTCCAGCAAGAGCGCCGGGCACCGGCTGCTCCTATGCGCGGCCCTTGCCCCTGGGCGGAGCGTGGTGGAGGGCCTGAGCCTCTCCCAGGATATCCGGGCCACCCTGGACTGCATCCGGACCCTGGGGGCCCGGGCGGAACTTGCCGGGAACCGCTGCACGGTGGAGGGCACGCCCCTGCCCCATACGCTGGAGGCGCTCCCAGCCTTTCCCTGCGGGGAATCCGGCTCCACGCTGCGCTTTTTCCTCCCCGTCGCCCTGGCCGGCGTGGGCGGCGGGCGCTTCACCGGGGCCCGCCGGCTTTTGGAGCGGCCTCTGGAGCCCTACTTTGCGATCTTCCGGCGGCAGGGCATCGCCTTTACCCAGGAACCGGAGGCACTCACGGTCTCGGGACGCCTCCAGGCCGGGACATTCTCCCTCCCCGGAAACGTGTCCAGCCAGTTTTTTACCGGGCTTCTCCTGGCCGCGCCCCTGCTCTCCGGGGAAAGCCGTGTCCTCTGCGCCACCCCTCTGGAGTCGGCAGAGTATGTGGACATGACCATTGCGGCCATGGCCCTGGCCGGACGGGAGGTCGGGCGCCTGCCCAACGGCGTGGGCTACCTCGTAACCCCAGGGCCCTACCGCCCCTTCACCGTGCGGGTGGAAGGGGACTGGAGCGCTGCGGCTTTCTGGTACGCCGCCAACTTCCTGGGCGGCGGCGTGGAAATTCTGGGCCTGGACGACGCCTCCCCCCAGGGGGACAAGGTCATCGCCTCCCTGGCCCAAAGCCTTGCCCACCCTGGGGAAGCGCACATCGACGTGTCCGGCTGCCCGGACCTGGTGCCCGCCCTGGCGGCCATGGCGGCCCTGCGCCCCGGGGAAGTGACCTATATCACAAACGCCGCCCGGCTGCGCCTGAAAGAGAGTGACCGCCTGGCCACGGTGACAGCGGTGCTCTCCGCCCTGGGGGCGGACATCCGGGAGACCCCGGACAGCCTGGTGATCCGGGGAAAGGAAGCCTTGGCCGGGGGCTGCGTTGTCTCCAGCCACAACGACCACCGCATCGCCATGATGGCCGCCGTGGCCGCCGCCCGCTGCCGGGAGGCCGTGGTCCTCACCGGGGCAGAGGCGGTGGAAAAGTCCTATCCCGGCTTCTGGGCAGACTATGAACGGCTCCACGAGGAGGGAAGGCCATGACACACTACGGAAACAATATCGACCTTGCCATTTACGGCGGCTCTCACGACCCGGAGATCGGCCTTGTCTGCACCGGCCTCCCCGCCGGGGAACCGGTGGACCAGGCGGCCCTGGAGACATTTCTCCGCCGCCGTGCCCCGGGGCAGGGGCCTTGGGCCACGGCCCGGAAGGAGCCGGACGCGCCGGTGTTCCTCTCCGGGCTCCGGGAGGGGCGCCTCACCGGGGAACCCCTCCACGCCGTAATCTATAACACCAGCCAGCGCTCCGGGGACTACGCCAACCTGGCCCAGGTTCCCCGTCCGGGCCATGCGGACTACGCCGCCCGGATGAAATACGGCCCCGGCGTCAACCTCCGGGGCGGCGGGCATTTTTCCGGCCGGCTCACGGCCCCGCTGTGCATCGCCGGGGGCGTCGCCCTTCAGATCCTCGCCCGCCGGGGCGTGGCCGTGGGGGCCCACGCCCTGGAGATCGCCGGGGTGCGGGACCGGGCCTTTGACCCGGTGGCCGTGACCCCCAGGGAATTGGCGTGTGCCGGAGCAAAGCCCTTCCCCTGTCTGGACGACGCCGCAGCGGAGGCCATGATCGCCGCCATCGCCGCTGCCCGGAAAGAGGGGGACAGCGTGGGCGGCGTCATCGAGTGCGCCGTCACGGGCCTGCCTCCGGGATTGGGGGAGCACATGTTCGCCGGGCTGGAGGGGCGCATCGCCGCCATCGTCTTCTCCATCCCCGCTGTAAAGGGCCTGGAGTTCGGCGCAGGCTTCGCCGCCGCCCGGATGCGGGGCAGTGAGAACAACGACCCCTTCTATTGGGACGGGGGCGCGGTGCGCTGCCGCAGCAACCACGCCGGGGGCATCCTGGGCGGCATGAGCACGGGCATGCCCCTGCTCTTCCGAGCGGCGGTGAAGCCCACCCCCTCCATCGCCCGGGAGCAGGAGAGCGTGAACCTGGCCACAGGGGAGCCGGCGCGCCTGGTCATCCATGGCCGCCACGACCCCTGCATCGTCCCCCGGGCTGTGCCCGTGGTGGAGGCGGCTGCCGCCCTGGCGGTGCTGGACGCCATGCTGGACCCGCCCGCCGGCGCGCCGGGGGAGCGGGATACAGAGGAAATCAGGTAAAAAACGGATTTTGAGAAAGGTTTAGGTGCGAAACGACATGGATCAAGATTTGCAGGGCTATCGCCAGAAGATCGACGGCATCGACGAGGAACTGGTGCGCCTCTTCCGGGAGCGGATGGAGGTGTGTGCCGACATCGCCCAGTGGAAGGCGAAAAACGGTCAGCCGGTATACGATGCCCGGCGGGAGCGCAGCCTCCTGAGCCGGGTGGCGGATCTGGCCGGAGAGGAAATGGATGAGTACGTCCGGGTGCTCTACACCACCATTATGGATTTGAGCAAGGCCTATCAAAAGCGCCGGACCCATCCCGGGGAGCTCTATGGCCAGCTCCGCACGGCTCTGGAAAATACGCCGCAGCTCTTCCCCCAGCGGGCCATGGTGGCCTGCCAGGGCGTGGAGGGCGCCTACTCCCAGCTGGCGGCGGAAAAGTTCTTCCGTCTGCCCAACATCATGTACTGCAACACCTTCGAGAGCGTCTTTGCCGCCATTGAGGCGGGGCTGTGCCGCTACGGGGTGCTCCCGGTGGAAAACTCCACCGCCGGCAGCGTCAACAAAGTCTATGACCTGATGGTGGCCCACAAGTTCCATATCGTCCGCTCCCTGCGCCTGAAGGTGGATCACAACCTCCTGGCAAAGCCGGGAGTCAGGCTGGAGGACGTGCGGGAGGTCTACTCCCACCAGCAGGCCATCTCCCAGTGCCAGGGCTTCCTGAGCCGGCATCCGAACATCCATGTGAACGTCTGCGAAAACACCGCCGCCGCAGCCAAGCTGGTGGCGGAGTCGGACCGAACGGACATCGCCGCCCTCTCCAGCCGGGCCTGCGCAGAGCAGTACGACCTCTCCTGCCTGGCCGCCTCGGTCCAGGACACCGGAAACAACTACACCCGTTTTATCTGCATCTCCAAGAATATGGAGGTCTACCCCGGCGCAGACCGGACCAGCATCATGATCGTGGTGCCCCACAAGCCCGGCACCCTCTACAGCGTCCTGAGCCGCTTCTACGCCCTGGGCATCAACCTCACCAAGCTGGAGTCCCGCCCCATCCCGGACCGGGATTTTGAGTTCATGTTCTACTTTGACATCGACGCATCCGTATACGCCCCCCAGCTCTCCCAGGTCCTGGCCGACCTGGAGGCGCAGTATCCGGAGTTCCGTTACCTGGGCTCCTATTCGGAGATCATGTGATATGGCCTGGTGCGGACTCATCGGCATGCCCCTGGGCCACAGCTTCTCCCCCAAGCTCCACGGCATGCTGGCCGATTACGACTACCGCCTGATCCCCTTGGAAGAGAAAAGCCTCCCTGTATTTCTCCAAACAGAAGATTTTTTAGGGCTGAACGTCACCATTCCCTACAAGCAGACGGTAATCCCCCTTCTGGACGAGCTGAGCCCGGAGGCGGAGCGCATCGGCGCGGTGAACACCATTCTGCGCCTGCCGAACGGGCGGCTCCGGGGCTACAACACCGACTACGACGGCTTTGTCCACCTGCTGCGCGCCTCCGGCCTGGACGTCCGGGGGAAAAAGGTCCTGGTCCTGGGCACCGGCGGGGCCTCCCGCCCGGTGCGCTGTGCCCTGGAAGACCAGGGGGCCGGGGAGATCGTGTCCATCTCCCGGACGGGGCCGGACAACTACGAAACCCTGTCCCGGCACCGGGACACCCGCATCCTGGTGAACACCACGCCCGTGGGCATGTACCCCGGCAATGGGGCTTCCCCCCTCTCCCTGGACGCTTTCCCGGAGCTGGATGGAGTGCTGGACCTCATCTATAATCCCCAGCGGACCGCCCTGGTCCTCCAGGCTCTGGACCGGGGCCTCCCGGCCCTAGGCGGGCTCATCATGCTGGCCTTCCAGGCCCTCCGGGCAGCGGAGATCTTCACCGGCCGCGCCATAGACGAAGCCCGGGGCGCCGAGGCCGCCGCGCGCCTGGCCCGGGAGGCGGAGAACTGGGTCCTCATCGGCATGCCCGGCTGCGGAAAATCCACCATCGCAGCCGCCCTCGCCCGACGCACGGGCCGGGAGGTCCTGGACGCGGACGCCCTGGTGGAGCAAGCGGCGGGGCGCTCCATTCCCGAAATCTTCGCGGCCGAGGGAGAAGCGGGCTTTCGGGCCCGGGAGAGCGCCGTCCTCGCCCGGTTCGGCCGGGAGAGCGGGAAGATCCTCGCCACCGGCGGCGGGGCCGTGACCCAGCCGAAGAACCGGGACTTCCTGCGCCAGAACGGGCGGCTGATCTTCCTGGAGCGGGATCTCGCCCTCCTGCCCACGGCGGGGCGCCCCGTCTCCCAGGCCACGGCCCCGGAGGCTCTCTATGCCCGGCGCGCGCCCCTCTACCGGGCCTGGGCGGACGTCACGGTGCAAAACGACGCCCCGGCGGACGCCGTGGCGGAGCGAATTTTGGAGGTGCTGTAAATGAACCGGGACATCCTGTCCATTCTGGTCCTCAACGGGCCGAACCTGAACCTTCTTGGCCTGCGGGAGCCGGAGCTCTATGGGCGGCAGACCTACGCGGACCTGGAGGACTATATCCGCCGCAGCGCCATGGAGCTGGGCTGCGCCTGCGAGATCTACCAGTCCAACCACGAGGGGGTACTGGTGGACCGCATCCAGGCCGCCCGGGGCGTATACGGCGGCATCGTCCTCAACGCCGCGGCCTATACCCACACCAGCGTGGCCATCCTGGACGCGCTGAAGGCCGTGGAGATCCCCACCGTGGAGGTCCATCTCACGGACATCCACAGCCGGGAGCCCTTCCGGCAGCACTCCTATGTGTCCCTGGCGGCCATCGCCACGGTTGTGGGAAAGGGCTTTGCCGGATACCGGGAGGCGATGGAAATCCTCAGAAATCGCCTCATAGGATAAATCGTACCCGGCATGGCTTCCGCTGCCTGCCGTATCCCTTGGCCGGCAGCCGGCAGCGGGAAATCCCGCATGAGCAAATACAAAATGGGGCATGGCCACCCGTCGGTGCGCCATGCCCCTTCTGATTCGAACCCAAATCTGTGAGAGTAATCATGCTTTTTTAATGGGATGCCTGATGACAGTTTTCCACTTTTCCGGTGCCACCTTTCTTGCATCGGACATATAAATCTCGTGATGCAGGCGATTTGCGCTGATATCATTTACATACCCGTTCTCCGCCAAATACGCGTCCATCCGGGCGATTGTCGCCGGTTCATCCTCAAAAGGACCCACATGCAGCATTTGCACACATAAGCCCTCGTCAACCGTTAAAAACTCCGCTGCCGTGCAATCCAGTTTTTTCTTTTGGGCCGCCGTTTTCACTGCCCATTCAAAATCCGCTTTCGAGACAAAATCAGGCAGACGAATGACGGAAATCCAGTGGAACGAAGCTTTATCCGCATAATCTATGCCATCCACATTGTCCTGCCACCAAAATCCCTCAAGGGGCGGAACGACATAAGCAAAGAAGCCCTCGATTTTATGATCGGTTTTATAGCTCATTTTTAATGTGTACGCAACGGCATATAAAACACCGATTGCCCGCTGATATGCGCCGCCCTCCTCATTGGGATCTCCTTTTCCTCTGACTGCAATGTAATTGGCCTTCGGGACAGTTACAATTTCTGGTTGATTTTTCGGCATATAAAATTCTTTATATTCTTTCTTGAAATCAAAAGCCATAGCAACCTCCGCAAATCGTATTTCATTTGTCAGGCCTCTGCCGCAAGTATAGCACACATCGGAAACCGCCGCAAGGCGCTGCGGCATCGTACCGGGCGCCAGGGGAACTATTTCTATAGAAAATCCCTGAAAAATCGCCGCATGGGAGAAAATCCCCTTGTAAAATCATAGAGAATCCGGTAGAATATGAGCCGTACAGCCTGTTTGCGCTTGTCGAAAATCCCGTGAGCGGCGCTTGCTGCGCAAGGCGTATGCGCGCCAAGCAGAGCGAGGGCTTTGCGCCGGAATGACAGCAAAAGTCACGGCGGATTCAGGCTGCGCGGCTAGTTTTTTGTTTCAGGAGATGCGCCATGTTCCACTTTGCCCGCTGCAAAAGCACCGCTCTGGCCCTGGTATTCTGCCTGCTGCTCGCCGCCGCGCCCGTTCGGGCCGCGGCGGAATCGGACTTCACGGACCTGGATGGCCACTGGAGCGCGGAGGCCGCCCTCTGGTGCGTGGAGGAGGGCTTGATGAACGGCGTGGGCGGCGGCGCCTTTCAGCCGGACGCCCCCATGACCCGGGGCATGCTGGTGACGGTGCTCCACCGTCTGGCGGGTTCCCCGGCGCCGGAGGCCCCGACTCCTTCCGAGTCACCGGAAGGCGGCGCGTCCCCGGAACCTTCGGAACCGCCGTCCCCCGCTGAAACCCCGGAACCCTCCGAAGGGCCCGCCCTCCCGGAGAGTCCCGTTCCCTCGGAAAACCCGGAAACCGCCACCCCGGAACCTTCGGAAATACCGGTCCCTTCCGCCTCTCCGGAGTCCTCCGAGGAGCCGGTTCCCTCGGAAAGTCCTGCACCCTCGGAGCCGCCGGAAACCACAGCGGGCTTTACAGACGTCCCGCCGGAAAGCTGGTATGCCCAGGCAGTGGCCTGGGCGGCGGAAAACGGCATCGTCACCGGCTATACGGAGACCCTGTTCTGCCCGGAGGAAAACATCAGCCGGGAGCAGCTGGCCGCGGTGCTCTACCGTTACGCCCGCTGGAGCGGCCGGGATATGCCGGAGGAGCCCGGCTCCGCCGCCTTTTCCGACCAGGCGGATATCTCCCCCTGGGCCCTGGAGGCCGTGGCCTGGGCCGCGGCGGAGGGGATCATCGGTGGCCGGGAGGGGAACCGCTTTGCCCCCGGGGACAACGCCGCCCGGGGCGAGGTGGCCACCATGCTCCGGCGCTATGTCACCGGAGAGGATCTGGCCCAGCCCCCCGTACCGGAACCGGAAACCGCCAATGTGCCCATTTTGCTTTATCACCACGTCGCCGACGGCGGCGACCCCTCCACCACCATATCCGCCGCCTTGCTGGAAGAGCATTTCCAGGCCATTCTGGCGGCCGGCTATGTCCCTGTGAGCCTTCAGGCACTCCGGGATTTTGTCCTGGAGGGCGCGGCGCTGCCGGAAAACGCCGTGTGCATCACCTTTGACGACGGCTACACCAGCAACTACGACCTGGCCTTCCCCCTGCTGCAGAAATACAGTATTCCCGCGGCCATTTTCATCGTGGGCGTCCATGTGGGTGCGGACACCTACCGGGATACGGACTATCCCATCACTCCCCACTTCACCTATGAGCAGGCCCGGGAGATGCTCGCCTCCGGCCTGGTGGAAATCCAGAGCCACACCTATGACATGCACCGCCTGGCGGAATATGAGCCGCCGGAAAACCCGGCGCGGGTCAACGCCCTGCGCCTCCCCACAGAAAGCCTCCAACATTACACCTCCGCTCTCACAGAGGACTATCAGCGCAGTGTCGCGGAAATTCTGGAAAACACCGGTGAGAAGGCCACCTGCCTGGCCTACCCCGGCGGGGCCTGGAGCACGGAGAGCGAAACAATCCTGAAAGCCGCCGGTGCGGAAATGACCCTCACCACCGCCGAGGGCGCCGCCCGGCTGGTTCAGGGAGATCCGGAGAGCCTGTACCTTCTTCCCCGAAACACCGTCAGCGGCAATCTGAGCGCCCAGGGCCTTCTGGACATCCTGGAAGCCTTGAGCAAGTAAACAAATAAAAGAACAAAAAGCAATGCCCCGGCGCCGCTTGCTGCGGCGCCGGGGCTTTGGCTTGTCAAAGAAGACAGGGCCTTCTTTGACAAAAGGATTGCACTCCGCTTCGCGCCTCAATTGTCCGCCAAAGGCGGCCAATTCGACGCACGCTCCGTGAGAAGTATTTTTGGCGACATACATGCTGCCGCCAAAAATTCATTTACACCTTTTTTGTGGCTGCGGCCACGAA
>CDZQ01053049.1_pt1 | contig 10502 bp, 9 predicted proteins | sample 554831 | NCBI WGS metagenome assembly CDZQ01 (sample SAMEA3182112, study PRJEB8094) | gut metagenome | biome: human; feature: gut; material: Stool; isolation source: human stools | place: Canada | collected 2013-05-06
GCCGCTCCCGATGAGCGGCCCGCCGGCATATTCCGCCGGAAACCCAGAGAAGTTTTCCAGCAGGTTTTCCCCCGCTTTTTTCAAAAGCGGGCCAGGGGTTTGGGGGCGGAGCCCCCAACGGGGTCCAGGGGCAGCGCCCCTGACGGGGTCCAGGGGCAGCGCCCCGGCAGCCGTGCCCCGTCACGCCACCCGGAACAGGCGGCAGGCGTTTTGGAAGGTGGCGTCCAGCAGCTCCGCCAGGGAGCACTGGTGGAGCTCCGCCAGCTTCTGGGCGATGAGGGGGAGGAAGGTGGAGTCGTTGCGCTGGCCCCGGTGGGGCACAGGGGTCATGTAGGGGCAATCGGTCTCCAATAGGAGCCGGTCCAGGGGCACCAGGGCGGCGCTTTGCAGCACCTTGTTGGCGTTATGGAAGGTGACCGCGCCCCCGAAAGCCACGTATAAGCCCAGCTCCAGGCATTCCCGGGCGATCTCCGGGCTGCCGGAAAAGCAATGCATCACCCCGTCCAGGGGCCGGGGCTGGGCCCGGAGGATATCCATGGCGTCCCCATAGGCTTCCCGCACATGGAGGATCACCGGCTTATCCAGCTGCCGGGCCAGCTCCAGCTGCTCCTGGAAAGCCTGGCGCTGGACGGGCCGGGGGGATAGGTCGTAATGGTAGTCCAAGCCGATCTCCCCCAGGGCTTTGGCCTTGGGGTGCCGGGAGAGGAGGCGGGCAAGCTGGGCCGCCACCTGGGGGTCCCACTGGCTGGCGTCGTGGGGATGCACCCCCAGGGCGGCGTACAGGAAGGGATACTGGTCGGCCAGGGCCAGGGCGGGCAGGAAATCCTCCGGGGCGCAGGCCACCTCCATCACCCGTTCCACCCCGGCGGCGGCCAGGCTTTGCAGCAGGGCGTCCCGGTCGGGATCGAAGCGGCTGTCCAGGTAGTGGGCATGGCTTTCAAAGATGGGCATGGATCAAAACTCCTTTTTCAGGGACCGGGTAAATAGCCGGTCCAGGCTTTCCATGGGGTCCGCGCCCTGGTAGAGCACCGCTTCCACCGCGGCGCAGATGGGCAGCTCCACCCCGTAGCGTTCCCCCAGGGACAGGAGGGCCTTTACCGTATAATAGCCTTCCGCCAGCTTTTGAAAGGGCTGCTTTTTCACCATGGCTTCCCCAAAGCAGCGGTTGTGGCTGAAGGGGGAAAACACCGTGGCCTGGTAATCCCCCAGGTGGCATAGGCCATAGGCGGATTGTTCGCTGCCCCCCATGGCGGCGATCAGCAGGGCGATCTCCCGGGTGCCCCGGCTCATGAGGGCGCCCTTCAGGTTGGTGCGGTCCAGGCCGTCCAACATGCCGGCGGCAATGCCGATCACGTTTTTGGCGGCGGCGCCCACCTCGTTGCCCAAGAGGTCCTGGCCGTAATAAAAGCGGATCAGGTCCCCCCGGAAGGCCTGGATCAGCCGGTCCTTGGCGGCCTCGTCCAGGGAGTCGATCACCATGCAGTTGGGGATGCCCGCCAGGAATTCCTGCACGTGGCCCGGCCCCAGCCATACGGATACGGGGATGGCGGCGGGCAGGTATTGGCCGGCAATCTGGGAAAGGCGCAGGCCGGTCTCCATCTCCAAGCCCTTCATGCACAGGACCACGTCCAAAGGGGGCTTTAGCAGGGGCCCCAGCTGGGCCATGAGCCCCCGCAGGTTCTGGGAGCCGATGGAGATCACCAGGGCCTGGGCATCCTTTACAGCCGCTTCCAGGCTGGTGGAAAGGCGGACCCTGGGAGGCAGGGTCACCACCCCATTGGAACGGGCGGCGAGGAACTGGGCCATATGGGGGGAATCCGGCCGGCCATACAGGGTCGTCTGATGGCCCATCCGGTCCAGATACCAGGTAAGGAAGCTCCCCCAGCGGCCGCAGCCGATGACGGTGATGTTCATACAAGGTCCTCCGGTCTAAATTGATAGGCATATAGGGCCGCATAAGCCCCGCCCCGCTCCATCAGGGCCTGATGGGTGCCCTTTTCCAGGATCTCCCCATGGGCCAGCACGGCGATCTCGTCGGCGTTTTTGATGGTGCTCAGCCGGTGGGCCACGATGATGCAGGTGCGGCCCCGGCTCAGCTCTGTAAGGGCCTGCTGGATGTGCATTTCGGTTTCGTTGTCCAGGGCGCTGGTGGCCTCGTCCAGGATCAGGATGGCCGGGTTCTTCAGGAACACCCGGGCAATGGAGATCCGCTGCCGCTGGCCCCCGGACAGCTTTACCCCCCGTTCGCCCACGTCGGTATCATAGCCCTTTTCCAGGGTCATGATGTAGTCGTGGATGTTGGCCTTTTTCGCCGCCTCTATGATCTGCCCGTCGGTGGCCTCCAGATCCCCGTAGGCGATGTTCTCCCGGATGGTGCCGGTAAACAGGAACACATCCTGGGCCACGATGCCGATGTTCCGCCGGAGGGAGGCCCGGGTCATGTCCCGGATATCCATGCCGTCGATGGTGATCCGGCCTGCGTCCACGTCGTAGAAGCGGGGGATCAGGTTGCACAGGGTGGTCTTGCCCCCGCCGCTGGGCCCCACCAGGGCCAGGGTGCGGCCCGCCGGGATATCCAGCTCCAGGTTGCGGACCACCTGGGCTTCCGCCCCGGGCTGGTCGCTATTTTGGTAGTGGAAGCTCACCCCTTCAAAGCGGATATGCCCCTGAAGCGCCCCTGCGTCCCGGGCGTTGGGGTCCTCGGCCTCCGGGGGCTGGTCGATGACCTCGATGAAGCGGGCAAAGCCGGTCATGCCGTTTTGCAGCTGCTCGATCATGGCCACGAACCGGTTCACCGGCTTTAAAAATACGTTCATATACAGCAGAAAGGCCGCAAAGCTCCCCGCGTCGATCCTGCCGGCGAAGAAGAACAGCCCCCCCCGCCAGGAGCACCACCAGATACAGCATATCCGTCAAAAAGGTGGTGCCCCCGTTGAACCAGGCCATGGCCCGGTAGGCTGCGTCCTTGGCCCGGATGAACAGGGCGTTGGCCCCGTCGAATTTTTCGTTTTCGTGTTCCTCCCCGCAATAGGCCCTGGAGACCCGCATCCCGGCGATGGCGGTTTCCACCCCGGCGTTGATGTGGGCGGTTTGGACCCGGCTCTCCTTGAAGGCGACCCGCATCCCCTTGCGGGCGGCGATGGCGAACCACAGCACCAGGGGCGCGGCCCCAAAGGCGATGCAGGTCAGAGGCAGGTTCACCTGGGAAAGCATAACAAAGGAGCCGATGAACAGCACCACCGACAGGAACAGATCCTCCGGCCCATGGTGGGCCAGCTCGGAAAGGTCCTGGAGGTCGTTGATCATGCGGCTCATAAGGGCGCCGGTCTTATTTTCGTCGAAGAAGGCGAAGGGGAGCTTTTGCATATGCCGGAACATATCCCTTCGCATGTCCCCCTGCATACCGATGCCCACCATATGCCCCCAATACTGGATCACATAGGTGAGGCAGGCCTTCAACAGATAGATGCCAAAAAGGATCCCCGCCCACAGGAGCAGGGCATGGAGGTTTCGCTGGGGAACGTAAACATTGATGATGTCCTTTGCGATCATGGGATAGAACAGATCGCAAACAGCCACCACCAAGGAGCAGGTCATATCCAGGGCGAACAGGCGCCAATGGGGCTTATAATAGCGGATAAAGCGCAAAAGCATAGGCCAGGCATGGATGTCTTACACAAAAGCAAAACCCGCAGAGCCGGACAATGGCCCGGCCCGGCGGGGAAGCAAAGGCATGGTCCAGGTCAGGACACCAGATCCCCCTGGTAGGAGATGAGGCTGGCGTCATAGACCCCCTCCACCCGGAGGAATTTTTCCACGAAGCCGGTCTCGTTATCCCGGAGGCGGAGCTCCAAGGTCAGCTCGATGCCGTCCCGCTGGGCGGTTTTGCTGCGGATGCGGGCGCCGGGGAGCTGCTTGATCATCTGCTTGATGGGGCCGTTGGCGGCCTCGCTGTAGTGGAGCACCAGCAGATAGGGCATGGCGGACCGGACCTTGAAGGCGGAGAGCAGCAGCACGAAAATGCCGATGACCACCCCGCCGATGATGGCGGCGTCAAAGAAGCCCACCCCCAGGGCCAGGCCCTCGCCCACCGCCCAGAAGATGAAGGCGGTATCGATGGGGTCCTTGATGGCGGTACGGAACCGGACGATGGACAGGGCGCCCACCATGCCCAGGGCCAGGGTGATGTTGGTGCTGATGAGCATGAGCACCAGGGTGGTCACCAGGGTGATGAGGATGAGGCTCACGTTGAAGTTACGGGAATACATGACCCCGCTAAAGCTCTTTTTATAGATGAAGAAGATATACAGGCCAATGACCAGGGCCAGGGCCAGGGAGATCACCACCCGCAGGGGATTGAAGTTGATGGTGAACAGATCGGACAGCACAGTCATACAAAACCTCCGCAATCATATGGTAACAGGGCAGAGGAAACAGGCCCCCATACCCCCAAGCCGCTTTTTTTCGGAAAAGCGGGAAAAAACAAAGCCAGGGCCTTTACAGGTGGAATTTCCGGCAAAGGCAATATTTGCTGATGGCGCTGCGCACATGGGCGCCGCACTGGATCAGCTCCCGGATATACCCGGGCAGGTACTGGTTGAACTTCACCTCCAGCACCATGTCGTACCCCTCCAGCACGGGATAGGTGGGCAGGTCCGGGTCGAACAGGTCCATGCCCTGGTAGCCGGTGTGCAATTCCTTGTCAAAGGTGACCCGCACGTTCTGGAAGGGGAATACAAAGGGCTCCCGCACATAGTCCACGATCACCGCCGGCCGCAGGGCCCGGGTGGTGAACTCCCGGAACATCACATGGGCAAAATCCTCCGGCCGCCGGAGCAAAAACCCATATCGCCCCGCCAGCAGCTGGTCGCATTCCCCCCGGCTCAGGCGCAGGGATTGCTTATAGATGAAGCTGTCTTTTTTATATTTGCGCTCCAGCTTGGCCTCGTCCTGCTGCAGGTTGTAGGTGCGCAGCCGGATCTTGTCCCGCACGTCGTTGCCCCGCATCTTCTCCCGGAAGGCGGAATCCATGGGGTCGTCAAAATATAGGCTGCGGATAAAATATTCCCCGCCGTTTTTCTTTGCGTAGGCGTCTGCGGCCATGGTCTTTTGCAGACGGCCGGAAAGCAGGGTATACTCCCCCTGGTTGATAAAATACTTCAGCTCATGCCGGTATTGGGGCGGACGGGTCCGCTTCATTGGCCGAATACCTCCTGCATATAAGAATCCGACAGGCCAAATTCCTTTTGGATCTGGCTGCGTAGGGCGGCGGGCCGCTCCTTGGCAAAGGTTTTTAGGCTTTCGATCTCCCGCTGGAAGGAATCGTAGCTGCCCAGGTTCTCCGCCGGCTGCTTTTCCCCCATGAAGGTGCTTTGGTTGAATTTTTCCCGTTCCCGGGCGATCTCCGGCTCCACATAGCCGTATAGCTCCTCGATGAGCCCCAGCACCCGCTCCGGGGCAAAGGCGGTATTCAGCAATTGTGCAAACCGCCGGATGAAGGCGTCCTTCCATTCGCTGTTTTTCAACAGGGCGTTGAATAGGTCGCTGCCTGCGGGCTTTGCCCCCCGCCGGAAGGACAGGCTCTCATGGGTGGGACTGCCAAAGCCCCAGCAAAAATCGTAGAAGATCCACTTCCATTTTCCATCCGGCAGCTTGTAATACTGGATATTCGGCGTATCCGTATTGCCGTTGTAGATTTCCGCGATCATGTAATCCATAAAGGAATTGACGTCCACCCGCTCGCATACATAGGCATAGGCCGTGGGGTCGCTTAGGTCGTGGCTCTTGACGTAGTTCATCAATGCCACCCATTCCTCGTTGGTGCCATAGCTGACCAGGGTGCTGGCCTTGCCGATGAGCATGTTATCCACATCCTCCACGCCCTCATGTTGGGCCACGAAGAAGCGGTTGCGCTTTTCCTTAAGGAAGTAGACCCCCCAGTATTCCCCGTTCAGATAGAGCACCACCGGCCGGTAGGCCTGGTATAGGACGTTGATATCCGTGCCCTCCAACAGGCCGGTGGCCAGCTCGTCCCGTATTTTAGAGCGGTTCTGGTCCTGGGCCCCGGCCCGAAGGGTAAGGGACTTATACTCGGTAAAGTCCCGGTTGTTAAAGAAGGGGTATTCCATGCGGCTGTTGCCGTATTCTGCCCGGGCGATGATGTTAAAGCCCTTCTGCGCCCGGCCCCGGCCATAGCTGCCGGCGATGCGGATATCCACATTCTGGCTGAACACCTGCTGCCCCTCCTCCATCATGGAAAAGGCCGCGGGCTTGGTCCAGATCTCGTCCACCTCTTCCTCGGTATCGAACTTGGACTGGTAGTAGGTGGCGCTGGAAAGCACATCCTTATAAGCGGGCGCATCCGGGTCGAACTGGTCCCCGGTGGCGTAGATGCCGGTTTCGCTGTCCCACAGGTTGTCCGGGTCGGTGACCAGGGTCGCCACGGGGAGGCTATGGTCCACCCCGTCGGTGGTAAAGAGGAAGGTGCCGGTATTGGAATAGCCGGTCAAATACCCATCCCGCAGGGCCACGGCCCGGATCACGGTATTTTCCGAAACCTGGATGGGCCCGGTATAGGCAGGGCTATCCGCGGTGGGGGTGGTGCAGTCGGTGGTATAGTGGATGGTTTCCCCCTCCCCGGCCCGCAGGCTTACGGCCACAGGCCCGTCGAAGATGCCGGGCAGGGTCTCGAACACCGGCTGGCTGGTGATGCCCGCCTGGCCCTGGCCGTTTTCCCCGCCGGGGGTGGGCTGGGTATAATAGAAGCGTTCATCCGAACCATTCCGGCCATAGCTCACGTCCCCCAGAAAGGCCCCGGCGCTAAGCTTATCCACCAGGTTCCCCGCCGGGTCGAAGAGGAATACCCGATCCCCTTGGGCGCTCAGGTTGAAGTTCAGATGCAGGTCATTTTTTTTTTGCCCCTCCGCCTGATTAAGGCCCGAGGCGTATACCACCAGGTATTCCCCGCTTTCCAGGGTGATCCCCTCCGGGAACACCCACTTGGCCGGGTTGCCCGGGTTGTCGGAAAGGCCGTAGCCGGAAAGGTCTACCGCCTGGCCGCTTTGGTTATGTAGCTCGATCCAGTCGTAATATTCCCCGTCGGCTGCCTTGGCGGTGGATTGGTTATTGCCCAGCATTTCCGAAATATACACATCCCCCAGGGGCAGCCGGTAGGCGGCCATGGCGGCGTTGTAGCCGTCGGAGGTATTGGCAAAGCCCGGGCTGGGCTGGGAACAGGCGCCAAAGGCCCCGGTGCCGTCCGGGGTGCGGGCCATGGATACGTCTTCCTCCTGGCGGGTATAGGAATAGGAATCCAGGATCTTCCCGTTGGGATCGGAAAAGACCACGTCCTCCTCATAGGCCCGGAGGCTGAAGGGCGCGTGAAGCTCCCCTTCGATCAGGCCCTGGTTGCCGGAGCACAGGATCAAAAGATACCCCCCCGCCGGGATGGTGGTCCCTTCCGGCAGCTGGTATTTCATGGGCTGGGAAAGGTTATCGCTGACGCCGTAGCCGGATAGGTCCACAGCCTGGCCGGTGGAATTATATAGCTCGATCCAGTCGGGATAGGTGCCGTCCGCCCCCCGCAAAGTGGTGGCGTTGGAGGCCATGAATTCGTTGATATACACCCCGATATCCTGGGTCTCCTGCATGGCGGCTTCATAGGCGGCGACCCCTGCATCCGTATTGGGGTAGCCGGGGCTGGGCCGCATCTGCTGCCACTTATCCGCGCTGTCCCGGGCCAGGCTCATGCCGGATTCCACCGCCTGCAATTGCAAACTGGTGACCACCTGGCCCCGCTGGTCCAGCAGGGTCAGCTCCTCGGTATCGTTGAGCTTGAAGTCGGCGTGATAGTCCGACAGGGCTTCCCCGGCGCAATATACCACCAGATACCCGTCCGGCTCCACCACCGCCCCGCTGGGGAACACATACTTGGCCCCTTCCAGCAGGCTGTCCGACAGGCCGTAGCCGCCCATATCCACCGGCTTGTCCGTGGGGTTGTAAAACTCCACCCAGTCGGGGAAATTGCCCATGCCGTCGGACACCGAGCCTTTGTTGCTGGTCATCACCTCGTTGATGACCACGGGAAACACCTGGCCGGCGGAATCATCCCCCTCTTTGAGGGTGAGCATATATAGGATCAGGCCTGCCACCAGCAGGGCGCACAGGGTGATCGTTGCGAAAAACTGTCGTTTCCTCATAGTAAGGCTATTCTATCACAGTTACCCCCATATTACCAACCCCATCTAAAGAAAGTTAACAAGATAGGGGTGTTTCTCCTTCGCAATCGGAAAAATCCTCCATTTTTAGACGGGACTTTCGACCATTGGTAAGCAACATGTTCCCTGGGCGCAGCTGAAAGATCCCCTTCGCATATTTTTATGAAGGACAATCCCATCCCCTTCAACCGCCTTTCAAGGAGGGGCTGGGGCCTTTTGTGAAAACCGGGAAAAGGGAGACCCCATCCTGCCATATCCCATGGCCTCGGCTACACCGGCCGGTTGCAAATGATTGGGGTTTGGATGTTTCATACGGGTATAGGGGTTCGGTTGCGACATATGGGGATAAAGGTTCCGTTGCGGCGTACAAGGATTGGAGTTGGATTACACCATACGGGTATACGGGTTCGTTTGTTCCATATGGTTGGAATGGTTCGGTTCTGCGGGGCGGTGTTTCCCTACGGTTTCGAAGGGGCGCCTGTCCGAATCCTGGGTATGGTTCCGGGGCCCGGTTTGTCCTGCGGCCTTTCCTATGCCGTTGGCATAAGAAAACCCTTCCAAGTTATCAACATTCTTCCACCCAGCCCCGGGGATAATTGGGATGGGTTCCGCCGGGGGCCGGCGAATACGGCCCCGTGGGATGCATCGGGTTTGTTCCTATTGTATTGGGCCATGGATGTTTCATGCGGGAAAAGGCTGGGAAAGGGGGTTGTTTTTTTCCTTCACCTTGATTTTCAGGGAGGCGGGAACAAGGGACATACGGGGGGGAGGGCGGCAAACGCCAGGGCGATGTTTCCGGGGAAAGGGAAGGAAGGTTATGCACAAATTGTTGATAAAGCATGTTGAATCCACATGCAATAGATGTTAACATTATTGAAAACATGGATTATGTGGATAACCCTTGCATAAAGGGGGGATTTATCCCCATACATATCACCATGGAAACATCAGCCAGAAGCAGGAAAAATCCGGGTTTTCAACCCTTTCAACATCTCTATAACTACTACGGCTGATAATAATATAAAATAACAAGATAAGCGTCAACGCCATAGAAGGAGGAAGCAGGGACCATGCGGTTTACCATCGACACCCAGGAGCTCAACAGCGGCATCAATACCGTTATCAAAGCCATCGGCAACCGGACCACCATCAGCATATTGGAGGGCATCTATCTGGAAGCCACCTTTAACGGCCTGCTGCTGCGCTGCACAGACCTGTCCCTACAGATCGAGACCATCCTGCCCGCCCACGTATCCCAGGAAGGGGCCTGCGTGATGCCGGGGCGGCTGTTTAGCGAATTGGCGCGGCGGCTGCCTGGGGAAGAGACGGAGATCTATACCCAGGAGAATACGGTATACATCAGCAGCGGCCGGGCCCGCACCAATATGCAAAGCGAAAACCCCGGGGAATTCCACTGTATGCCCCCGGTAAAGGAGGAATATGCGGTCTCCATCTCCCAGGGCACCTTCAAGAGCATGATCCGGCAATGCATTTTCGCCTCCGCCCAGGACGAAAGCAAGCCCATCCTCACCGGCGTATTGCTGGAAATGCGGCCGGAAAGCCTGCGCATGGTGGCCCTGGACGGCTACCGGCTGGCCCTGCGGCAGGAACCCCTGCTCTCCGGCCGGGAGGATAAGGACGCGGTGATCCCCGCCAGAAGCCTGATGGAGATCGGCCGTATGCTGGAAGAACGGGAGGATCTTCTGAAGGTGATCTTCTCCGCCACCCATGTGATGATCGATATGGGCCATACCAAGGTGACCACCCGGCTGCTGGACGGGGAATTCATCCGTTACCGGCAGATCCTTCCCGACGGCCAGACCACCCGGGCCCAGGTGGACCGGCAGGAATTATTGGACAGCATCGAGCGGGTATCCCTTATGGCCCGGGAGGGTAAAAAGAACCACATCCGCTTCTCCTTCCAGCCGGAATGCCTGACCCTTTCCGCCAATAGCGAGATCGGCTTCTCCACCGAGGAGATCGCCATCAACCTGACCGGCAATCCCTTGGATATCGCCTTTAACGCCCGGTATTTTTCCGATGTGCTCAAGGCCCTGGAGGACGAAGCCCTCATGCTGGATATGAACAACAACATCAGCCCCTGCGTGGTGCGCCCCCTCCAGGGGGACCGGTTCTATTACCTGGTGCTGCCTGTGCGCCTCTTTACCGGGAATATGTAAGCTTGCCGGCAATGGAAGGTTGGGAAAGCCTAGAAAGCATGAAGAAAACAGCCTGGACCAGGCTGTTTTTGGCTGTCGAAAAAGTGGCGCAAGCCACTTTTTCGAC
>CDZQ01024041.1_pt1 | contig 10495 bp, 8 predicted proteins | sample 554831 | NCBI WGS metagenome assembly CDZQ01 (sample SAMEA3182112, study PRJEB8094) | gut metagenome | biome: human; feature: gut; material: Stool; isolation source: human stools | place: Canada | collected 2013-05-06
ATGGAAATATCGTGCGGATGGCTTTCCTTCAGGCCCGCGCCGGTGATGCGGATGAACTCGGCATTTTCGTGCAGCGCGGCAATGTTCTTCGCCCCGCAATAGCCCATACCGCTGCGCAGGCCGCCCATCAGCTGGAATACGGTTTCGGAGAGCAGGCCTTTGTACGGCACGCGGCCCTCCACGCCTTCGGGCACCAGTTTCTTAGCGTCCTCCTGGAAATAGCGGTCCTTGCTGCCCTCCGCCATGGCGGCGAGCGAACCCATGCCGCGATAGACCTTGAAGGAGCGGCCCTGATAGATTTCCATGGCGCCCGGGCTCTCGTCCGTGCCGGCGAACAGGCTGCCGATCATGACGCCCGCCGCGCCCGCTGCAAGCGCCTTGACGATGTCGCCCGAATACTTGATGCCGCCATCGGCGACGACGGTTTTGCCCATTTTATCCGCCGCTTCCGCGCAGTCCATAACGGCGGTGAGCTGCGGCACGCCCACGCCCGCGATTACGCGCGTGGTGCAGATGGAGCCGGGGCCGATGCCCACTTTGATCACGTCCGCCCCGGCGCGCGCGAGGTCTTCCGCGCCCTGCGCGGTGGCCACGTTGCCCGCCATGACGGCGATGTGCGGATATTCGGCCTTGATGCGCGAAACCATGTCCAGCACCCCGCGCGACTGGCCGTGCGCGGTGTCCAGCGCGATCATATCGGCCTTGCTGCCGACCAGCGCGGCCACGCGCTCCATGGTATCGCTCGTTACGCCCACGGCGGCGGCGCACAGCAACCGGCCATTGGCGTCCTTGGAGGAATTCGGGTATTTGGTGGCTTTCTGAATGTCCTTGATGGTGATCAGGCCGCGCAACATATAGTTTTCGTCCACCAGGGGCAGCTTTTCGATGCGGTGCTGCGCCAGAATCTGCTTGGCCTGGGCCAGCGTGGTGCCAACGGGCGCGGTGATCAGGTTTTTGCTGGTCATCACTTCGTGAATCGGGCGGGTTTCATCGGTTTCAAAGCGCAAATCGCGGTTGGTGAGAATGCCCACGAGCTTGCCGTTTTCCGTGATGGGCACGCCGGAGATGCGGTAGCGCTCCATCAACGCGAGCGCATCCGCTACGCGGTGGTGCGGGGAAAGGAAAAAAGGATCGGTGATCACGCCGTGTTCCGAGCGCTTCACCTTGTCGACCTGCGCCGCCTGCGCGGCGATGGACATGTTTTTGTGGATTACGCCAATGCCGCCTTCCCGCGCAATGGCGATGCCCATGCGGGCGTCTGTAACGGTATCCATGGCAGCGGAGAGCAGCGGAATGTTCAGCTGGATGCCTTCGCACAGCCTGGTGGACAGGTCGACTTCCTTGGGAAGCACCTCGCTCTTTTGCGGCACCAGGAGCACATCATCGAACGTAAGCCCTTCGCGAATTGGATTCATGCGCAAACCCCCCTGCTTTGGTATGATTTCGAAGATTATACATCATTAACGTTCGTAAGTCAAGTTAATTCCTCTACACTGGCTTCCGGTGTGGCCGGAGGGCTTTCAGGCGCAGCGCTGATTGCCGCAAACAGCCAGAACGTGGCGGCCAGAATCAGCGCGCAAAGGCCGCAAAGCCCGGCGCGCACGGCCCTGCGCACGGAAAACCGCGGCTTTTGCGCGCTGCGCAGATCGGCCTCGAACGCGCGCAGCAGGGCTCCCATATCTGGAGCAGCGGTATCCGTGCGGTTCAGCTCGCGCCGGGCGGCGCGGGCCATGGCTTTATCGAATGGAACGTTGCCCAGCGCGCGGCCGAAATTGGCTTGCGCGGCGGCCATCATGCGGCGGGCTGCCTGGCGGGAAATGCCCAGCGCGCGGCCCGCGTCGCTCGAGCCAAGGCCGCAGCCATAGCGCAGCAGCAGAAGGCGGCGGATTTCCGGCTTTTCGGCGGCCAGCCACGCGCCCACTTCGCCGCCTCCATCGCCGGACAATTCAAAGCAGCTGAAATCGGCGGGATAGTCCTCATGGTTCCGCCGGGCAAGCTGCCGCAGCGCCTGGCCAGCTACCGCGTGGCGGATGCTGTCGCGAAAGGGGACGTCGTCGCCCAGCGAAAGATATGCTGCGCGCACGGCGGACAGGAGCGCGTATTCGGCCAGTTCCGCGTTTTCCGTGATGGCGTGCGCCATGCGGAAGAGCGCCCGGCCATGGGGCGCGAGCCGGGCGAGGTATTTTTGCAGGGTGACGTTTTCAGCCATAGTTCCTCGCCACCCGCTCAGGCTTCGCCCTGCCGCAGCGCGGCGATTTCATCGTACAGCGGCTTGAGCTGGCCGTACATCCGCGCGTAAATGGGATAGATTTCGCGGTATTTTTCCATCCAGGCCTCGTTTGGCTCGTGCGTGGAACGCGTGCGCGCCATTTTGGCTCCCTGGGCGTAGTCCTGGAACAGGCCGACGCCCACGCCCGCGGCAATGGCGGCCCCCAGGCTGGTGCATTCGCCGGGCGCGGAGTGAACGCGCGTTTGCGTGCCAAACACGGAAGCGAGAATGTTCGGCCACAGGCCGCTGCGCGCGCCGCCGCCCGCCAGCGTGACGCTGTGCTGGCGGCCGTCCAGTTCCTGCATGATCTGATAGCAGGAATTGAGGGCGAAGGCGATGCCCTCGTACACGGCGCGGGCCACATGGCGGCGGTTGTGGTAGAGCGTGAAACCGAGCAGGCAACCGCGGGTGTTTTCATCCCAATATGGGGTGCGCTCTCCCATCAGCGTGGGCAGGAACAGCACGCCTTCCGCGCCAGGCGCGACGCTGCGCGCCAGATTTTCCACCACGGAAATTTCCGCCGCGGAGCCGCTGCCACCGGAGAAGAAGTTTTCCAGGGCCCAGTTGAAGGCCGCCGCCCCGCACTGCACGGTGCCGATCATGTGGTTGAATTGCCCGTCCATATCCGTGACGTTGAAGATGCGCGCCTGCGGATCGAGCATGGGCTCCTCCGTGAGCTGGCTCACCCAGGCGCTGGAGCCGATGTAGCAATAGGCATATCCCGGCTCATACAGGCCCGCGCCGCGCGCGGTGCAGGCGCCGTCGCCGCCGCCGATGGCTACGGGCGTGCCCGCGTGCAGCCCCGTGCGCCGGGCCGCTTCGCGCGAGATGCGGCCGCGGATGTCGTGCCCGGCCAGGATGCGGGGCATGCGCGCAACGGGGATATTGAGTTCGTTTAGCAGCGATTCAGCCCACTGCTTTTTATGAATGTCCATGCAGCAGGTGAGCGACGCATCGGAATAATCGGTGTAGCCAAATTTTCCGGTGAGATGCCCATAGATATAGTCCTTGATGTTCATCCACCAGCAGACGTTTTTGTAAACCTCCGGCATTTTTTCGCGGAACCAGAGAATTTTGGGCAGGGTATAATGGGTGTTGAGCCGGTTGCCGGTCAAGGCGTAGAATTCCTTTGGATTGATGATGCGGCCAATTTTTTCCACTTCTGCGCCGGTGCGCGAATCGGAATGGATGATGTTCGGGTGCAGCGCGCGCCCATCTGCGGCGACGGGAATGCAGCCGTTCATCGTGCCCGATAGCCCCAGGCAGGCAATGCGCACGGGGGAAACCTGCATGAGCAGCTCGTGGATGCCATCGCACGCGGCGGCGAGAATGGCGTCGGGATCCTGCTCAGCCCAGCCGGGGCGGGGGTACACCGTGGGATAACCGCGGCGCACGGAACAAAGCGCGTCGCCCGTGGCGGAAAATACGGTGCATTTCACGCCGGTGGTGCCCGCGTCGCAGGTTAAAAGCAGGTCGTGATCAGCCATAATGAAAAACCCTCCTCGTCGGTCGCGCGCTGTTGCGCGCGCTTTTGTACAATAACAAGATCATTTTCCCCTTCGGTTCTTTTCCACACCGGCGGCGCTGCCCAACAGAGCCGCGAAAAACGAGGCGGCGCAGCTGCCGCCCGTGGGAAGCGTGCCGACGAAAGCGGCATACGCAACGATGAGCGCGCCCGGCGGGGCGGCCAGGGCGAGCAAACCGTTCACGCCCCGCCGCACGCTGGCATACGCGCATGCAAGGCCCGCCACGGGTAAAATCCCATACAGGCATATCCCCTGCACAAGGGAATACGACCGCGTCCAAAGGGGCGCGAACAGGCACAGCGCGCTCAAAAGGAGCATGGCAACCCACTCGGCCGCCCATGCGAGCGGCCATGCAATCCGCCTTTTATTGTTCATACCACCATTATACCTGTGAATGCGCAAGATTTCAAGGGATTTTCACGGGTAAATCCGGGTTTTTTGCTTGACAGGCAGGCAAAGAAATGATACCGTTACATTGCCCGGAGTGGAAAAAATGCGCCGCTGGCAGGGAATTTAAACGGCAAACGAAAACTTGTTTATATCTGTGCCATACTTTTGACAAAGAAATGCGTTACAATCGAAAAAAAGACAGGAGGCAAGGCAATGGAAGAATATCGGGGTTGCCGCGTTCTGGTTGCGGATGACGATCCGAACGTACATCAATCGCTCAACGCGTATTTTAAGCGCGAAGGATATTTGATGCTTTCCGCCTACGATGGCGAACAGGCCCTGCGGCAGGAGCAGGAGGCCCATCCGGATATCATCATATTGGACATTATGATGCCGAAAAAGGACGGGCTGCAGGTTTGCCGCGAGGTGCGCAAAAATTCCAATATTCCCATCATCATGCTGTCGGCGAAGGGCGAAGAATTCGACAAGCTCATCGGGTTGGAATTGGGCGCGGACGATTATATTACAAAGCCCTTCAGTCCCCGGGAGGTGGTGGCGCGCGTGAAGGCGGTGCTGCGCCGCATGCGCGAAATGCACGACGAGAGCCGCTCGGCGCGCGTGGTGGTGGACAATCTGGAAATCGATATGAACGCGTTCCTCGTGAAACTGGATGGGCAGGTGATCCCCTGCACCCCTAAGGAGATCGAAATCATCTGGACGCTCGCCAAAAATCCGGGCATGGTATTCAGCCGGGAACATTTGCTCAAGACCATCTGGGGCTATGACTTTTTGGGCGACACGCGCGCAGTGGACAGCCATATCAAGCGCATCCGCGCAAAGCTGTGCAAGCCGGGCAACCGCTGGGAAATCAGCACGGTTTGGGGAATAGGGTACCGCTTTGAAAAGCTGGAAGAAGATTAAAGCCGCTTTGGGCGGGCAATCCATGGGGATTTTTGGCAAACTGCTCACGAGCTATGTGCTTTTGAGCCTGTTTGTCGTGGTGGTGGCCGGGGTGGTTTCCTTTGCGCTCAGCGTGGATTCGATCACCAGCGAGGCGCTCACGGAGCTTTCCGAACAGGCGCAGTTCATGGCGGAATACTCCAAAGAGGTGGATCCCAGCGTCAATCCCCTGTTTTTTGAAAAAAGCCAGCGCGACGATTTTATGGTGCTGGAAGCGTATGGCGATGAATTCATCGCCCACCGCAAAAAGAACCCCCAGAGCGATTGGGAAATCACGGTGATCATCGATGCGCTGGATACCGAACTGGTAGAGCGCGTGTTTGCGGGCGAAACCGTGCTGGACACGCGCTACCTGGAGTTTTTTGGCAACCAGATCGCGTTCGCCATTGTGCCGGTGTTCACGGCGGATAACACGGTGAACATGGCGGTGATGGCGTACCGCACAATGAGCGAAATTCACGTGGCGGCGCTGGGCATGTCGATGACGCTGATTGTGGGCGTAGCGCTGGCGATGCTGTTGTCCACGGCGTTCGCCTGGTTTATCAGCCGGCGCTTCACGCAGCCGCTGATCTCCATGAACCAGACCGCGCTGCGCATGGCCGACGGGCACTATGGCGACCGCGTAGCCGTGTCCACGGGAGACGAAATCGGTGTGTTGGGCGGCACGCTCAATTTGCTCTCCGGCCGGCTGGACGGCGTGATTGCGAACCTGCGCGCGGAAAAGCGCAAGTTGGAGCAGATCCTGCTCAGCCTGGGCGAGGGCGTAATCGCCGTGGACACGCAGGGCGAGATGATGCACGGCAACCTGCCGGCACTGGAAGTGCTGGAAGTAAAAGATTTCCAGGCGCTGCGCGAATCGGATCATCCCAATCACCGCATGGTGATGGACGCGGTGCGCGCCTGCATCGAGACCGGGGATAAGCAGGTGATCACCTGGGTGAACGAGAGCGAGCGGAACCTGGAGGCTACGGTGAGCGCCGTGATGGATGGCGATTGCGTGACCGGCGCGGTGGTGCTGCTGCGCGATGTGTCCGAGTCCGCGCGGCTGGAACAGCTGCGGCGGGATTACATCGCCAACATTTCCCATGAATTGCGCACGCCGCTCACGGGCATCCGCGGCATGGTCGAGCCGCTCATCGACGGCTATATGGAAACCGAGGAAGAGCGGCAGGGCTGCTACCGCGTGATTTATAAAGAAACCATCCGGCTGGAACACATGATCAGCGATATGCTGGATGTGAGCCGCCTGCAGGCGGGCGTAGTGCAGATGGAATTGGAAGAAATCGGCGTGGAGGGGATTTTGCAGGCCGCGCGGCGGCAAATTTCCGCCCGCGCGCAGGAGGCTGGCATTGAAGTGCGCGTGGAAGCCGGCGCGAACCTCACTGCCATGGCCGATGAGGAGCGCGTGATGCAGGTGCTGCTCATTTTGCTGGATAACGCCCTGAGCTTTACACCCACCGGCGGCACCATCACGCTTTACGCCAGGAGCGAGCACGCGGGTAAAAAGACCGTGATCGGCGTGCGGGATACGGGCACAGGCATTGAAAGCCGCGATTTGCCTTATATCTGGGAGCGGTTTTACAAGGCGGACCGCTCGCGTATGCGCATGTCCGGCACGGGCCTGGGCCTGGCGATTGCCAAGCTGGCGGTGGAGCGCATGGGCGGCGCCATCGATGTTGTGACAGAAGTGGGCAAGGGATCGGACTTTTTTATGACGCTTAAAGCGACGGATGAGGCGTGCTAACGCACTTTTGATGGAAAAAGCATTGCGTCTTCGCGCGCTTGTGCTATAATTCCCCCATGCCCGGGCGAGCACGCCTGGAGGACAAGGGGGATTTTTTGCGGTATGCTTCAGGTAAATCATGTGACCAAAAAGTACGGCAAGGTACTGGCCAACGATGATATATCGTTTTCCGTGCAAAATGGGCAGCTGGCCGTGTTGCTGGGGCCCAATGGCGCGGGTAAATCGACAATTATCAAGTGCATTGCGGGGCTATTGCGCTTTCAGGGCCAGATTCTGGTGGCGGGCCATGCCAATGATTCGCTGGAAGCCAAGCATGCGCTGGGCTATGTGCCGGAAATGCCGGCCGTGTATGAACTGCTCACTGTGGGCGAGCACGTGGAATTCATCCGGCGCGCGTACCGGCTGGGCGACGAGGCCAATGCCTACGCGGACGCGTTGCTCGAACGCTTTGAAATGGACGATAAGCGCGATAAGCTGGGCAAGGAACTTTCCAAGGGCATGCAGCAAAAGCTTTCGGTGATTTGCGCGCTGCTGCCACGGCCCGAAGTGGTGATCTTCGATGAGCCGCTGGTCGGCCTCGATCCGCATGCCATCAAGGAGCTGAAAGAGCTCTTTGGCGAATTGAAGCGCGGCGGCGCTTCCGTGCTCATCAGCACACATATGATCGACAGCGTGGAAGACTTTTGGGATGTGGCGCACATCATGATGAACGGGCGCTTTGCCGCCACGCGCGAAAACCGCGAGGGCGTGGATGAAAAGCCGCTCGAACAGCTCTTCTTCGAAATTACCGAGCGCGATAAGGGGGAGCGGGCATGAGTGCGTTGGCTTATTTGCTTTGGCGCACGCTGGCCAATGGCCTGAAGCGCGCGCTGCGGCGGCCTTCTTTTTGGATCGTGGCGGTTCTGATCGTGGCGATTCTGGGCGTGTCGCTGTTTGGCGGCGGCGAAATACGCGCGGAAAATCTGGCCGGGGAAGGCCTGCGGGATGTCCGCGAACTGATTGCCATGGCGTTTGCCCTGAACGCGGTGATGTTTGTGATGCTCGCCATGCAGGGGCTTGCGCGCGGCGCCTCCATGTTTTCCATGGCGGATGTGAATCTACTCTTTCCCTCGCCCGTGCCGCCGGTGCGCATTTTGATGTATGGCCTTTTGCGCGGGCTGGGCACGGCGCTGGTGCTGGGGCTGTTTTTGCTGTTCCAGTATTCCTGGGTGCACGGCCAGTATGGCGTGGGCGCGGGCGGACTTTTGCTGATTGTGCTCTGTTATGGCGTGAGCGTGTTTTTGGGGCAGATTACCGCTACGGCGCTTTATGCGTTTTCCAGCGGCAGCGCGGTGCGCAAGCGCGCCATTCGCGCAGTCACGGCCTGCATATGCCTGTTGGCGGCGGGATATGCGCTCTATGGCGCGCTTGTCCGCATGGATGCGCCCCTCGCCGCGCTCGTGGATTGCGCGAATTCCCCCGCCATGCGCTTCTTTCCGGTGGGGGGATGGCTGGCAGCGGTGATGAGCGGCATTTTTGCGGGGGACTTTGGCCTGGCGCTGTGCGGCGCGCTGCCTGTGGTTTTGTTGCCGGTTTTGCTCACCGTCCTGATTTCGCGGATGAAGCGTTCTTACTATGAGGACGTGCTGGCGGCTACGGAATACCAGCAGCAGGTGCAGCTCACGCGGCAGAGCGGCTCCCTTGAAACCGCGCCGGAAAAGGTGCGCCTGGGCAAGACGGGCCTGAGCCGCGGCGAAGGCGCGAGCGCGCTGTATTATAAGCACAGGCTCGAGGACCGGCGTGCGCGCGCGTCCCTCATCGGCGTGCCAGAGCTGATTTATCTGGCGATCACCTTCGCGTACACCTTCTTTTTGCGCGATGAAGGTATCCTGCCGGTTTTGATCTTTGCCACGGTGATGCAGGTTACCAGCGTGATGCTGGGACGGTGGGTGAAGGAACTCACCCGGCCCTATATCTATCTCATTCCCGAGCCGCCGTTTCAAAAATTGCTGCAGTGCCTGCGCACCAGCCTGCGCGGCATGGCCGTGGAAGCTGTGCTGTGCATGGTGGGCGTGGGGCTGATTCTGGGGCTCACCATCGGGGAAACCGTTGCGCTGGTACTGGTGCGCTTTTCGTTCGGCCTGCTCTTCATGGCGGGCAACCTGATGATCGAGCGCCTGTTCGGCGGGCTTGCCAGCAAGGTGCTGGTGATGCTGTTTTATTATCTGGCGATGATTGTGCTGGCCGTGCCAGGCACAGTGGCGTGCGTGCTGGGATCGGTTGCCTGGACGCAGACCGCGGGATATTTTCTGCTGGCGGCGGTCAACGCGGCGCTGGCCCTGCTGGTGGCGTTTTTGTGCCGCAATGTGCTGCGCTACGCGGAATTGAACCAGCGCTGAAGGTTTCAGGCGCTTTTCAGCCTGGCGGCGTATACTGAAAGGGCTATACGGGCAGAAAGAGGAAGGAAAGAAGCATGCGCATTTTGGTGGTGGAGGATGAAAAGCGGCTGGCGCAGGCGCTGGCGGAGATCCTGCGGGAGCAGAGATATGCAGTGGAAACCGTTTACGATGGCGCGGAAGGGCGCGATTATGCGCTCAGCGGTCAATACGATCTGGTGATCCTGGATGTGATGCTGCCGGGCGCGGATGGATTCGCCGTCGCACGCGCGATGCGCGCCGCTAACCTTGCCACGCCGGTTTTGATGCTCACTGCGCGCGACGAGCTATCCAGCAAGGTCAATGGGCTGGATAGCGGCGCGGACGATTACATGACCAAGCCCTTCGCGCCCGAGGAACTTTTGGCCCGTGTGCGCGCGTTGCTCCGCCGCCAGGGCGAAGTGGTGATGGAGAGCATGGAATTTGGCGATGTGCGGCTGAACCTCGCCACCTGCGAACTTTCCTGTGGCATCAAAAGCGTGCGGTTGGGCTATAAAGAATTCGAAGTGCTGCGCATGCTGCTTGCACGCAGCGCGGCCATCGTGCCCAAGGAAGATATTCTGGTGAAGGTATGGGGCGCGGAAAGTGACGCCGTGGACAACAATGTGGAAGCGTATATCTCCTTTTTGCGCAAGAAGCTGTCTTTTCTGGGCTCGCGGGTATCCATCACTGCCGTGCGGCGGATTGGCTACCGGCTGGAGATGCGGCCATGATTCGCCAATTGCGCGTTCGCTTTGTGGTGGTGGCCATGCTGCTGGCCAGCCTGGTGCTCGCAGCGGTGCTCGTTATTGTGGGCGTGGAAGCATATGACCAGGTGATGAGCGAGTGCGATCGCGCGTTGCGCGTGGAATTGCAGCGGGTGGAAGAGGAGGAGTGGCGCGTGCCCCTTGGACCCGAGCGCGAAGAGGCGGAGGGAAGCACGCCGCTGTTGCCCGCGTTCCGCGTGGTGATCGATGGGAAAGGCGAGATCCTTTCTTTGGATGCACGGCGCGTGGAAGTGGACGAGCAGTGGATTGGCGCGGCGGTGGAGCGGATCGTAGCCCGGGGAGAATCCCAGGGCGTTTTGTGGGGAACGGCGCTGGCGTACCGCTGCATCAGGCAGGAGGATGGGAATATCCGCATTGCTTTTGTGTCGCTGGAGAACGAATTCGCCTCGCTGCGGCAAACATATTTCACCCTGGGACTGGCGGGG